>Ga0224512_10001703_pt1 | contig 20850 bp, 17 predicted proteins | sample SF_May12_sed_USG_4_FD_169103 | JGI IMG/M metagenome (GOLD analysis project Ga0224512, IMG submission 169103) | Sediment microbial communities from San Francisco Bay, California, United States - SF_May12_sed_USGS_13 | ecosystem: Environmental > Aquatic > Marine > Sediment | place: USA... | reverse complement strand
CCATCTGCGGCAGGCGGTCCCGGAACGCGTCCATTGCGGCAGCGCAGTTGTCGAAGATGAAGGAATAAGGCTCGACCTCTTCGACCCACGGTCCGGACGCCCGGCCGGGACCGTAGAAGCGCTGCGACTGAAGGACCATGAGCACGGCTTCGACCCTCCGGCGCCGCTCAGCGCTCAACATGTCACCGTGCGATCCTTCGACCAGCACCCGGGACATCGCATCGAAATCGAAATCCGTATCGAATGTGTCGCCGACGGCGGACTTAAGGATTTCCGGGCTGCGCGCCTTGTCCGACTTTATGAAGTCGGCCTTCAGGATATCGGTAAGCTTCAGGATCAGACCGTCCACGCGCTTGCGGAAGGCCTTCGCCTTGGTCGCGTGGCTCGTATTCCACGCGTGCACGAGGAACCGTACAGGCGTCTTGTCGTCGCAATCGATGACCGCGCCGTCGGTTTTGAGCATCTCGCGAGCCAGGTCGAGATTTCTGACCAGCGCCTCGCGGCCGTCACCCTCACTGGATTCAAGCAGTTCTGCCTCGGCCTTCCGCCAGAGTTGCGACAGCGGCCCTGTCGTGCCGTCGGCGACAAGCTCCCGGACTTTCTGTTCCAGATGCAGAAGCTGCCAGCGGAACGCCTTGCCCTGCGGGCCGGGCGGCACGGCCTTGCGAATAAGCTCGTCGACAACCCCCATCAGGGATTGTACCCGGGCGCTGCCGCCGTCATTCTCCACCAGGACAAGCGGATAGTCGTAACGAAGTTGCCGCAAATCGTGGTAACCGGCGAACAGCGCCGGCCGCTGCGCCTGCATTTTCGGATTGTCCCCGCTTTCTTCGGGGTTCAGTTCCAAAAGACGCGGACTGGTCAGTTCTAGAGATATGCCGTCCATGGCACCACCCGATCAATTTTCTGTCTGTCTGCCGACTGTGCCCAGAGTTCAGGCCGCCGGCGCCTGATTCTGCTGCTCTTCCGGCCAGATCGTGACTTTGTCGAATTCCTCATCGAGCACCGTGCGGATCAGCCCCGGCGTGTTCGGCCGCTCGCCCTCGCGCAGGTCCTCGTAGCAGGGTACATCGCTATTCCGGTACAGGATGCCGATCGGGATTTCTTCGGTCAGGGATGCGATCTCGCGGGCGCGGTCCAGATTTCCCGGGTCGTGGATTTCCTGATTCCGATAGGTCCGGGATGTTTCCGCGCTCAGTGCCAGTCCCTGCTGGTGCACCAGGAGCCGCGTGCTTGACGGGTCCTTCACCCACGGATCGAAGCGATGCGGCAGGAATTCGGGGCACCGCTGCAGGACCCGTACGAACGAAAATCCCTTGTGTCGATACGCTTTCGAGACGATGTCGTACAGCACCTCGGGGATCCAGTCGGCTGCCTGGGCCACGAACGATACGTTCGACACGCCCAGCGTGACGGTCAACGGGTTAAGAGGATCCAGATAGGTGCCACGCGGTGTGGTGTTGCTTTTCAGGCCGCGCGGCGACGTCGGCGACGCCTGCATCTTGGTGAGGCCGTAAATCTGGTTGTCGTGCATCAGCACGGTCATGTTCATGTTGTATCGAATCGCGTGGAGCCAGTGCGCGGCCCCAATACTGCAGCAATCCCCGTCGCCCGTGGTGACGAAGACATGGAGATCGGGCCGGCGCAGCTTGATGCCTTCGGCGACAGGGAATGCACGCCCGTGCAGCCCGTGGAACCCGTAGGCGTTCATATAGTGCGGCAGCCGGCTCGAACAGCCAATACCGGATACGAACACAGTCTTCTCGGGTGGCAGTTGTTCATCGCGACAAAGCCGCTGGACGGCGGTAAGGATGCCGTTGTCGCCGCACCCGGTGCACCACCGTGGCGGAATATCGCTCTGATAGTCGCGGATCGCATATTCCTGGTCGATCAGGTTCAACAGGCATTCGGTTCTTGGCGCGTGCATTGGCCTGTCCTCTCTAATTCAGCTTTTTCTGGACGGCTTCGACGATCGTACCGGGCTTGATCGGCTGGCCGCGGGTTTCGCTCCAGCAATCGATGTCGATGAGGTATCGGGCGCGCAGCAGCCAGGCGAGGCTCGAATAACGGCGGTTGTGTTCATCGATCAGGTCACCGTCCAGGCTGTCGGACCAGTTGTTTTCGATGGTCATCACCTTGCCGAACCGGTGCAGCACGTCCTTGATTCCGGAGGCCATCGGCTGAAGGAACTTAAGGTGCAGGGACGACACCGCCTTCCCGTCGGCACGCAGGCGCTCGACCGCTTCCTCGATCGCGCCCTTGGTGCTGCCCCAACCGACCAGCAGGAGATCGCCGTCGTCGCCGCCATAGACTGGCGGCGTTTTCAGAGTCCTCTGGAACGCCGCCAGCTTCAGGCTGCGGTTGCGCAGGCCTTCCTCGTTGATTTCGGGGTCGTAGGCAACGCGGCTGGAACGGTCATGCGCCAGGCCGGTAAGGCAATGCATGCCGTTCGGCTGCCCCGGGATAAACCGTTGCGCCATGCCCGTCCGGGGATCCCAGTCATAGGGTTTGGCTCCCTCCGGAACCGCGCTCTGGTCGATCGGCGGCGCAAGCCAGTCTTCGCGGAAACGGGGCCGCGGGAACGGCTGCTGGGCCGTCGCCAGACTCGCGTCCGTCAGGACCATGACGACCATGTTGAACGTCTCGGCGATCTTGCGCGCGGTGATGACCGAATAGAAGCAGTCCTCGAGGGTCGCAGCGGCCAGGACGATCTTGGGCGCATCCCCGTGGCTGCCGAAAATCGCGGTGAGAAGATCACCCTGTTCCGCTTTGGTAGGCTGGCCGGTGCTGGGCCCGCCACGCTGCACATCGACCACGACGAGCGGGATTTCCGCCATCACCGCAAGGCCGATGCCCTCCTGCTTCAGGGACAGGCCGGGTCCCGAGGTGATCGTCACCGCACACTTGCCCGCATAGGAGGCGCCGATGGCGAAAGCGCAGGCGGCGATCTCGTCTTCGGCCTGATGCACCACACACCCGACCTTCTCGAAGATATCGCTCAGATAATGCGAGGCGGAGGTCGCGGGCGTAATCGGATACATCGCGCAGACTTCCATGCCCGAGGCGACGACACCGAGCGCCAGCGCGGTGTTGCCATTGACGACGACCTGCGGTTCGCGCGGCCTGGAAGACGCGATCGTGAATTTGAGGTCGAGTTTGGCCTCTGCCCACTGGTATCCCGCCTCCAGCAGTTCGAGATTGACGTCAATGACCTTTTCGTCCTTCTTGCGGAACGCGAACCGGACCTGCGCCTGCGCCAAACCCAGTTCAAGGCTGTAAATATTGCACAGCATGCCCAGCACGAACATGTTCTTGCCGCGCCGCGTATCCGGCACGAATCGCACGCACTCGTCCTCCATCGGAATCTCGTGCAGCCGATAACCGCTGGCGGTCAGCTCCTCGGCGATCTGGGCGTAGGATGCCGCGATTTCCGGATCGGGATCGTGGCGCCACTTGCTCTCCAGAAGAATGACGCAGCCGGGTTTGAGCTCGTTGTCGCGCACCCGGTTCAACAGGACCTGTTCGTTGAAGGCGACGACGAGATCGGCCTCGTCGCCGCCGTTCATGATGCGGCGTGACGCCAGCCGGACGCGATTGCCGCTGGCGCCGGCGATGCTGCGCGCGGGCGGCTGGATCTCGGCGGGGATGATCTCGACGGTCCATATGCCGAGGCCCGTTCGCGCGGCGACCGCGGCGAGCGACTGGCCGCAACGCTGCGCCCCCTCGCCTGAGTCGCTGAGGATCTCGACGATATGCTCGGAGACGGCCTGCGCCAGCCGGCCCCGCGATGCGGCCGCTGCCTTTTTCTTGTTTGTCGACTTCGGGTCGCGAACCGCTTTCTTCGCGGCTTTGCCCGGAGACCGTTTCCGGGTCGGCTGCTGTTCGGTTTCAGCTCGTATTTGCGGTTTCATCCGTTCTGACCTATTCGACTCGCAGGCGCGCGAAGTTTCTTTCGACAAGATCAATGCCGAACAGCGTGCCGTCGGTGTTGATCCGCTGCGGCAGATAGACTGCCTCGCTGTCGCGGATCAAGAGATATTCCTTTATCGATCGTGCCGCCCTGCGTCCGGCGCCCATCGCCAGGATCACTGTGGCGGCGCCGGTTACGATGTCGCCGCCGGCGTAGACACCCGCAATCGATGTGGCAAGATTTTCGTCGGTTTCGATATAGCCCCACTTGTTAAGCTTGAGCCGGGAGGTCTGACCGAGGATCGGGTTCGGGTTCGTGCCGATGGCATAGACCACCATATCGGTCTCGAACTCGTACTCGCTGCCTTCGACCGGGACCGGACTCCGGCGACCCGATTCGTCGGGCTCTCCCAATTCCATGCGGACGCAGCGCATCGCGCGCACGTTCCCCTCGCCATCGTCGAGGATTTCAACCGGCGCGGTCAGCCAGTGGAACTCGATGCCCTCTTCCTGGGCATGATGGAGTTCCTCCTTTCGCGCCGGACTCTCTGCCTCGGTGCGGCGGTACACGCAAAAAACCTTTTCCGCGCCCATGCGCATCGAGACCCGCATTGCGTCCATGGCCGTGTTGCCGGAGCCGATGATGGCAACCCGCCGCCCGAGATGGAGCGGTGTGTCGTACTGCGGGAATTTGCCCGCCATCATCAGGTTGCAGCGGGTCAGCAGTTCGTTTGCCGAGAGCACGCCGTTCAGGGTTTCGCCCGGAATTTGCATGAATTTCGGTGAACCGGCCCCGGTCCCGATGAACACCGCGCGAAAATCCATTTCGTCCAGCATCTGCTCGATCGTGAACAGGCGCCCGACCAGGGTATTGCACTGGATCTCGACACCCAGATTCACGAGATTGGCAATCTCCGCATCGACGACCTCATTGGGCAGACGGAACTCGGGTATGCCGTAACGCAGCACACCGCCCGGCTCGTGTAGTGCCTCGTAAATCGTCACCGCGCATCCGGCCTTGGCCAGATCCGCCGCGCACGCCATGCCGGCGGGGCCGGAACCGACGATGCCAACCTTGAGATCCTTGTTTTCGATATAGGGGCGCTTGCTCCAGTCATTTTCGATCGCCTGATCCCCGACCCAGCGCTCAAGGCGCCCGATCGCAACCGGCTCAAGGGTATCGCCGACCGGGCACACGCCCTCGCACTGTTCTTCCTGCGGGCAGACGCGGCCGCAGATCGCCGGCAGCAGGTTTGCCTCGCTGAGAATTTCGTACGCGCCCTGATAATCCTTGTCCGCCACCTTCATGATGAAGCCGGGGATATCGATGCCGACCGGACAGCCGGCGACGCAGGCCGGCTCCGGGCAGTCGAGGCAGCGCGCACATTCGACGAGGGCGTCCTCCAGCGTGAAGCCGAGCGCGACTTCGTCGAAGTTCTTGATCCGCCGTTCCGGAGTCTGAACGGGCATCGGCGCCCGCTCCTGAGGTATCGACCTGATCGTCTTCTTCTTTGCCATCATCTATCCTTGCCGGGCCTGACGGCCCGAACTCTCAACCGTCGGCGCCAGACGTCGGTATTTGCTGCCGGCAGGTGTCGGACCAGCGCTCCAGGGCAACTTTCTCGTCCTCGGCGAATCGTCGCAGCCGGTTCATGAGGTCGTCGAAATCCACGTCGTGGCCATCGAAATCGGGCCCGTCGACGCAGGCGAACTGTATCCGCCCGCCAACCTTGACCCGGCATCCACCGCACATTCCAGTGCCGTCCACCATGACCGGATTGAGGCTGACCATGGTCTTGATGCCGTGCGGACGCGTCGCCTCCGCGCAGGCCCTCATCATGATCGGCGGTCCGATCGCCACCACCTCGTCGATGTCCGCATGCTTTTCGACCGCCTGCTTGATCCCTTCGGTCACCAGACCTTTCAGACCGGCCGATCCGTCGTCGGTACAGATGATGAATTCATCGCAGCACGCCCGGAACTTGTCTTCCCAGAACACCAGGTCCCGGCTGCGGAAACCGACAACGCCAATGACGTAGGCACCGTTCTCCTTGAACCCCCTTGCCTGGGGGTAAATCGGGGCGACGCCGAGCCCGCCGCCAACGCAAACCACTTTGCGCGCGTCGCCGATATGGCTCGGTTCCCCCATCGGCCCCACCAGGCCGAACAGGTCGGTCCCGGCCTGGCACAGCGCCTGCATCTCTTTGGTCGACTTGCCAACCGCCTGGATGACAAGTGTCACGGTGCCCTTGACGCGGTCGAAATCCGCTATGGTGAGCGGGATTCTCTCCCCCTGCCCATGCGTCATGACGATGACGAACTGGCCGGGCATTGCCGCCTTGGCCAGCGCCGGATGGTGAACCTCCAGGAGAAACGTCGTGTCGGAAAAGTCTTCTCGGGTAACGATCGGGAAACCGGACATGCCTCTAACGTACCTCTATTTAGGCCAAGCGCTGGCGCCCGCCAAATCTGCAGTGACCTTGGGCACACCTTCTTCCGGGTGCTGCCGGGCCGCTTCTGTGTTGAGCCGCACAAATATAGTCTGAAGGTGTTAACAAACATTGATTTAGATCAGTGTGGCGTAAGGCCCGAAAACACTCCCGCCACGGGGCCGGGCCCGGCCCGACCCGGAGGCGGCGGGGGCGGGCTGTGTTTTGCCCGGCGGCCTGTGCGAAATGGCCGGAATTCCTGGAAAAACGCTGATTGCGCACGACCGGGCGCGGAACCGCAGCAGAGTGATAAAGGCCCCGGAATGGCTGAAACTGCCGCGGGAAGGCACTCGCCGAAATGCCGGGCACGCATGGACCCGGTCGGGAGGCCTTGTCTTTGAGTCGGTACCATACTGTGCGGATATTCGCACAGCGGCGGCCGGGCGATCGCCCGTAACGCCGCGAAACGGGCGAACGCAGGAAACCACTGCTTGCCCGCGGAAAAATCGTTCAGTAGTGTTATTCATTGTTTTTTGCGCGGCAATCGACAGAAGAACCGTACCGATCGGTTTTTTGCGCGGCGATGGCCGAAACATGCAGGGATCAAGACTGTTCGTAACAAGACCTACGGGAGGTAAATATGCGTTTCCTGACTGCTGCCGCCACCGCTGCCGTGGCGCTTGCCCTTATGGCCAACACCGCGCTTGCATCCTGCGAGCCCGGTGAGATCGTTATCAAGTTCAGCCATGTCACCAATGCCGACAAGCACCCCAAGGGGATCGCCGCCTCGCTGCTCGCCAAGCGGGTCAACGATGAAATGAACGGCAAGGCCTGCATGGAGGTCTTCCCGAACACGCAACTCTACAACGACGACCAGGTGCTCGAGGCGATGCTGGCCGGCAACGTCCAGCTGGCGGCCCCCTCGCTGTCGAAGTTCGAGATATTCACCAAGAAGTTCCGCCTCTTCGACCTGCCGTTCATGTTCGACGACGTGAACGCGGTCGACCGTTTCCAGACCTCCGCGGACGGTCAGAAGCTGAAGGACTCGATGCGGCGGCGCGGCCTGCAGGGCCTTGCCTTCTGGCATAACGGCATGAAGCAGCTCTCGGCCAAGAAGCCGCTGCTCGTGCCGGCCGACGCGGCGGGCCTCAAGTTCCGCGTCCAGCCCTCCGACGTGCTGGTCGCGCAGATGGAGGCGCTGAAGGCGAATCCGCAGAAAATGGCATTCTCGGAAGTCTACGGCGCGTTGCAGACCGGCGTCGTCGACGGGCAGGAGAACACTTGGTCCAACATCTACGGCCAGAAGTTTTTCGAGGTCCAGGACGGGGTCACCGAGACCAATCACGGCATCATCGACTATCTGGTCGTGGCCTCGGTCAAGTGGTGGGACGGACTGCCCGCCGACGTCCGCAGCCAGCTCAAGACCATCCTCGACGAAGTCACCGAGGCCCGCAATAACGAGTCCAACCAGGTGAACGAGGAGGCCAAGGAGGCCATCATCGCCGCGGGCGGCGTCATCCGCACCCTGACGCCCGAGCAGCGGGGCAAATGGGTCGCCGCGATGAAACCCGTCTGGGCGAAATTCGAAAAGGACATCGGTGACGATCTGATCACCGCCGCCCAGTCCGCCAACGCGACCAACTGACGCACACGAGAAATACTCGGCGCGGCCCGGTGTACCGGGCCGCGCCATATAAACAACAAACCACTCAGGCTGGGAGGCCGCCCCATGCACTACGAGCCGAAGACGAAGCTCGGGCGCGTGATCAACGAGATCGAGGAGACGCTGATCGCGGTCATTCTCGGGCTCATGACGCTGATCACCTTTGCCAACGTCATCGCGCGCTACGTCTTCAATTCCAACATTCTGTGGGCGCTGGAATCGACCGTATTCCTGTTCGCCTGGCTGGTTCTGATCGGTGCGTCCTACTGTGTCAAGACCCGTGCCCATCTCGGTGTCGACGTGCTGGTCAATTTCGTCGGTCCGGTGCCGCGCCGGGTGCTGGCGCTGCTGGCCGTCGCCGCGTGCCTTGTCTTCAGCGTGCTTCTGCTGATCGGATCGTGGAACTACTGGGCGCCGTTCGCCGCCCTGCCGATGCTCGATGGTACGGTCAAGGATCAGGCCTGGTACGAGGTCAACGATATTCCGATGCTCGGATTTCTCCGTTTTATCGAGGCCTCGATGAACCAGGGCGAGGCTTACGAGAAGCTCCCGCGCTTCATCCCCTATGCCGCGCTGCCGCTGGGCCTGTTCCTGCTGACCTTCCGCTTCGTCCAGGTCGCCTGGAGAGTCATTACCGGCGAACTGGAGACCATCAGTGCCGGCCACGAGGCCGAGGACTTGCTGGAAGAAGTCGCCGCCAGAGCGGACAGGGAGGGCTGATCGATGGATGTCGTCTTCCTGTTCGCGATGGTGATCGGCTTCATGCTGATCGGCGTGCCGATCGCGGTTTCTCTGGGCCTCAGTTCGATCATCTTCCTGATGGTATTTTCCCACAGCTCGCTCGACTCGATCGCGCAGACGCTGTTCAACGCATTTGCCGGGCATTTCACGCTGCTGGCGATCCCGTTCTTCATCCTCGCTTCGACCTTCATGTCGACGGGCGGTGTCGCCAAACGGATCATCCGCTTCGCCATCTCCTGCGTCGGTCATTTCCAGGGCGGCCTCGCGATCGCCGGCGTGTTCGCCTGCATGCTGTTCGCGGCGCTCTCCGGCTCGTCGCCGGCCACCGTCGTCGCCATCGGCACCATCGTCATCGCCGGCATGACGCAGGTCGGCTATACCAAGGACTTCGCCGCCGGCGTCATCTGCAACGCCGGTACGCTCGGAATCCTGATCCCTCCCTCGATCGTCATGGTGGTCTACGCCTCGGCGGTTGACGTATCGGTGGGTCGGATGTTCCTCGCCGGCGTCATCCCCGGCATCGTGGCCGGTCTGATGCTGATGATCGGCATCTATGTCGCGGCCAAGGTGCGCAACCTGCCGGCGCAGGACTGGACGGGATGGCAGGAAATACTGACCTCAGCCCTCGACGCGGCCTGGGGCTTGTTACTGATCATCATCATTCTCGGCGGCATCTATGGCGGTATCTTCACGCCGACCGAGGCGGCGGCCGTTGCCGCCGTGTACGCCTTCATCATCGCCAACTTCGTCTATAAGGACATGGGTCCGCTCAAGGGCGAGGGCGACCAGCGCCATTCTCTGCTGTCGCGGCCCCAGAGCCTGATCACCGTTTTCTTCCATCGCGACACCAAGCACTCGCTGTTCGAGGCCGGCAAGACAACGATCATGCTCCTGTTCATCATCGCCAACGCGCTGATCCTCAAGCATGTGCTGACCGACGAGCAGATCCCCCAGGCGATCGCCGGCATGATGCTCGATGCGGGATTCGGGCCGATCGTGTTCCTGATCATCGTCAATGTGATCCTGCTGATCGGCGGCCAGTTCATGGAGCCCTCGGGCCTGATCGTCATCGTCGCGCCGCTGGTGTTCCCGATCGCCATCAGCCTCGGCATCGACCCGATCCACCTTGGCATCATCATGGTCGTGAACATGGAGATCGGCATGATCACGCCGCCGGTCGGCCTCAACCTGTTTGTCACCTCCGGCGTCGCCAGCATGCCGATGATGCGGGTGGTCAAGGCCGCCCTGCCGTGGCTGGGCATCCTGTTCGTGTTCCTGATCATGGTGACCTACATCCCGTGGCTGTCGACGGTGCTGCCGACGGCGCTGATGGGGCCGGAGATCATTACGAAGTAGGCGAACCACCGCATATTCCGCCGCCGCGGCAAGCCCTGCCGCGGCGGCGGGGCTGCGTCAGGCTTTCCAACGCAGCATCTTCGCCAGCCGCAGCAGTGCTTCGTCGCGATCGGCGGCCAGTTCCTCGACGCTGCGGCCGACCGTCATGCGCCGGACGCCATCGACGATGCGTGCGACAACCGCATCGGTCAGTTCCGGCGCGCCCAGGGTCTTCCAGCGCGCCACCTGGCTGGGGCCGAGATGTTCGAAATAGTGCTCTATGCCGCCGGCGCCGCCGCCGAGATGGTAATTGAGGAACGGGCCAGCAAGCGCGAGACGCGGACCGGGGCCGAAGGCCACTGCCCTGTCGATATCCTCGACATCGGCGACGTCCTCGGCAACCAGGTAGACAGCCTCGCGGAACAGCGCCGCGGTCAGGCGGTTGACAAGATGGCCGGGGAGTTCCCGGCGCAGGTGGACCGGCACCTTCCCGACCGACTCCCAGAACGCCATGGCGCGCCGCACCGGCTCCGAGTCCCGCGCGCCGCCCGCGACCTCGACCAGCGGCAGGATATGCGGCGGGTTGAAGGGATGGCCCAGCAGGCACCGTTCCGGCCGGGCCGCGCGCGCACGAATGTCCGAGATCGTGAAGCTGGAGCTGCAGGAAAACAGCAGCGCATCGGGCGCCGCCATGCCGTCCATGTCGCTGAACAGGGCCTGCTTGACGTCCAGCCGCTCCGGGGCGCATTCGAGGACGACCGATGACTCGTGCACGGCGTCCGCGAGCGCGCCATGACAGACGAGCCGTCCCGGGCTCGCGCCGCCCGCCAGCCCCAACCGCTCCAGCAGCGGCCAGTTCACGCGTATCGTCTCGGCAAGCCGTGCCTCGCTCCCGTCGGCCGGATCATAAGCCTGGACCTCGAAGCCGAGCCGCAGGAAATGCAGCACCCAGCCGCTGCCGATCAAGCCTGTGCCGACGACGGCAATCCGTCCGCTGGACATGTTCTCGCCCTCACGTTCCTGGCCGCCGCGTCATGGCCCGGCCGACTCGACTCTAAACCCGTCCAGGCGCCGCGCAAACAGGCGGCGCGGTCGGCAATTCGTGACAGAAACGCGATTCCATGCATATTGTCTTGTTGTCTTGCAGCCGGGCCTTGATCCGGCAGCGAAAAATGGCTATCAGGCGGCCGGATTCGGGGCAAACGAAAACAAAAGAGCAGCAGGGACACGTATGGAATATTTCGTTCAGCAGCTCATCAACGGGCTGGCGCTGGGCGCCATCTACGGGCTGATCGCAATCGGTTACACGATGGTGTACGGCATTATCGGCATGATCAATTTCGCCCATGGCGACGTGTTCATGATCAGCGCGTTCGTCGCGCTTATCAGTTTCCTGGTGCTCGGCATTGTCGGCATAACATGGTTGCCGCTGGCGCTGCTTCTGGTGCTGGTGATCTCGATGTTTGTCACCTCGGCCTATGGATGGGCCGTCGAGCGCCTCGCCTACCGGCCGCTGCGCGGCTCGTTCCGGCTGGCGCCGCTGATCTCGGCAATCGGCATGTCGGTTTTCCTGCAGAACTACGTGCAGATCGCCCAGGGCGCGCGGGTCAAGCCGATGCCGCCGTTGATCCGGGGCGGTTTCATTTTCATGGAGCGGGACGGTTTTACGGTATCGTTGAGCTATATGCAGATCATCATCGTCGCGCTGACCCTGGTCCTGATGGCCGCCTTTTCGTTGCTGATCGCACGCACCGCGCTTGGCCGGGCGCAGCGCGCCTGCGAACAGGACCGCACCATGGCGGCGCTGCTTGGCATCAATGTCGACCGAACGATCTCGCTGACCTTCGTCACGGGGGCGGCCCTGGCCGCCGTGGCCGGGATGATGTTCCTGCTGTATTACGGGGTGATCGATTTCTTCATCGGCTTCCTCGCCGGAATCAAGGCGTTCACCGCCGCCGTCCTGGGCGGCATCGGATCGCTGCCGGGCGCCATGCTTGGCGGCCTGCTGATCGGCCTGATCGAGACCTTCTGGTCGGCCTATTTCACCATCGAGTACAAGGATGTGGCGGCGTTTTCCATCCTCGTCCTGGTGCTGATCTTCCGACCGTCCGGCCTGCTGGGCCGGCCCGAAGTCGAAAAGGTCTGACGCCATGGCCGTGACTTCGCAGCGGCTATCCGCGTCCCTCGCCGGCGCCAACCTGTTCGCCGCCCTCAAGGAGGCCGGTGTCGCGGCGCTTATTGCGCTGGTTCTTTCGGTCATCGTCATCGGCATGCGCACGGTCGATCAGCAGGGCGGGCTTGGGGTCGAGTTCCGGCCCACCGTCGTGGCGCTCGCGGTGGGGCTGGTCTTTGCCGGCCGCTTCCTTCTGGTGCTTTGGTGGGAGCGCGTGAAGCCGCTGGACCGCAGCGCCCGTGACCAGGTCATGGACCGGATCGGCGCGGAAGTGCTGCATTATTCGAAATATGCCGGCATCGCCCTGTTCGGCTTCGCCCTGGCGGTTCCGGTCATCTGGTCGGACAACCGCTATGTCGTCGACATCGCGACGCTGGTCCTCACCTACATCATGCTCGGCTGGGGCCTGAATATCGTGGTCGGGCTGGCCGGGCTGCTCGATCTCGGCTATGTCGCCTTCTATGCGGTCGGCGCCTATTCCTACGCGCTGATCGCGCTGCATTTCGACCTGTCGTTCTGGGCCTGCCTGCCGCTCGCGGGGCTGATTGCGGCCAGCTTCGGAATCCTGCTCGGTTTCCCCGTCCTGCGCCTGCGCGGCGACTACCTCGCCATCGTCACGCTCGGGTTCGGCGAAATCATCCGGGTGATCCTGCTCAACTGGTATTCGCTGACCAGGGGGCCCGACGGGCTGTCGGGCATACCACGGCCCAGTTTCTTCGGCTTCGCGTTCACCCGCAGTCCTGACGACGGCGAACGGGCCTTCCACCAGCTGTTCGGCTGGGACTATTCCTCGATGCACCGGATCATCTTCCTCTACTACCTGATCCTGGCGCTTGCGCTGGTCACCAATTTCTTCACGCTGCGGATCCGCAAGCTGCCGGTGGGGCGGGCGTGGGAAGCCCTGCGCGAGGATGAAATCGCCTGCCGTTCCCTCGGCATCAACCCGACCAACACGAAGCTGACGGCCTTCGCCATCGGCGCCATGTTCGCCGGCTTCGCCGGCTCGTTCTTCGCCACCCGGCAGGGCTTCATCAGCCCGGAGAGTTTTACCTTCGTCGAGTCGGCGGTGATTCTGGCGATCGTCGTACTGGGCGGCATGGGCAGCCAGGTCGGCGTGGTGCTGGCCGCGGTGCTGCTGATCGGCGGGACCGAGCTGTTCCGCGAACTGGCGGAATTCCGCATGCTGGCGTTCGGCGCGCTGATGGTGGCGATCATGGTCTGGCGGCCGCGCGGGCTTCTGGCGCACCGGGATCCCACCCTGCTGCTGGGCGGAACGACGCCGAAAGGCGACGGAGGCGGGTCATGAACGAGTCGCGCAATCGCGCCCTGCTGACGGTCGAGCACCTGACCATGCGGTTCGGCGGCCTGCTGGCGATCAACGACGTGTCCTTCGTCGCCCGCGACCGTGAAATCACCGCGATCATCGGCCCCAACGGCGCCGGCAAAACCACCGTGTTCAATTGCCTGACCGGCTTCTACAAGCCGACGGTCGGCCGGCTGACGCTGGACCATGGCGACCGCACCTTCCTTCTCGAACAGATGGACGATTTCCGGGTCGCCCAGAAGGCCCGACTTGGCCGCACGTTTCAGAATATCCGGCTGTTCCCGGGCATGTCGGTGCTCGAAAACCTCGTCGTTGCACAGCACAACAGGCTGATGCGGGCGTCCGGCTTCACCTTGTTCGGGCTGTTCGGGACCGGCACCTATCGCCACGCGGAGGCCGCGGCCGTGGAGAAGGCACGCTACTGGCTCAACCGGGTCCGCCTGCTGGATCGCGCCGACACCAACGCCGGCGCCCTGCCCTACGGGGCGCAGCGGCGTCTGGAAATTGCGCGCGCCATGTGCACCGACCCTGTCCTGCTCTGCCTCGACGAGCCGGCGGCGGGCCTGAACCCCCGGGAATCGGCCGAGTTGAACAGTCTGTTGTTGTTCATCAAGGCGGAGCACCAGATCGGGCTGCTGCTGATCGAACACGATATGAGCGTCGTCATGGGGATTTCCGACCGCATCGTGGTGCTGGACTATGGCCGCAAGATTTCCGACGGCACGCCGGAGGAAGTGCGCAACGATCCGGCCGTGATCCGCGCCTATCTGGGCGAGGACGAAGACGAGGCGGAGGCGGCGCGATGACCGGCGATGCCATGCTGTCCGTATCCGGCGTCCACACCTTCTACGGCAATATCGAGGCGTTGCGGGGCGTCGACCTGCAGGTCAACGAGGGCGAGATCGTGACCATGATCGGCGCCAACGGCGCCGGCAAGTCGACCCTGCTGATGACGATCTGCGGCAATCCCCGTGCGGCACGCGGCCGCATCGTGCTGGAAGGCACCGACATCACGGCGTTGCCGACCGACGCGATCGTCCACCGCGGCATCGCGCAGTCGCCGGAGGGCCGGCGCATCTTTCCCCGCATGACCGTCATGGAAAACCTGATGATGGGCGCGACGGTCGCCGACCCGGCGCATTTCGACGAGGACTTGGAACGCGTGTACAGTTTGTTCCCGATCCTCAGCGAACGCCACGGCCAGCGTGGCGGCACCCTGTCGGGCGGCGAACAGCAGATGCTGGCGATCGGGCGCGCGCTGATGAGCCGCCCGCGGCTGTTGCTGCTGGACGAACCGTCCCTCGGGCTCGCGCCGCTGGTGGTCAAGCAGATCTTCACAACGTTGCGCGACATCAACGAGCGGCAGAACATGACGATCTTCCTTGTCGAACAGAACGCCTTTCACGCACTGCGCCTGGCACATCGCGGCTACGTCATGGTCAACGGCCGCATCACGCTCAGCGGTACGGGAAAGGAACTGCTCGCCACGACGGAGGTCCAGGCGGCCTATCTCGAAGGCGGACACTGAGGAGAAACCGATCCATGCAACAACTGGTCGGAAACAGCTGGGCTGTGTTCATCGGCGTCACCTGCATACTGGCCGGCGGCGCCGCCTGGATGACCGGGCAGGCCCTGGCCCTGACCTGGCGGCCGGCGTGGCAGGCGGCCGGCTATGCGCTTCTGCTCGGGCTGGCGGACCGGTTTCTGATCTTCGCCCTGTTCGAGGGCCGGCTGCTGTCGCCGTCCGGCTTTGCGCTCGACGCGGCCGTACTGATCGCCATTGCAATGGCCGCACACCGGATTACCCTTGCCGGGCAGATGGTCAAACAGTATCCGTGGTTGTACGAGCGCCAGGGGCTGCTGTCGTGGCGCAAGCGCAGCCCGGCCGCTTCGCGCGCCGGCCTGTATTGAAGCGGCGGCACACAAAGCCATTGCGGCGGCGCCGGAAGACGCATAATTTTGTACACAATGCGCTAAGGTAATCGCCGCCATGCGGCGCACCATTCCGGTCCCCACCAAGGGACCTCTTACAGGGAGTAAATTTAGAATGAAAAGACTCATGAACGTTTTGGCGGCCGCTGCCGCGGTTTCCGTATTCGGCGCCGCGGCCGCGCATGCCGACATCACCATCGCCACGGCCGGCCCGATGACCGGACAGTATGCCAGTTTCGGCGCGCAGATGAAGGCCGGGGCCGAACAGGCCGTCGCCGACCTCAATGCCAAGGGTGGCGTCCTCGGACAGCAGCTCAAGCTTGAGATCGGCGATGACGCGTGCGATCCGAAACAGGCCGTCGCCGTGGCCAACCAGATGGTCAACAAGGAAATCAAGCTGATGGCCGGGCATTTTTGCTCGGGCTCGTCGATCCCGGCGTCGGCGGTCTATAACGAGGAAGGCATCCTGCAGATTTCGCCCGCCTCGACCAACCCGAAGCTGACCGACCAGGGGCTGGACAACGTGTTCCGCACCTGCGGCCGCGACGACCAGCAGGGCATGGTCGCGGGGGCCTTCCTTGCCGGCAAGTTCAAGGGCAAGAAGATTGCCATCATCCACGACAAGACCGCCTACGGCAAAGGCCTGGCTGACGAAACCAGGAAATACATGAACCAGGCCGGACAGACGGAAGCCATGTACGAGGCCTACACGGCCGGCGAGAAGGACTATTCGGCGCTCGTCTCCAAGCTGAAGCAGGCCGGCGTCGACGTCCTCTATGTCGGCGGCTACCATACCGAGGCAGGCCTCATCGTGCGCCAGATGCGCGACCAGGGCATGAAGACGATGCTGATGTCGGGCGACGCGCTGGTTACCGACGAGTACTGGGCGATCACCGGGGCCGCCGGCGAAGGCACGCTGATGACCTTCAGCCCGGACCCGCGCAAGAACCCGGTCGCGGCACCGGTCGTCGAGGAATTCCGCAAGAAGGGTATCGAGCCGGAGGGGTACGTGCTGTATACCTACGGCGCCATTCAGGCGTGGGCCCAGGCTGTCGAGAAGACGGGCAGCACGGACACCAAGAAGGTGATCGCGGCTTTGCATAGCAATCAGTTCGAGACCGTGCTCGGCAAGATCGGCTTCGATGCCAAGGGCGACGTGACCGCGCCGGGCTACGTATTTTACGAGTGGAAAAACGGCAAGTACGACTATCTGAAGTAGGATACCGGGCCGGAATGGACCGGAAGGGCCCGGCCTGAGCGGTCGGGCCCTTTCTTTTTTGTGCGCTATTGTGCCGCCTGGACCTGCGCCGCTGCCATAGGGTCGGCAGATATGGTGGGACCCCTGCAAGCCCGGAGGAAACGGTATGAAAGCCTGGGAGATCGTCTCGGCCGGTGGCGTCGATGCGCTGGAACTGAACGAGCGGAAATCGCCGGCGCCGGGGCCCGGCGAGGTGCTTGTCCGCATGCGGTCCAATTCCATTAACTACCGCGACCTGTCGACGATCCTGGATCCGGAGGCACGCGGCCTGCCATACCCGCGCATTCCCAATTCTGACGGCGCCGGCGAGGTGGTCGCGGTCGGGCCGGGCGTCACGCGCTGGAATCAGGGCGACCGTGTCGTTGGCTGCTTCTTCCAGGACTGGCCGGCCGGCGCAATTTCGGCCCGCGCGATGGCGACGGCGCTGGGCGGGCCGGTGGACGGCGTGCTGGCCGAGGAGGCCGTGCTGCGGGAGGGCGGGCTGGTCGGCGTGCCGCACCATATGTCCTTCGAAGAGGCGGCCTGCCTGCCCTGTGCGGCGCTCACCGCATGGAACTGCCTGATCGCCGGCGGCGGCATGAAAGCGGGCGATACGGTGCTGCTGCTGGGCACCGGCGGCGTCTCGATCTCCGCGCTGCAGCTCTGTGTCATGGCCGGTGCGAGAGCCATCGTCACCTCATCCAGCGATGCAAAGCTGGAACGTGCGCGCGGCCTGGGCGCGTGCGAGACGATCAATTACGCCAGGACGCCGGCCTGGGCGAAGCGGGTGCTGGAGCTGACGGACGGCCGCGGCGCCGACCATGTGCTGGAAGTCGGCGGGCCAGGTACTATGGAGCAGTCGATCGAGGCGGTCCGCGTCGGCGGCCATATCGCCTATGTCGGCGTGCTGACCGGTGGCGCCATCAATCCGGTATCGATCATGCGCAAATCGGCCCGCCTGCAGGGCGTTTATGTCGGCAGCCGCGCCATGTTCGAGGACATGAACCGGGCGCTCGCCGCGCACGAACTGCGACCCGTCATCGACCGGACCTTTGTCTTTGCCGATGCGCGCGACGCCTTCCACCATATGCAGGCGGCTGGGCACTTCGGGAAGATCGTCATAACGATTCCTTGAGTCTTCCCTCACGGAATCGTGAACGGCCTTCCAGCGGCAGAAGGGCTTGCACATTATATCGACTCGATATATAATATATCGATCTGATATATAACGAACCGATACGGCAGGGCTGGAGCGTGACCGCTTCGCCCTGGCAACTGCTGCAGGAAACTTACCCATGGATGTGAGGACCGTATGTCTGGGCATGCTTACGCTCGGCGACGCCACCGGCTATGAAATCCGCAAGATGTTCGAGGACGGCCCGTTCCAGTATTTCACGGATGCGGGGTTCGGATCGATCTATCCGGCGCTGAACAGGCTGCGCGGCGAAGGCCTCGTGACCTGCGAACAGCAGAGCCAGTCGGGACGCCCGGACAAGAAGATCTATTCGATTACACCAAAAGGCCGGGCCACCTTCACCGAGGCGATCCGCAAGGCGCCGGGTCCCGACAAGATCCGTTCCAATTTCCTGCTGGCCCTGTTCTTCAAGCATCTGCTGCCGCGCAAGCTAATCGCCGAGGCGGTGGACGAGCACATCGAATGGTACCGGACGAAGCTGGAGCATATGCGGTGCTGCGACCGCTCCGGCTGGGGCACGGGCCCGGTCTTCGTCAACGAATTCGGCCAGGCGGTCTACGCGGCCGCGCTGGCATTCCTGGAGGAGAACCGGTCCGGACTGGTCGACGCCGCGGCCGACACCACCGGAACTCAGGCAGCCGAATAGCGGGGGAGCGCCCGGAGAATGCAACGATCCTATTTGATCGCGCTGGTGATCGCGCTTGCCGTAACGGCCTGGCTGCTGTCGCCCTACGTCCAGGACTATGTGTGGCCGGCGGCCGGCACCGCCGCCGGTGACCTTGAAGACCCGGCCGGGCCGTCGGCCGGCGCCGGCCAGTCCGGAAAACCTCTTCGGGTCAGCGTCCGGCATTCGGTTGCGGAAACGAGAGTCAAATCGTTGATGCTGACCGGGCAGACCGAACCGTCGCGGCAGGCGACGCTCAAGGCCGAGACGGCGGGCCGGATCGTTTCCGTGGAGGCCGTCGAGGGCGCCCCCGTCAAGGAAGGCGAGATCATCGCAAGACTCGCGATGAACGATCGCCAGGCGCTGCTGGACGAGGCCAGGGCGCTGCTGAACCAGCGGCGGATCGAATACGAGGCGGCGAGCAAGCTGTCGTCGAAAGGCTTCCAGACACAGACAAGACTGGCCGAAACCCGGTCCTTCATGGAAGCTGCGAAGGCGCGGTTGCAGCGCATCGAACTCGATATCGAACACACAGCCATCAGGGCGCCGTTCGACGGCGTGCTGCAGGACCGCGTGGTTGAGGTGGGTGATTACCTGGGAATCGGCGACCCGGTGGCGGTGATCGTCGACCTCGATCCGCTCCTTGCGGTGGCGCAGCTGTCGGAGCGGGAAGCGGCCGCCGTCCGGCCGGATGGTAAGGGACGCGCCAGGCTGATCACCGGCGACGTGCTGGACGGGCGCGTGCGCTACGTGTCGGTGGTCGGATCCGCCGGCACCCGTACGTTCCGCGTCGAGCTCGAATTGAACAATGGCGACAGCCGGATGTCGGCCGGCCTGACTGTGGAAATCAGCCTGCCGGTCGCCAGCGTCGACGCCCACCGCATGTCGCCGGCGGCGCTTACCCTGAACGATGCCGGAATTGTCGGCGTGAAAGCGGTGGATGCGCAGAACGTGGTCCGGTTCTATCCGGCGGAGCTCGTGTCCGGCGGTGACGACGGCGTGTGGATCGGCGGCCTGCCGCAGGAGGTGACGATCATCACCGTCGGCCAGGAATTCGTGCTGCCGGGACAGACCGTGATTCCGGTTCCCGAGGATATGCCGCCCACACCGGCAGGCGCAGCCGCCGGAGGCGCGTCTTGAGGCTGATCGACCACGCACTGACCCATTCGCGGACGGTGCTGTCCGCGCTGCTGCTGATCCTGATCACCGGCACGGTCGCCTATATCGAGATCCCGAAGGAGTCGGATCCCGATATCAGCATTGCGAAAATCTATGTCTCGATGAGTTTGGAGGGCATTTCGCCGGAAGATGCCGAGCGGCTGCTGGTGCGGCCGATGGAGGAAAAGCTTCGCTCAATTGAGGGGGTCAAGGAAATGAGCTCGCGCGCCTACGAGGGCGGCGCCAATGTGCTGATGGAGTTCGACGCTGGGTTCGACGCCGACAAGGCGCTGCAGGACGTGCGCGAGAAGGTGGATCAGGCCAAGCCGGAGCTGCCGGCCGAAACCGACGAGCCCAGCGTGGTCGAGATCAATACGAGCCTCTTTCCGGTGCTTGTCGTTACCCTCTCCGGCCCGGTACCGGAGCGCACCTTGCTGCAGTTGACGCGCGGCCTGAAGGACGCAATCGAAGCCATCCCTGCAGTGCTGGAAGCCAACATCGCCGGCGACCGCGACGAGCAGGTGGAGGTGCTGGTCGATCCGATGCTGGTCGAGAGCTACCAGTTGGACCCCGAAAAGGTCGCCACGGTGGTGGCGCGGTTCAACCAGCTCATCGCGGCCGGCGCCATGGATACCGGGCAGGGACGCTTCGCGATCAAGGTTCCCGGCATCTTCGAGTCGGTTCTCGACGTGATGTCGATGCCGTTGAAGGTGGAGGGCGATGCCGTCGTCACGATCGGCGATATCGCCACTGTCCGCCGGACCTTCAAGGACGCGGACAGCTTCGCCCGCGTGAACGGGCACCCCGCGCTGGCGCTCGAGGTCTCGAAACGGTCGGGCGAGAACATCATCGATACCATCGAGCGCATCCGCGCGGTGGTTGAGGCGGCGCGCGCCTACTGGCCGGATGTCGTCGAGATCACCTACAGCCAGGACCGCTCGAAGGATATCCGTCTGGTGCTGGGCGACCTGCAGAACAATGTGATCAGCGCGATCGTGCTGGTGATGGTCGTGGTGATCGCGGCGCTCGGCGTGCGATCTGGATTGCTGGTCGGAATCGCGATACCGGGATCGTTCCTGACCGGCATCCT
>Ga0224512_10001702_pt1 | contig 20852 bp, 19 predicted proteins | sample SF_May12_sed_USG_4_FD_169103 | JGI IMG/M metagenome (GOLD analysis project Ga0224512, IMG submission 169103) | Sediment microbial communities from San Francisco Bay, California, United States - SF_May12_sed_USGS_13 | ecosystem: Environmental > Aquatic > Marine > Sediment | place: USA... | reverse complement strand
TGTGAACAAGGAACCAAGCTTGTTAACGGAATATGTCAAGAATTAACCTGTGAACAAGGAACCAAGCTTGTTAACGGAATATGTCAAGAATTAACCTGTGAACAAGGAACCAAGCTTGTTAACGGAATATGTCAAGAATTAGAACCATCAGCAAAAACAGACGATACAATAATTCTCATAATAATGGTAATCATAGCTGTTGGCGCAACAATAGCAGCACTAACACTAGCTGGTAAAATTCCTGGTATAGGTAATAATAGTACTAAATCCATACCCAAATCAGTCAAAGATGATCCTTCAAATCTAATTAGAATTGACATTGAAATTAGAACAGGTCTTGAAGAATAAAACTGAAAGTCTAAAAAGAAGAAAAGATTAGTTTACTGGTGGATGAGATTCTTGATAAAATATCTGCAGAGTTTGAAAAGTCTCTTTATGATGCCCTACAAAACAATGATTTGCTAAGAAACTCTAATGATGTACGCAGATTGATCTCCTGGTATAGAGAATCTGAAAAAGGCAAAGTTGGAAACATCATAGGTGGTGCAATCCATAGCCTATCAGGACTCTCAAAAGCTCCACTTTCAATGACTTATACCATAAATCCAAATGACAAGCAATCTTCTAAAACAAATAACAAAGACAACAACTCTCAACCTCAGATTTTTTCAAAAATACTAAGCAAGATAATTGAATTACTATCCAAGCAAATATCCCTTTATCTAATTAAAATGATAGTAAAAAATGTGCAAATTCAAACAAAAGGAGATGAAAAATCTCTCTTGTTTGATCTTTCTCTCAAAGCTCCATCAATAAAACCGTACATAGAATTCGTTAAAAAAATTAATGGTGAACAAGTAATGGCAATTAGAACTGTTTTTAACGTTGACCTTGATACTTCTCTTAAAGAAGTAAAGTTACGTACTACTGCTCTTGGTAAAACAGCAAACATAGGAGATATTAGTGTTCGTGCAACCATTTCTATAAAAAAACTTGCAAACATCTCAGTTACAGTCAATGACAAGTCTCTGAAAATATATGACTCTACCTTAAAGATAGATCTATCAAAGTTTTATCTTAAAATATGATATTCAAAATTTTCCATATATTGAAAGACTAAATAGTTAATTTTCAGCTAATAATTGATATAAACATGAAGATTGGTTTTTTGATAATAGCGATGTTCTTTATTTTTCTATGTGCTGATGTGTATGCTATTTTGGATTATCCTACCAATCTTAAAGTTACTGAAGAAACTTTCTCATCTGTTACATTAATCTGGGATCCTCCAGAAGATATTTCATCTTTAATAGGATACAAAATTGAGAGTAGAATTGGCTCTAACCAATATGAAATAATAGAACAAAACACAGGTAGTTTGGAAACAACATATATCCATACGGATTTGAGTAAAAATACAATATATTCATACAGAGTTGTTGCAGTATATGAGAATGATCAGATCAGCATTCCATCAAATGAGGCAACAACATACATTACCACTGATCCAGAAAAACAAAAATCCAAGGACAGTGATGGTGATACAATACCAGACAACATTGATGACTGTCCACTTGAACCTGAAAACTTCAATAAATATGAGGACAGTGATGGATGTCCTGATGATAATTCCTACATCATCTCAAATGCTACAGTTGGCTCTGTACAATTACTGAAAAAAGTATACTATACTGACGGCCAAACTCCAATAGTTCTAGAATTGTCTGGAAACCTGAAGGAATTCACAATTAATGATCCAATACTTTTTGCCATTCTTTTAAATGATGAACCCATCCTTGATTTCACACCTCAAGTATTTGTAAAAGATGATGGCAAGTTTAGTTATGGTATAACTTTACCAATATCCATACAAGATGGACAGTATACTTTGCAAATGACATACAAAAATGAGCAAATTGGCACTACTACATTTGATGTAAAGACTAAAGTTACAGAACCACAAATTTCCAAAAACCCATCTCTGGAAACATATAGAAAAGATCAACCCATAACGTTTTCTGTCATTAATCCAAACTATCCTAAAAATGCAATCAAAATATATTATTGGGAGATAATAGATGAAGACAATCAGGTAATAAAACCGCCAAAAAATGATGGGCCAATTCTAGAATACAAGTTTCATAAATCAGGAACATATAATTTGAAATTAACAGTCATTGATAACTTTGACAATATACAACATATTCTATCGGATTCTATTGTTGTAAATTCTGATATTCGCTTATCCCAAGAATCAAACCCTCCACCAATCCAACAACAAGAATCAAACCCTCCACCAATCCAACAAGAAAATGATTCTGATTATTCAATCTTGATAGTAGTAATTATTATAGCCATAATTGGTAGTGCAGTTTTCTTTTGGCTGTTTAAAAACAGAATGCCACAATTCAAATGAATAAAAACTTGTAATATATCGCCCGCTTGTCCATTTTTCCTATTGAATAATGTGTATACCATAGAAAGGAACTATTTTTATCATATTAACTGCTTTACAACACAATGCATCTTTGTGTAAACAAGAAACTATTATTACAACAAAGATGGTATATGATACTTGGAATTACGATAACTGGTATATCACTTTCATCTGTTGCGTATATTGGGATAGACACTAATTTTTATAATGCTGCCAATGTATTAGAGTTAACACCTGTTTTTGCTGAACTATCTTCATCTTATACATCAGATACAATGAAATGGAATCTTGTTTATTTAACAAATAACAAACCATGTAGCGGAGCAAATTACCATAATATGGAGACATATACCTTGATTACTGAAAAATATCTGGATCTTTATGAATTTTTAAACATCAAAGAAAGCAAATCAGAATGTATGTCTATAGCAAACTTTGACACACAATATAATATTGCAGATGATACCGAATTGCTTATAATAATTCTAGAAGAAGATCTTGGAAAATCTGAACTTAACAAGAATGGAATTAATGGATTTTATTCTTATGTGCCTAGTAACTCAGATGAAAATAACATATCTAAAAAAGACAAGCACCTGATCCTAGTATGTGATTGTGTTCAATTTGTTTTTACAGCACCTAAATGGTTTTTGTCTCATATGCTGTCTCACTTTGTTTTAACCTATAATGGGTACTCAAAAGCAATTGCTGATGAGAAAATACATGAAATTGATCAGCTATATGATGAGTGTACTGAATATAGAAGTGATTCTGAAAAATGTAAAGAGATCAAAACATCGTTACATTTAGAAGGTAAAAACATTACTTTGATGAAACCAGTATTGGAACCCAATCCGCTTGAGTGTCCTAAAGAGTACCTAGAATTTCTGGCAGATCTGAAAAAACAGGTAGACGAGGGAACAATTACAAAAGGTGCTTATGAAAAAATACAAAACGAATTATGCGGAGAGTTCTCACCTATCAAGACGGGTTTGAAAACATTTGCAGATAGGAAAGTATTGGAATCCGAATTATCCTTGTATGACAAACACGCCACAACTCTGATTAGGAACAATTATCTTGCAAACATAATAGAAAAGTATACCAGAAATGAGTCGACACAGTACTCAATTGTACTGGAATCTGAAGACGTTGTTACCGGTTTAGGCACAACATACGCATTTATTTTAAATGAAAAGATTCGCTCAAATTCAGTAGTGAGAGTTGATATTGAAAATAATCCACAAATCCAGTGTATGCCACCAAAAATAGTAGACTATGGTTTTTATGTAATGTGTGACTCTAGACTAGAAAATACCTTGGTCAACTACAAGTTCAACAACTGACATCGCCCAAATCTTGAGTTATATGATATATATGCTGTTTTTCATTGTTGTTGTTGTCAATTTCCTCTTATATTGAAAATGTAAATTTTGCTAAACAAACCAGCATTTCCTGAATAGTCTATTGCACGTACTTTCCATACATATGAGCCATCTTCCAATACACGGTTTACCGTATAGTGGCTTTGTGACGTTTTATCTCTAACTACCAATATTCCATTTTTTGATATCTCAACCATGTATTTGTCAACACCACATCTATCCTCTGCCTTATTCCATATCAATTCAGGGGTGACGTCATAAACCACTTCATTATTTTGTGGTGAGATCAGTGTTGGCATAGAGGGAGGTTTGATATCATCAATACACAATAGAGATATGTCTTTTGATGAACCTAACTCTGGTTTTAATTCGGTTTCCTCCCCAATATCTACTATATCAGTTCGATTCTCTGATTTCTTATTGGTTATCTCTATAGAAGATGTGTCTTCAATACCTACATTTGTATTTTCAAAATTTGTATTTATAAAAAATACACTTCCTATTGATATGGCAATAATTGTAACTACTACAATCAGTATTTTTGGCGAGAAATTAAAACTTAGATTAGATTTTTGCTGTACGCTTTGCTCATGGTATGCAGATTTGTCAGTATTTACACCCTCTAATTCTTCAATTGTTTTTTGGATCTGTTGTATAAACTTGGTAGATGCTTTAGTCGATTCCTTGTTGTAAATATTTGGAAAATCGTAAAATTTCTTTAATTCTTCTCTAGCAGTACTTGATAGTACATCTGAAAAATTCCCAATCATGTCTGGAAGATCTAGGACAATCCCTTCTGCGAGCTCTAGTTTCTTTGCCCAATCATCTAACTCATCAAGAGTTTTACACTCATTTTCAACCTTGCTTAAATAATCTAAAAATGCCACACGAGCAGTTTCTCGTCTCTTACCACTATTGTTGACAAATGCCATTTTCCCTTTGTAGTGTGATAAAGACTATAACCTTTTTTATCTAGAGATAGATTTTATCGACAATCTTGCAAAGTTTTTAATTATAAATGATCTTACAATGTTAGATAAATATGATTTGTTTCCTAAAAAACGGTGATGTTATTGAATAATGATCTTACCGTAATAAACGACATCAGCGAAACTTTGAAAATACTTATTGAAAATAATATATCTGAACTTCCCCCAAATTCAGTCGTATTTGATTCTCCGGCAGATATACAAAAAAGCAACAAGTCAGGCCTTTCACTTTTCTTGTATCAGATCTCAGAAAATCCTGACCTAAAAAATCAAGACATGCAAAGCTTTGATTCTAAAATTCAATACCTGCCAATGGCAATTGATCTTTATTATCTTTTAACACCATATGCACAAACAAGACCAACTGAGCAGATTATCCTATCAAAGCTACTTAGAATATTTCATGATAACTCAATCATTGCAGGCGCATCACTGAAAAGAAGTCTCAAGGAAACCGGCAATACTGAACTAAGACTGATCCACCACCCAATTCCTCTAGAGCAACTCAACAATCTTTGGGGAACATTTCATGAAACTCCCTACAAACTATCACTATCTTATCTTGTAACACCTGTCCGTATCCCATCTGTCAGTGTACTTGAAACAACCAGAGTGATCTCAAAGGAATCATCCTTTACCACCAAGTAAAATGTTACACAAAGATGATCAAGGCAAGATGTCTGATAAACTGGTTACCTCACTTTATCTGGCAGTTGACCTTGTTGATGACTATACTGACAAAAGGCCTATAGGCAATGTGAGTGTTGCATTGACTAACTCGCATACAACTCCAATTCAAAACCTCAGTGGTTATTGGCTTTTTCTTAAATCCCATGATTCTGAGAATTATAATACTAATAGTTCTATTGTGATAAAATCATCTTACTATTTTGATCTGGTCCAACCAATCAATCTTGCTGATGTTGATCCCACATACCCTGTCATCTTAATATCCTTGATTCCAAGACCCAACTATCCTTTTCCATCACATGCAACTCTGATAAGAGGTATGCTTGCTGACAATAAAGGCAAACCAATTTCAAATGCAAAAATCTCAGTAGATTCTACTGATATTACTACTACCTCAACTGAATCAGGAGAATTTGTTTTATATTCTAAAGATCTTGAAAAAAAATTTAAAATCAAAGAAAACTTTATCAACAACAATATGGTTGTAATATCATTGAATATTTTTCATCCTGATTTTAAAGAAAAAAAAGTTTCTGCAAGAATAATAGAAGGAAAAAGTGTCTCTATAGTAGAAAATCTGGAGGTTAAGCATTAATGCCAGAATATCTTAGTCCCGGAGTCTATATAGAAGAGATTGAAATGGGAGCAAAGTCCATAGAGGGTGTTAGTACAAGCACTGCTGGATTTTTAGGCAAAACTCAACGCGGTCCAATTAAACCTATGCTGATAACAAGTTTTCCTGAATATGAGAGAATTTACGGTGGATTTCTTTCTGATTCATATTTGACATATTCTATTGATGGATTTTTTAGAAATGGTGGAAAGCGGTGCTACGTGGCACGCATCATTGGCAAGCGTGCAACTCTGGCATCACTGTCACTAAATGGTTCTGGTAGCTCTAAAGATATTATTGTTCAAGCAAAGGGTCATGGCGAGTGGGGCAACAACATACACGTCAAGGTATCTACTGCATCTCTAGAAAAACGTGATAACACATTGTTCAGACTAGAGATAAAATATTTCGATTCTGCACCTTCATCATCACAAAATATAGATTCTACAATTGGAGCTGTTGAGGAAGTATATGACAATCTTTCGCCAAATCCAAAGTCTGATGATTACTATGTCAAGGCAGTAAATGCCGCCTCCAAGTTGGTTAGTTTAGTGTCTGCAAGCGCATCAAGACCTAAAAATTCTAACTGGGAATCACTAAAGGATGGAACTGACAACGGCACAACAAGTTCTTCCACCGCTTCTTCTTCCAAATCATCATCGTCTGATGATTCTAAGAAAGGCGGCAAGAAAGATCCTGAACCTGCACCGCCCACATTTAATCGCTCCACAGACAAATGGGAACTTAGCTCAGCTGACTATGAGGGATATGAATTCAAGATTACAGATTCTGTTACAAGAGAACTAGTTGAAATTATTCGAAGCGGATTACTTGGATTTGAGCATGTCAGTGACATATCCATTGTTAATGCGCCTGATGAGAACAGCGTATCCAATTTACGTAGTTCTATAGTGGCACACTGTGAAAAGGCAAAAGACAGATTTGCCATAATACAAAGCAGCAGAAATGATGCATCAAACCTAAGCGATCTCTTTCCTGATGTTGATTCCAAGTATGCTGGGTTGTACATGCCATGGATAAACGTGCCAGATCCATTAACTAATTCTGAAAAACTTATACCTCCAGGTGGATATATTGCAGGAATATATGCCAGAAGCGATGTCGAACGTGGTGTTCACAAGGCTCCAGCAAATGAGGCTGTAAGAGGTGTAACTTCTTTACAAGTTCAGATAAACAAAGCACAACAAGATATTCTCAATCCTAAGGGAATCAATGTAATAAGGTCATTTCCTGGAAGAGGAAGTATAGTCTGGGGAGCCCGTACTGTTTCTACTGATCCTAACTGGAAGTATGTCAATGTACGACGATTGTTTCTCTATCTAGAAAAATCAATTGAGCGTTCTACGCAGTGGGTTGTCTTTGAGCCAAATAATGAACGATTATGGTCTAGAGTAAAAGCCACTATTACTGGATTCTTAACTGAGGTATGGCGTAGTGGAGCATTGATGGGAACCACTGCAGAGCAGGCTTTCTTTGTAAAGTGTGATAGAACAACAATGACTCAAAACGATATTGACAATGGTAGACTAATAGTTGTCATTGGTGTTGCACCTACCAAACCTGCAGAATTTGTCATATTCAGGATTGCTCAAACAAAAAGTGGAACACAAGTGGAGGAGATCTAGAAGATGGCTGACAGAAAAGATCCATTCCGTAATAGTAGATTTATTGTTGAAGTTGATGGTGTCTCCCAAGCTGGATTCAGAGAGGCTACAATACCTGATACATCTTCTGAACCAATTGAATACCGTGAAGGTAATGAGCCACCTACAGTAAGAAAGATTCCTGGATTAATCAAATATGGTAATATCAGTCTAAAATGGGGAATAACTGATTCTCTTGATATGTATAATTGGTACAAAGACGCGATACTAGATAATAATTTCAATGGGGCAAGAAAGAATATCTCCGTTTTGCTTCTCGATGAAAAAGGTGAAGAGGTAAACCGTTGGAACTTTACTAATTGCTGGCCAACAAAGTATAATGCTCCTGATACCAATGCCACTGCTAATGAGATTGCCATTGAAGAGATGGAGATCGTTACAGAGGGTATGATTAGAGACAAGTAATGCTACAAACAGAATTTGAATTTGTTCTTCCAAAGGGTTACGTGGATCAGGACGGTAATTTACATACTGATGGTATAATGCGCTTGGCGACTGCTGCTGATGAGATACTCCCATACAAAGATGCCAGAGTTCAGAATAATCCTCCATACCTTACCATCATTGTCTTATCTCGAGTGATAAAAAAGATTGGAGACGTTACTCTGATTAATCCTAAAACTATAGAATCATTATTTGCAACTGATCTTGCATATCTGCAAGACTTTTATCAGAACATAAATTCAAATCAAACTGCTAAAATTTCTACTTTGTGTCCTAAATGTGAACACAAGTTTGAAGTAGATCCTAGCGCTAGCTCCACATGATGCTAAAAAAATATCCTGAAGACAAGTTGTATGAAGAGATTGCTTTTATTGCATATTATTTTCATTGGTCATACAGTGATATTCTAGACATGGAGCATGCAGAAAGAAAACGATGGTGTAATGAAATTACTAAAATAAACAAGAAGATAGGTGAGGATCTCTCAAAACAATGATCTTTTCTTTATATTTTGATTTATTATGTTGTTATGTTTATCATGCTAGTCATAAATTGGTATGAGAAAACATGACTCCTGATAAATCAAACCACAAAAAATTAGTAGATCAAAACTCAAAAATTGGTTCGAACACCAAACAGTTTTACAATAATCTATCTTGGCGTCACAAATATTTTCTTGATAAATCTAGATCTGTTTCACTATTTTCTTCTTCCCTTAAACCAATTGTTATGTCAGGTCGACTAAAACTAACTTCTATTAAAGAATATGAAAATTTCCAATCAAAAACTCAATTTAGTGATGGTATTTCTGACTTGTATTTTTCTTATCCAGATCTGATTAATCATTTTTTGTCTTTAATAAGCAATACTGCAAAAGGAACTCTGCCGTATGATGAAAAGACATTATCTACATCTATCTCTACACCAACAAATAGAAAACAAAAAAACTCTTCATTTCTAAAACCTAATTCATACTATACATTGTCACAAGGCAATATAGATACGTCCATACTTCCTGATGACCAAGCATATCAAGACACTGACAATACTCTAGCAAGACCTACCACCAACCTATTCCAATCCATTCTAACACGCTATCTCCGACTACCACTCTCCATGTCTGCTAGTCCACACTTTACAAGACAAGATACAGCTAACACCACAACACCAGATCCTAATGTTGTATCACAATTCTCCGATGACCAAGCATATCAAGACACTGACAATACTCTAGCAAGACCTACCACCAACCTATTCCAATCCATTCTAACACGCTATCTCCGACTACCACTCTCCATGTCTGCTAGTCCACACTTTACAAGACAAGATACAGCTAACACCACAACACCAGATCCTAATGTTGTATCACAATTCTCCGATGACCAAGCATATCAAGACACTGACAATACTCTAGCAAGACCTACCACCAACCTATTCCAATCCATTCTAACACGCTATCTCCGACTACCACTCTCCATGTCTACCAGTCCACACTTTACAAGACAAGATATAGCTCCCACCACAACACCAGATCCTAATGTTGTATCACAACTCTCCGATGAGCAAACATCAAGATATATCACGACTACAAGTAAATTTGAGCAATATTATCAAAATTTCCTACCATTAATTTCAAATGCGTTTAAGTTATTTGGTGCAAAAAAACTCCAAGAAAGAACTTTAGAATCTCCAAACCTTAGCCGAAGTATTTCCTCACTACCTTCATATCTTTTTCAGTTGATGGGTTTCCCTTTTGTTCCAGAAGATGTAAAAATTCATACTGGTCCTTTTGCCAATAAATTAACAGAGTACTATAAAGCAGACGCATTGACTCTTAATAAAAATATATTTTTGTCTGAGATATACTCAAATCTATCCTCACCAAATTCTCTTGCCGTTATAGGTCATGAACTTACACACATAAACCAACAATATGATATTGAAAATTTTAAAAAGCCAATGACTCACTTACGACATCAAAGACTAGAAAAACATGCATTACAAAACGAGCAGAATATACTAAATTATTTTAATATTACAAAACCAAATTCTGTCATGACACATGTAATTAGTAATTTATTCCAAAATATGCCTAACTTGATGCAATTTACTCCTCAATCAGACTCCAAAGAAAATAACTTGATTAATTATAACCTTAATTATTCAAATAATCTGCAATCTTCCTTAGAACCATCCAATGATTTTAATCCTGTTTACTTGAGACCTGCTTCACACTCTAATCATATCACAAAAGAATCTTTTCCTTCTCCTAACATACAACCATCTCCTAAATCTACTGAACTATATCATCTTAGTACCTCTAGCAGTATAAGTGATATTCCAATGTTGGCAAGCCGTGACAGAGAATTGAATTCATCAACACAATCTTCTCCAACACAATCAACATCGCCTTCACCACAACTTGATTTTGATCTTATTGCCAAACAAGTATATCAAATAATAAAAGAAAAAATTAAAACTGAGAGGGAAAGAAGGGGATACTAATTGGTGGCTAAAATTTATCCATATACTTCATTTAATTTTATTATTGAGATTGAAAGTATTTCCGCTGCAGGATTTTCAGAGTTGTCTGGACTAAACATAGAGACAGAGATTGAAGAAATAACTGAGGGGGGAGTTAATACATTTGTTCACAAATTACCAAAACGATCAAAATATGGAAACATAACTCTAAAGAAAGGAATAACAAACTCAACGGATCTATATGATTGGTATATGGATATTGTCAAAGGTAAAATTACTCACAAAAATGTAGATATTGTATTTTTTGATGAGAAACGCAACAAAGAGATAAGACGGTGGCAATTTAGTAACGCCATTCCAGTGAAATGGATTGGTCCGGACTTGAATGCTACCTCAAACAATATTGCATTTGAATCAATTGAAATAGCACATAGTGGGTTGTCAACAGTATGAGCAGGAAACCAGGACCCTCAAAATCAAATCAGGCTAAATTGATCGTTCACAAGCAAAATGATGATAAAACAATTCATGTCATGTTCAATCCTGACAAATATTCTATTAGAAAAAGTAACACCTTTGCAAGCCACAATATTCCTGGAACCAACTATCCACAGATTCAATTTGTTAGTGGAGATTCAGAAACTATGAGTGTTGAACTATTTTTTGATACATATACTTATGAAGGAGGAAAAGATGTTCGCAAAGAATACACTGATAAAATTGCCAATCTTTTACAAATAGATGAGCATCTTCATGCTCCTCCGGTCTGTACCTTTCTTTGGGGAGAGTATTCGTTTACAGGAATAATTGAAAATCTAGAGAGAAACTTTACCATGTTTAACGAAGAGGGCAGACCAGTAAGGGAAACTATGACACTAAGCCTGAAACAGTACAAGAAACACAAACAGATCAGATCTTCACCTGATAGAACAAAACGTCATACCATTAAAGAAAGTGACAATCTGTGGTTGCTTGCAGCTAAAGAATATGGTGATCCATCAAAATGGAAGATTATTGCATCAGCTAATAACATTGATGATCCTCTGTCATTAAAGCCAGGCGAATCACTTGTTATTCCCCCCTTGGATTAGAATGATAAATTCTTTAAACTACAATGTATTCTAATTAACAGTTGAGTATAGATTATTCTAAATACGCACCAGAGTTTGAGATCCACATAAATGGAAAAAAAGATGATATTTTACGTCAAAGTGTAACATCAATTACAATAACTGAAGATCTACAATCTGCAACTAGTTTTCAATTTACTATTAATGATGAATTTAATGTTGATAAAGGACAATTCCTCTGGTTTGATAACAAGTCATTACAGCCAGGAAAAAAACTGTCAATTAAGATGGGTTATGTTGGTCATTTGTTAGATCTATTGCCCATAGGTTCAATTGAAAACGTTACTACCACAGGATTTACACAAGCATCCAACCCTTCCATGACTGTATCTGGATATGATGAATGTAAAAAAATTCTAAATGAAAAACCCAACTCCAAAGACAAAACAACAAACCGTAAACTCAAAGGTAGTGAAATCATTGATCTAATTGAGTCAAAATACAATGCAAAAACAGATCTAAATCTGAGAAAAACAATTGAAGCAACACAAGAACTTGCAGCTCATGTTACCAAAAACTCGCTGAACACATATGGGGATATTTTGGCTAATCAAGCACAAAAAATAGGCTGGACATACTTTATGACAAGAGGCAATATCTACTATGTTAATCCTCGAAAAAAAAAGGAACCAATTTTGGCCTTTGAATGGGGTCAAAATCTAATAGAATTTGTTCCTCAAATTAATACATCTGACATAAACCGGGGTTTAAGAGTAAGAAGCTCATCTCCTACATCAAACCAAGCAATAGAGATGGAAGTTGCAACTGGTTCTGAAGATAGGTGGGATAATGATGGAATAACAGCAAGTCAACTTGCAGAAAATATGGAAAGAGAGACACGTGATGAGGAGATTCAATGCTCTGATAAAAAAGAAGCTGAAATCCGAGCAAAAGCAATGCTTAATCAACAAAGTGACAATCTTGTAACTGGAAATTGCAAAATAATAGGAACCCCTGAACTTGAAATAGGTCAGATGATAAAAATAAAAGGAGTGGGAAAGCGGTTTAGCGGAGACTATTTTGTGACTAATGTGACTAATGAGATTTCCTCATCTGGTTATCTGACAAACTTTTCTATTAGGACTAATACTGTAAAATAGGGAAAAATATGTCGTCAATATCTGATAATATGTTTGGTGGTGGCAATGATGATGTCAACCAAAGGGGAAGAAAGATTGATGGAGTTGCAGTAGGAATTGTAACAGATAATGAGGATCCTGAACAACTAGGACGAGTCAAGGTTACATTTCGATGGATGTCTGAAGACAATGAAACAGATTGGATAAGAATAGCTACTCTCTCTTCTGGTCCTGATAGAGGAAGTATGTTCATACCAGAGATTGAAGATGAGGTACTAGTTGCATTTGAGCGTGGGGATGTAAACAGACCATTTGTAATTGGTTCTATATGGAATGATGAAGGCAAACCACCAGGACCTGAAACACAAAATACCTTAAAAAAACTAAAAACCAGGAGCGGTCACCAAGTAATTTTCAGTGACAAAGAAAGCCAAGAAAAAATTGAGATCAACAGTAAATCTGGACATAAGATAATTCTTGATGACTCTTCTGGTAGTGAAAAGATTACAATTAAAGACAAAACAGAAAATAATTTTATTGAAATTGATTCTATTCAAAATTCTATTACCATATCGGCACAACTAAAAATACTCATTAAAGCAACTGATATTGAAATATCTGCTGATGCAACAATGACTCTAAAGGCTGGTGGAATGATGACTCTGCAAGGAGGAATCATCAAAATAAACTAGTGTGTGGTGATTTGTGATTCCTCCGGCAGCTAGAATAGGTGATCTGACAAGTCATGGAACCCCTCTATCTCCAGGACCTGGTAGTGCTAATGTTCTAATTGGTGGCAAGCCGGCATGGAGAGCCTTGTCTGATTTTCATGCATGTCCATTGGTGACAGGTCTAGTACCGCATGTTGGAGGTATTGTTGTAAAAGGTAGTACCACTGTACTTATCAACAATCTACCTGCGGCGCGTCAAGGAGATATTATAATAGAAATTGGACCACCAAACACAATATCTATTGGTGAGTTTACTGTAATTATTGGAGGATAAAAAGAGAGGTAGGTTGTTGCTATAAATGTCTGAAACAAAGAAATTTCTTGGAGTTGGTTGGAAGTTTCCAGTTAATGTTGATCCCGATGGTCTGTTCGCACTTTCTGAATATGAGCAAAGCATCAAAGAAGCAATCATGATAATCCTGGAAACATCCAAAGGGGAGCGAGTAATGCGTCCTGACTTTGGATGTGGGATACATGATTATGTCTTTGAGATTGTCAATGCATCAACTTTGGGTCAAATAGAACATAGCGTAACAGATGCACTGGAAAGATGGGAACCAAGAATAGAACTTGTAGATGTAAGTGTTAATACTGAAAGTGTAGCTACTGGAAAACTACTAGTCAATATACAATATGTAGTACGTAAAACTAACAATCAATTCAATATGGTATATCCATTTTACCTGAATGAAGGAGTTGGACAACGGGAGATAAGATCATAATTATGACCAATCATAATTTTATACTGGATTCAAGAAATTCTGAATCTATAATTGATGAGATTGCTAGTCTTATACCATACTATGTTCCAGAATGGATTCCAGCATACGATAAAGATGATCTTGGAGTTGGCTTGTGTAAGGCATATGCAAATACAGTAGAGACTGTTATAAAAAAACTCAACAATGTTCCTCAAAGAAACTTTATCGAATTTCTAAATATCTTAGGAATAACTCTTACTCCCAGACAAGCTGCACGTGTTCCTGTAACAATGACATTATCCAAAGAAGTGACAAAAAATATTTTGGTTCCCTCTGGAACAGAAATTATTGCAGAAGCATCTCCTTTACATGATGCACTAACATTCATAACAGAATCTGACTTGACTGTAACTTCTGCTCAATTAACCAAAGTGTATAGCATATCAAGAGATTACAGTGGGCTGGACATACAAATATTTGATCATACTAGTGCCATTATGGAAAAAAGACCCTTTTCCTTTTTTTCTGGCAATAATCTACAACAACATCTATTCTATATTAGACATGATGATCTCCTTGGATTGGAAAACAACTATATCAAAATATTTTTTACTTCTGCTAATTCGTCATCAGATACAAATGATTCTCCTAATCATTCTCTTGCAACCATATTTTCTGATCCTGCAGTAATAAAATGGGAATACAATTGGCAGGTAGATCCTGACACGGGAAAAGAAATCTCAAACTCTGCCAAACAAATGCACTTTTACAAAGATGAGGACAATTCTATAATTCTTCAAAAAATTATTAATGATAAAATAAAAGAGAGTGTTGTAAATGGAATAAATGGTAGATGGATTAGATGTAGACTGGAATTACTGCCTAATGATCTGCAAGATTTCATCTCATCAAATTCCAACTCATACCAAGCTTTTCTTGCAGCATTGAACTGCCCACCTATATCTGGTTTGGGTATATCCATTCCTGTGTATGATAAATCTGATAAAAAATCTCCTTATGGGGAATCTGTGGAACCTGATATGATCTTTTGTGGTGAAACACCTCTCATCAAGGACAGCTTTTATCCATTTGGAAAATTCTCTAATATCTCAAACATATTCTATATTTCAAGCAGTACAATGCTTTCTAAAAAAGGACTGTCAATAGAGATAGAATTGAATTACAGCTCTGATTCTACTTTTGACACAAATAATGAATCTAACACACAGTATGATACAATTGATATCTTGTGGGAGTATTGGAATGGAAATGGATGGACCTTAATTGATCAAGTGCAATCAACAAGATTTCCAAAAAAATGGGTTCTGAGTTTTAAATGTCCTCAAGATATTACTATATCGATAGTTTATGGTCATCCAAATTACTGGATACGTGGAAGAATAGCACCATCATTTTTTGAAAACAAGTTAAAAGTACTGCAAAAAGACAACACATTTGAGATAGATCCTGGTACTACGTATCTTCCAAAAATTACTGGGATCTCTCTTTTAGTGTCTGAAAAAAACAGTGAGCATGTATATCCTCCTAACTTTTGTATATGTTATAACAATTTAGAATATGAAACATGTCTTGATTTGAAAAATCCAAACTACAAACCTTTTAGGCCGTTTAATACAAAAGACATTGATTTTCCATCTGTTTTCTTAGGATTTGACAAAAAGATAGACTCGGGAGGACCTGTCAACTTGTTTTGTATAATATCAAAAAATCCTAATGCTAAAAATTCTAAAGCAGATAACACATTTTCTTCATTCAAATACTATTCCAGCTCAATTGATGATTCCTGGAAAAAGATAGACTATTTGGACAAAACAAATGACTTGACCAAGACTGGATATCTCCAGTTGATGTTGCCTTCAGACTTTACTCAAAGAAAAATCTTTAATGATACACTACACTGGGTTGCCGCAAAAAATGAATCAGATATTATGTATGACAAAAACATATATGCATTATCTGGAATCTTTCTCAACACAGTTGAGGCCTTACATGCAACCAAAATATCTGAAATTTTGGGTTCTAGTGATTATTCTCCAAATCAAAGATTCAAATTAAAAAATCTCCCGATTTCAGACCATCCTATCAAACTATGGATAAACGAGTCATCTTTTGTAAGCGATGATGAAAAAAAAATCCTAATAAAAGAAAATAAAATTCAACAAGAATCCAAAAATAAATTCTCAGATCAACTATGGGTTGCGTGGGATGAGGTAGAAGATCTTTACATGTCAGATTCTTTGGCTAGACATTTTACAGTTGATAGAGAATCAGGAACTGTACAATTTGGAGATGGAATTCATGGTAAGATTCCTCCTGCAATAACAGACAACATAAAAGTAGAGTATCTCACAGGTGGTGGAAAAACAGGAAATGTAATGACAGGTGAGATCTCTTCCATGAAGGGCTCTGTTCCTTTTGTCAAATCCATCTTTAATCTAATAGATGCAGGAGGTGGAGGGAACAGCGAGTCTGTGATTTCTGTCATGAGACGAGGGCCTCAGATAATAAAACATAGAGGACAAGCTGTAACATCTGAGGATTTTGAATGGGTAATACGTGAAAAATTTACCTCACTTGCCAAAGTTAAATGCCTCTCAAATATTGATTCTGGTGGTAATTTTAAACCAGGACACGTGTCAATTGTTTTGGTTCATACATCTTCTTCTCACGTGCCTATACCATCTTCCAAATTGCTAATGGAGGTAAGTGACTATGTCAAAAAAGTTTCCAGTATTACCATATCTGAGAACATCAGTGTGATCGGACCTACCATTGCACACGTCTCTGTAAATGCAACCATATATCCATATGACATAAACTCTGCATCTGAAACACAGACAATAGCAATACAACAGATCACTGAATTTCTTGATCCTCTAAATGGTGGATTTGATGGTAATGGATGGGGGTTTGGTCAGATGATTAGCATCTCTGATATCTACAAACTTTTTGAAAGTATTCATCTAGTTGATCATACAGACAAAGTCACACTAGTAATTGATATCAAGTCAAACCCGGAGAAAACTTTTGTCATGACCACAGATAATGACCTTAATTCATTTGACATTGATCCAAAACTGCTAATCTGTAATGGGTCTCATTCTATTAATCTAAAATGGGAGGAGGTACATTAAGCATTGCCAATAGAAAATCCTTCCTTGGACTTGCAAACATTTGAAGACTTGCTAAATGAGGCAAAAAAGAATCTTCCAATACATTCCACAGTATGGACTAATTATAATGAATCAGATCCCGGCATAACATTGCTTGAGCTATTTTGCTGGCTTGCAGACAACCAAATTTACAAGCTAAACAGAATTACAAAACAAAACTATCTAAAGTTTCTCAGACTTTTAGGCGAATATCCCCATAGACCATTGCCTGCAGAGCTGAATGTGTCTATTCCATACACATCAAAAAATGCAACAACACTGCCAAAAAAAACCAAGTTGATAACTGATCATGATGATCTAATCTTTGAGACAAGAAATGATCTAGAATTGCTTCCTGTAACCATAAAAAAAGTATTGACAAGCTCACCTCGTGGATTTGTTGATAGAACAGGGTTACTGTTATCTCCAAGCAGATTCATCTATGGCTTTGGTAGGATACCAAAAGTCGGAGACTCTTTTCTACTGGGTCTAGATACAGATTATAACAAAGAGGCAAGATTGAATATTGGAATAGAACTAGAAGATACTGAAACTGCTCAAAAAGACAAATATGAAAAAACATCCACTGATAATACTACTTTTTATCCTTCGTGTAAACTAGAATGGATGTATCTAAAATCTACTGAAAATACTGATACTGATAAGTGGCACCAACTTGTAATAAACAAAGACACAACACTATCTCTTACAAAAAGTGGCATAGTCTCTTTGATTGTCCCGTTTGATGATGTGTCAAAACATGATCTGGATAATTCTGGGATCAAACTGAAATGGATTTTATGTAGACTGGTAGATGGCTTATATGATATTCCTCCAAGAATTCGATCCATCCACACCAATACTATACCTGCTACACAGGGTTGGACTGTAACTGAGACGTTGGGACAAAGCAATGGGCTTCCAGATCAGTCATTTGGAATAAAAAACATACCCTTGATAGATATTATCAATGTCATCATAAAAAATACCGAATCTAACGTTTCTACAACTTGGAAGCAAATAGATAATCTTGATTCATCAGGCCCAGATGATAAACATTATGTGGTTGATTTTTCTGATAGTGCAATTGGATTTGGTGATGGAATTAATGGAGATATTCCATCCCATCATGATGTTATTACTGTAGTATATCGATACGGTGCCATACTAAAATACGTCGATCTGAATAGTCTTCAATTGTTTGTTGCTGATAATGAACCATCAAGCAGTCTTCCTTTTACCATTCTTTTTAGTGGTCGTGAACCTGAAAGTATTGATGAAGCAATACTTAGGGTACGACATGCACTAAAACTTCCATCAAAGGCAGTCAGCGTTAATGATTATGAGTATATAGTAAAAAACACTCCTGGATTAAATGTATCACGAATATCTGCTATTCCTGATTCTAACAATAATTTAGTCAATGTAGTTGTTGTACCAATGAGCTATATTGAAAACCCAACACCAAGTCCTGAGTTTTTACGTATCATATATGAACATCTTGAAAAACATCGATTACTTACTACTAAAATTAATGTAATAGGACCAAACTATGTCAAGGTCTCAGTTTCAGCAGACGTTGAGATCAAGACAACTATGGATCCATTAGAAATGAAAAAACAGATAATTGATGCACTAAATAAATTTCTCAGTCCAGTTTCTGGTGCTAGTCAATCTGGATGGAAATTTGGACAACCAGTTTACAAATCAGAAATTTATTCTATAATAAAAAATATTCCAGGAGTCAAATACATGACACAACCTTATCTTCAGGCTTCTGGAAAACAAACTACTTTCAGGTATGGGGACGGAAAACTTTGGATCGATAAAATATCTCTTGTATATCCAGGACTGCATTTTATTAACATCAGAAACATCTCACAGGATCAAACAAATGGTGGTTATAGAAGAAGATGACACATGATAATAGCATAAAATTTCTCACCATTAACAGCAAATCAAAATGGAAGTCAAAAATACTTGATCATAGTAAAGATCATATTCATGTTGAAAATTCACTACGACTTGGAACTTTTAAAAACGTGGTTTTTGATTCGCAAACCAATCTATCTTGTAAAAATATCATTTCTATTTCTGTAGATGACTGTAATGTCTTGTTTATGCTGTTTCATGATATAGAGTATAGTAAATATGGAATTTGTACCGTAAATCCTGAAACTGGATTTGAAGAACTAACATATCCCTCTTTATCTGAACCTGTCTCCATACATGCAGATTCTCAATTCTTGTATGTTCTTGATGCAAATACTATCAAGATTATAAAAAAGATCGATTATTCCTACAAAACAATACAATGTGTCGGAGAAAACCCATGTGATATTACACTTGATGTCTACGATCATTTGTTACTTCTTGATAAAAACAATCAGATCTATATCTATGAGAATGAAGAGTTTAAACCATTTTTGGATGAAAAATCATCTTCCAAAATTCAAGAGAATGGTGCAATAAAATGTCAAATTGGCAAATACGATGATAAGCTCTATACACTTGGAACCCATAACATATTGGTATTTTCTAGTGATGGATACTATGAAAATACTATAAATCTAGACTCTGCCGATTCTGCAGTTGATTTTGATGTGTTTGATTCTGATAATCTCTTTGTGATGTTGAAAAACCGTTTCATGATTACAATTCTTGATGGAATAAATAATCCAATAAACCTAACAAACATTACAAGATATGATCATGTTGCTGTCAGTAAAAGTGGGATGATCTACATTGTTGATACATCTGCAAACAAGATAAATTCATTAAAACACATAGATAATTTCTATGATTCTGCATTTTATATCACTAAACCATTTGACTCTACTATTAATGATACTATATGGCACAAAATTACACTAGACTGTGATATCTTACCTAATACTGTTGTTGATATTTTTTACTATTCTTCTAATTCTTCTGATCTTCCAATGCATCCTTCATGGCAACAACTTCCACCTAATCCATATGATGCATTATTAGTTGAAGCAAAAGGCAGATATCTATGGATTAAAATAAATCTGTCGAGTTTAGATGGTATTTTATCTCCTAAAGTACATAGTATCAAAGTATTTTTCCCAAGATCTACTTATCTGAAATACCTCCCATCTCTGTACTCCAAAGATAAGAAAAGTAAAGACTTTCTAGAACGATTCTTGTCAATCTTTGAAACGATACAGTCAAGCATTGATGAGAAAATTACATCTATTCCAAAGTATCTTGATCCTAGGTCAACACCAAATGAGTATCTTAGCTGGTTATCAATGTGGTTTGCATTTGAGTTTGACCAGACTTGGAAT
>Ga0224512_10001701_pt1 | contig 20857 bp, 16 predicted proteins | sample SF_May12_sed_USG_4_FD_169103 | JGI IMG/M metagenome (GOLD analysis project Ga0224512, IMG submission 169103) | Sediment microbial communities from San Francisco Bay, California, United States - SF_May12_sed_USGS_13 | ecosystem: Environmental > Aquatic > Marine > Sediment | place: USA... | reverse complement strand
TTCCATCTCCTCCTGCGAGCAGCCGCTCGCGTCTCGCACTGCGCAGAAGGTTCGGCACCCAGGGCTCCGCGTCGAGGCCCAGATGCACGAAGAGATCGGCCTTGCGGAGCTTCATCGCGAAGCTCGGCTTCGGGATCACGTTGTGAGGATTCTCCGGGCCGCGCATCAAGCTCTCGACCCGCACTTGCTCCCCACCAACCTGGCGGGTCAGGTCGGCGAGCGTGGGATTCGTGGTCACCACGCGCACCTCGGCGAGCGCGAGGCACGGCATCAGCGCTGCGAACGACGCGATCGCGAACATTCCCCGACACAGGCTGCTCTCGTTCATGGCGCCACTCATCGGTTCACCCAGTACGGGTGCGGAGGATGCGCGCCGAAGTAGAACGTAAGGCCGAGCAGAAGCGCATCTTCGGATTCGTCTTGGCCCAGCAGGTCGCGTTCCAGGTGCTGGTACTCCAGACGCAGCCGCAGCGACTCGTACGGGTACCAGGTGACATACGGGGAGATCGCCCAATCGGAGTCGGTCCGGCGTCGCGCCTCGAGGTTGGGAAAGTCGGTGTAGTCGTAGCGAATGCCCGCGTACCAGTTCTGCGAAAATTGATACTGCCCGAACGCGTAGACACCCCAGTTGTCGTCGCGGATGATGTCTCCGAGCCCGTCCAGGGAATCGCTATCCGACCAGAAGAACTCTCCCTGCAGCAGCAGGCTGCGGAAGTCGGGCTTCAGCGGGTCACGCCACATGTAGGTAACGTCCGCTCCGACTACGTAGCTGTCGTCGAAGTCGCCCGAAGCCCTGCTGTACAGAAAGCTCGTACCCAACTCGAGGGAGCCGGTGTCCCCGACATCCTGAAAGAACTTCAGGTGGCTCAGCACGGCGGGGTTCTTCGCACCCGGACCGATGAGGATCGGGGACTCCGACCCGCCATCGGCATTGACGACCTGCGCCGCCAGCTCCACGTAGCGATCCCACGGGTTCGGAACGAGCCAGTCCAGGGAGGCCCCGACCGTCGCCAGGCCCTCCGGTCCGAGGAACGCCTGCACGGCGAGGGGACGGGTCACCTGTGGCAGATCGTGGGTATGGAGCAGGTTGTTTCGACCGAACGAGGCGCGGAACTTCCCAGCCTTGAGCGCGAGATCCCAGGGTAGAGTGTGCACGTCCAGATAACCCTCCTCGACCTCGAAGTTGAAGTTGATATCCACGTCGCCGAACGGGTCTTCGATCTCCTCTCCCATCGCGATCACCAGCACGCCGTCCGCGCGCGGAGAGACCGCAGCGCGCAGGTCCAGCTCCGCCTCGCGTAGCGTGAAGCGGTTGCGAGCCTTGTTGTCGCCGTCGGTCGACAAGCTACCCCCCACGTCGATGAAGGCTGTGATCTGAGGGTTCAGCAGGTTGCCCTGACCGGTACCTGCGCCCCGGCGGTCCACGACGGTCTGCTCTTGTACGGGCGCACTCTGGGTGGGCGCTGCAGCCAGCAGTTCGATCCGCTCTTCGAGATCGCGGATTCGGCGGCTGTCCGCTTCGCGAGCGTTCTTCATATCCTGCACCTGCCGGGTGAGAAGTTCTACGACTTCCCTGAGAACTTCGACCGAGTCCTGCTCGGTCTGCGCGCGCGCTGTTTGCGCAAGAAAGAACACCGTCAGGACGGTGCCCAGAACGACGGCACGTCTCATCGCACGAAACTCCCCGCCTCGCGCTCTCTTGCGAGGCGATCAAGGGCTCTCTTCGGACTTGAAGGTGAGTCTCAGCTGAAGAGATCGTGCGGAGGGGCGCGAGCGGTTTCCGCGCTCGCTGCCGGAGCGCGAGGTGCAGTGGTTCGATCTAGACGCAGCACGTGCGCTGGGTCGACATGGGGCAGAGGCACGACCCGGCTCGGTGCCACTGTAAACCGTCCGCTCCCCGAAAGGCAGAACGGACACTTGCTATCATCGTGGATCGGACTCGGGGCTGGGGTCGAAGAGGACGACGACGCGGCAGCTACATCGGCGAGCCGCGACGTTGGGCTCACCAATGCGTGAACAGCGACGTTGTTCGCGAAGACGGCATACGACGCCGCTAGCACGAGCAGCGGGCACGCGCAGAAGCTCCATAGCCCGCGAGCTATCCCGCGCCTCATCAAGCGCCAGATTCTTCCGGTCGCTGCGATTGCCGTCGTGACCTCCCGGATCTGGTACCCCAAAAAGGTCGTCTACACCTAAGCTGATTCGGGCTGAAAGGTCGACACCCCGCCCCCCATGTGGGGTCAATTGGAGACCCCACACCCGTTTTGCCTCTCGCTCGAATCGCTGTAAGTGATTGGAATTGCTGGTGGGCCGTCAGGGTCTCGAACCCTGACGGGGGTCAAGAACCACTCGGAAATTCAGGTAGTTAGAAGACACGAAATCCGCGGGCGTCAGACGTGCGACAGATCCCCTGCACTCCCCGCTCCACGAAAACACCCGCTTATTTGGCTTATCGGCCACTGAACCGCCCCGGATTTGCCGGAGGCGCCTGGGCCGCCTTCTCCATCGCTGAGTGTGGCGCGAAGCCACGTAGCGCGCCCCCAGGGATCACGACGGCCTCGCCCGGAGAGCCGGCGGACGGGTCTTGAGGACGGACAGGCCCTCAGCCGCCCCGATCAGGTAGCTGCAAGCGCATCTCTGGCATAATGGCTGGCTGGGGTGCGTCTCGCGGTCCGGACCGGCGAATCCAGCAGGCGTCGGATTGCCCAGCGCAGGCGCCCGAGTCGACGCATCGGAGGCGGTCGAATCGACTACTCATCCGACCCGAACCAGAACATGAGGTGTCAGGCATGATTTCCGACGCCAAGCGAATCCTGGAGACGATCTACGGGGAGGTCACTGCGAGAAATCCTGGCGAAGTCGAGTTCCACCAGGCCGTTCACGAGGTGCTCGATTGCCTCGCGCCGGTGCTCACTCGCTACCCGGAATTCGCTGAGAACAAGATCATCCGCCGCATCTGCGAGCCCGAACGACAGATTACCTTCCGCGTGCCTTGGGTCGACGACAACAACGAGGTCCAGATCAACCGTGGATTTCGCATCGAATTCAACAGTGCGCTCGGACCCTACAAGGGCGGCCTGCGCTTCCATCCGTCCGTCTACCTCGGCATCATCAAGTTCCTCGGCTTCGAGCAGATCTTCAAGAATGCGTTGACGGGTCTGCCGATCGGAGGCGCCAAGGGCGGCTCCGACTTCGATCCGAAGGGAAAGTCTGACAACGAGGTGATGCGTTTCTGTCAGAGCTTCATGACCGAGCTCTACCGCTTTCTCGGAGAGTACACGGATGTTCCCGCTGGAGACATCGGCGTGGGCAGTCGCGAGATCGGCTTCCTCTTCGGCCAGTACAAGCGAATCACGAACCGCTATGAATCCGGTGTCCTCACCGGCAAAGGCCTCGATTGGGGAGGCTCCCTGGTGCGCACCGAGGCAACTGGATACGGCACCGTCTACTTCGTGAACGAGATGCTCAAGGCTCGAGGAGACTCCTTTGAGGGCAAGACGGTCGTTGTTTCCGGCTCCGGGAACGTCGCGATCTATACCATCGAAAAGATCCACGAGTTCGGCGGCAAGGTGGTCGCATGTTCCGACTCCAACGGCTATGTCTACGATGAGCAAGGAATCGACCTCGATCTCGTCAAGCTGCTCAAGGAGATGCAGCGGCGAAGAATCAAGGAGTACGTCGAGCACCGCAAGCACGCCAAGTACGTCACCGGCGGCAACATCTGGGAGATTCCTTGCCAGGTCGCGATGCCTTCCGCGACCGAGAACGAAATCTCCGGCGAAGATGCGAGGACCCTGATCAAGAATGGCTGCGTGGCCGTGGGAGAAGGGGCGAACATGCCGACTACTCGGGACGGCGTCAAGGCGTTCCTCGAGGCCAAGATTGCCTACGGTCCCGGTAAAGCGGCCAATGCAGGAGGTGTTGCCACCTCGGCGCTCGAGATGCAGCAGAACGCCAGTCGCGACTCGTGGACCTTCGAATACACCGACCTCCGCCTGCAAGAAATCATGAATCACATCCACCGGACCTGCTATGAAACCGCCGACGAGTTCGGGTCGCCGGGGAACTACGTCGTGGGCGCCAACGTCGCAGGCTTCGTCAGGGTGGCGAGAGCGATGCTCGCCATGGGTGTCATTTGATCCAAGGGCGAAGCTCCTGGCCCGGTGCGTCGCCCGAGTCCATCATGCTCCGGTCCTCGACCGCTCGAGCCCGCACGCACCAGCGGTGAGATCGTGCGGGGAACGGATCGCGCTCCGGCGGCCCCAACTCGCGCCGCGCCCATTAGCTTCGTCTTGGCTCGCATCGGAGTGAGTAGATGCAATCGACGAATCGAGGCCTGACGACCGGGTTGGCCGGCCTGGACCGGCTGCTGAAAGGCATCTTGCCGGGTGACAACATCGTCTGGCAGGTGGATTCGGTCGAAGACTACATGGCGTTCGCCACACCGTACTGCCAGGCGGCGAGAAGCTCGGGAAGGAGGCTCATCTACTTTCGGTTCGCCAAGCACGATCCGCTTCTACCCGCCGATTTCGGCGCCGAAGTCCACGAGCTGCGTCCGGAACGCGGCTTCGAGAGCTTCATCGCGAACATCCACAGCATCATCGAAGAAGCAGGGCGAGGGTCGATCTATCTCCTGGACTGTCTCTCCGACCTGGCGGTGGACTGGTACTCGGACGAGATGCTGGGCAACTTCTTCATGCTCACCTGCCCGTACCTCTACGATCTCGAGACGGTCACTTACTTCGCTCTGCTGAGAAACCGTCACTCCTCGCACGCAACGGGCGCGATCTCAGGGACGACGCAACTCCTCCTGGACGTATACCGGCACGAGGGAACCCTCTACGTACGGCCGCTCAAGTGCCAGCATCGCCACTCACCCACCATGGACATGCTGCACGTCTGGAAAGCGGACGCCTTCGAGCCGGTGACATCCAGTGCTGAAGTCGCCGAGGTGTTGACCTCCGAGAAGTGGGGTGGGGGGCTGAGCTCCGAGATCGGCATCGGCTCCTGGGAGAGGGCCTTCATCCAGGCAGAGGAGCTGCTCGAGGCGATCCATCGCGGCGAGGCGGAGCCTGAGGCCGAAGCACGGCTCCTGGAAGGCCTGCTGCGCATGATCGTATCGCGCGACGAGGGCATGCTTCGGCTCGCCGCGCGATATCTGACCCTCGAGAGCATCGTGGGGGTGCAGAAGCGCATGATCGGTACCGGACTCATTGGCGGCAAGACGCTGGGAGTGCTGCTGGCAAGGGCGATCATGAGCCAGGACACCGATCGGCCTGCCGATCTCTTCGAGCCCCATGATTCCTTCTTCATCGGGTCGGACGTGTTCTACAGCTATCTGGTCCGCAACGGTGTCTGGTGGGTGCGCCAGAAGCAGCGGAATCCTGACGCCTTTCTCGAAGGGGCAGATCAGGCACGGCAGAACATCCTGACAGGAACGTTCCCTGGATATATCGTGAAGCAGCTCGAGCGCATGCTCGACTACTTCGGGCAGTCTCCGATCATCGTCCGGTCGAGTTCTCTCCTGGAGGACAATTACGGCAACTCGTTCGCCGGCAAGTATGAGAGCGTGTTCTGCGCCAACCAAAGCTCTCGCGAGAAGCGGCTCGACGATCTCCTCGCGGCGGTGCGTACCATCTACGCGAGCACCATGAGCGAGAAGGCTCTTCGCTATCGCGCGCAACGGGGTCTATTGGATCGCGACGAGCAGATGGCCCTCCTCGTGATGCGGGTCTCGGGCGCGATGCACGGCAGCAACTTCTTTCCGGACATGGCAGGGGTCGGCTTTTCCTTCAACCCCTATGCCTGGAGCGAGTACATCGATCCCAAGGCGGGCCTGGTGCGGCTGGTGTTTGGATTGGGGACGCGTGCGGTGGAGCGCTCGGACGACGACTACACGCGCGTCGTCGCGCTGAATGCGCCCAACAGACGCCCCGAAGCGAACTTCGAGGAGGTGCGAGAGCACGCGCAGCGCCGGGTCGATTACCTCGATTTGGAGGCAAACCAGCTCGTCTCCAGCGATTTCTCCGAAGTCGTGGCCGGGCATCTCGAGCTTCCGCTGGAGATGGTCGCCTCGCGGAACGCCTCCGAGATGGGGAGGTCGAGCGATGCTCGCTGGGTGCTGACGTTCGACAAGGTCCTCGCCGAGACGAGATTCGTGGAGGACATGCGCCAGATCCTCGCCACGCTCGAGCGCGCCTACTCGTGCCCCGTGGACATCGAGTTCACGGCGAACTTCTTGGAGAAAGGTGCATACAAGATCAACTTACTGCAGTGCCGGACGCTTCAGGTGAGAGGAACGGAGGGCGGGGCGCTTCCGAGGGTCGAGATCAACAGGGACGCACGGATCATCGCAGCGCGCGGTGCGGTGATCGGGCACAGCCGTCTCGTAGACATCGACCTGTTCATCTACGTGGTGCCAGAGGTCTACGGGCAGCTGCCGATCCAGCAGCGTTACGAGGTTGCGAGGTTGATCGGCAAGGTGAATCGCTCCGCGGCAACGCGACAGCTGGAGACGATCATGTTGCTGGGCCCAGGACGGTGGGGCACGAGTACTCCGTCGCTGGGAATCCCGGTTTCCTTTGCGGACATCAACAACGTCTCGGTGCTCTGTGAGATCGTCGCAATGCGCCAGGACCTGGTCCCCGACGTATCGTTGGGCACCCATTTTCTGTGCGAGCTCGTCGAGATGGACATGCTCTACCTCGCCCTGTTTCCAGAGCAGGGCGAGAACTACATCGACAAGAAGTTCTTCGAGGGGTCGCCGAACGTGCTGCTCGACCTGGTTCCATCGGCCGAGAAGTGGTGCGACGGCGTAAAGGTGATCGACACGCGGAAGGCCTCGGCAAACCGCTCGCCGGTGAAGCTCATCGCAGACGCCGTGGAGCAGAAGGTGGTCTGCTACTTCGAGAGCTGAGGCGAGGAGGTAAAGGGCGCTGGCGCAGATGCGGCGGGACGCGCTCCAGGGTGGCGCCAGGCGCGAATGGTGGCATCCGAAACCAACGTATCGCGCCCCGGAGCGGGCGGCCAAGCCCCCGCCGCGACAGGGGTTTTGCCGCCATCCCGGCACGGACCCCCGGCCCCAGGCGCGGGCGGCCGGCACCGCTTTACCTATACCCCCTACGGGTATATACTCCGCCTCGACCCGACTCGGGAGGCTCCTCGTGAAGGCCGACGTGAAGCGCAAGGCACTGGCCCGGCTCAAGCGCGCGGGCGGCCAGGTAGCGGGCATCCAGCGCATGGTGGAGGAGGAGCGCTACTGCGTGGACGTGCTGCTCCAGATCGCCGCCGCGCGCGCCGCGCTCGACCGGGTGGGCAAGCTGGTCCTCGCCGGCCACGTGGAGACCTGCGTGGCCAACGCCTTCGAGAGCGGGAGCGTGCGCGAGCGCCGCAAGAAGATGGACGAGCTCATGGAGGTCTTCTCGCGCTTCGGCACGGTGCAGGGCCGGTGACCGCCGCGGCCCGCTACACCTGCCCGATGCACCCCGAGGTGGTGCAGGAGGGTCCCGGTCTTCGCCCTCGCCATGGGCGAGATGCTCGCGCCGTCCCTCCTGGAAGGCGTGTCGCCCCGGCTCCTGGTGCTGGTGCAGCTCGTGCTGGCCACGCCGCTCGTGCTCTGGGGCGGCTGGCCGTTCTTCGTGCGCGGCGCCAGCTCCAGGAGCGAGCGCAGGGCCTCGCCGCTGCGCTGGCGGGCGCGCAGCTTCTCGTCCGTCTCGGTGATCGGGAACGCCCTGCGGCTGCGGAGGCTGGCGCTGTGAGCCCCGCGGAGCAGCGAGGTTCAAGCGGGAGCCCCCGCGCTTCGATAGATTGGCGGGGTCTCCTACCGGGGCGAGCAGATCGCATGATCTCGGTTCGAACGCGGAGCGACGCGCGGCGGGTGCGGCGGCAAGAGCGGGTGGCCTGGCTGCTCCTGGCCGCCTGCCTGGCGCTCGGGGTGGCCGGCGCCGTCCAGGCCTCGGCTACGCCGCTCCCGGACTGCTGCGCGCATCCGGCCCAGGCGCACGACGCCTCGCCCTGCAGCTCCGCCCGGCCCTGCCTGAGCCCGCTGGACGCCTGCGGCTGTGGCGGCACTCCGCTGGTGCCGACGCGCGGCGAGCGCTCCTCGGTCGCCGGGCCGGCCGCCGGCCCGGCGGTCGCCGCGCCGGCTCCGCTCCCCGCCGCGCCCCGGCTGCCCGCCCCGCCGGCGGCCGCCCAGGCGGCGCGCCGCGCCCTGCTCCAGAGCGTCGTCCTCCTGCTCTGAGCCCTTTCGCTCCCGTCTCCGGATCCCGACTGTTGCTCGCTTCGTATCGGGCGCGCGGCCCTGCCGCGCGCCGGGAGAGAACGCATGCGAACGCGATTCGCACGCGCGGCCTTCTCCGCCGCGCTCGCCCTCGCGGCGGCCGCAGCGCTGCCGGCGTGTCTCGGCTCGGACGCCTATCGCCAGATGGGCCGCGAGCTCGCCGCGGCACCGCCGCCGCCGCGCGAGGACGGCCCCGATCCCTTCGCCGGCGAGACGTTCCTGCGCCGCGACGCCGTGTTGCGCGAGGTGCTGCGCCGCAACCCCTCCATCCACGCGGCGCGCTCCGCCTGGCGCGCGGCGCTGGCGCGCTACCCCCAGGCGCGCTCGCTGGACGACCCGCGCGTCGCCTATGGCGTGGCGCCGCTCTCGTTCGGCTCGAACGACGTGAACGACGCCCACCAGGCCGAGCTCTCACAGAGGCTCCCCTTCCCCGGGAAGCTCGCGCTGCGCGGCGAGGTGATGCTGGCGGAGGCGGAGGCCGCGGAGCACGAGCTGGCCGCGGTGAGGCTGCGCCTCGCCACCATGGCCTGGCTGCTCTACGACGAGCTCTACCTGCTCGACCGCGCGCTCGAGGTGAACGCGCACCACGTGGCGCTGCTCGAGGAGTTCCGGGAGCTGGCCACCCGCCGCTACGAGGCCGGCGAGGCCTCGCAGCAGGATCCGCTCCAGGCCGAGGTGGAGCACGCGCGCCTGCTCCAGCGCGAGGTTTCACTGCGCGCCGACCGGCGCGTGGTCGCGGAGCAGCTGAACGTGCTGCTCCACCGACCGTCGGGGACCCCGCTCCCGCCGCCGCCGGTGGTGTTCGACCTGCCGTCCCCCGAGCTCGACGCCGCCGAGCGCGAAGCGCTGCTGGCCCGAGCGCTGGAGCGGCCCGAGCTGCGCGCCGCGGGCGCCCGCGTGCGCTCCCGGGAGGCGGACGTGGCGCTGGCCCGGCGGGAGTTCCTGCCGGATGTCACCGTGGTGGGCGCCTACAACGGCGTGATGCAGGAGCGGGACCTCCAGCCCTTCGTGGGCCTCGCGCTCGAGGTGCCGCTCCAGCTTCGCCGCCGCTTCGCGCGCCTGGACCAGGCCCAGGCCGATCTGGCGCGCGCCGAGCGCGAGCGGGCCGGCGTGGAGGACGAGCTGCGCTTCGAAGTGGAGGCGGCCCTCGAGCGCCTGGCCGAGGCGCGCGACGTGCTGGCGCTGCACCGCGACCGCCTGCTGCCGGCGGCGCGCGACCAGCTCGAGGCGGCCCGCATCGGCTTCGTCTCGGGTCGCAACAGCTTCCTGGCGCTGATCGAGGCCGAGAACAACCTGCGCGACTTCGAGCTGGGGCTCGAGCGCGCGCGCACCGACGTGAGTCGGCGCGTGGCCGAGCTGCAGCGCGCCGCGGGCGTGCTGCCGTCGGGGGAGTGAGGACGTCATGCACATCGCGACCCTTCGTCTGCACGGAATCGCCGGCCTGCTCGTTGCAGCCGTGGCCGCGGCGTCCGCCGGCTGCGGCACGCGCTCGGATGCGGTGCGGGTGCGCGCGGCGGGGCTCGAGCTCGCCGCCACCGTGGAGCCCGCGTCGCCGCGGGTGGGCGAGAACCGCCTGCACGTGGAGCTTCGCGACGCCGAGGGCAACCCGGTGGAGGGCGCGACGCTCTCGGTGCGCGTGCACATGCCCGCCATGGGCGCCATGTCCGCCATGGGCGGCGCTGCCACGGTGGTAGAGGAGGGCGGCGGCGCGTACCGCGCCGAGTTCGGCCTGGACATGGGCGGCCAGTGGGTGGTGGAGGTGCGGGCGGCGGCGCCGTCGGGCGCCGTCCTGAGCGGCGAGGGCTCGCTCACAGTGGGCGCGGAGGGCCTGCGCCTCGCGCCGCCCGGCGGCGCGCCCGCCGAGCACGCCGAACACGCCGCGATGCCGGGCGACGCCGCCTCCGCCGGCGAGTTCCGCATGCCGCCCGAGCGGCTCCAGCAGGTGGGCGTGCGCAGCGAGCCGGCCGAGGAGCGGGAGCTCGTGCGCGAGATCCGCGCGCTCGGGCGCGTGGCGGTGGACGAGACGGCCCTGGAGGACGTGTCGCTCAAGGTGCGCGGCTGGGTGGGCACGCTGCGCGTGGACGCGCTCGGCGACCCCGTGGAGCGCGGCCAGGTGCTCTTCACCCTCTACAGTCCAGAGCTCTACGCGGCGCAGGAGGAGCTGCTCCAGGCGCTGCGCAGCCGCGAGCGAGCGCGCGCCACGGGCGCCCCCGAGCGCGCCGACTACCTGGTGCGCGCCGCGCGCAACCGGCTGCGCCTGTGGGACGTGGCGGCCGCGGACGTGGAGGCCGTGGAGCGCCGGGGCGAGCCCCTCGAGTACCTGCCGATCCGGGCCGCCACCACCGGCTACGTGATCGAGAAGAACGTCGTGGAGGGCGGCAGCATCGAGCCCGGACAGCGCGTCTACCGCATCGCGCCGCTGGACCGGGTGTGGATCGAGGCGCAGGTCTACGAGTCGGACCTGCCACTGGTGCGCAACGGTCAGGCGGCGCGCATCGAGCTGCCCCACCTGCCGGAGCGGCGCATCGAGTCGCGCGTGGAGTACGTCTATCCCACGCTGGATCCGGCCACGCGCACGGCACGCCTGCGTCTCGAGCTTCCCAATCCGGATCTCGCGCTCCGCCCCGACATGTGGGCGAACGTCTCGCTCCGAAGCGAGCTGGGCCGGCGCCTGGCGGTGCCGTCGTCGGCACTCCTCCAGGCGGGCGAGCGGAGCTTCGTGTTCGTGGATCGTGGCGAGGGACGCCTGCAGCCGCGCCGCGTCGAGAGCGGCCGCCGGGCGGGTGACTGGGTGGAGATCGTCGCGGGCCTCGAGCCGGGCGAGCGCGTCGTCGTCTCCGGCACGTTCCTCGTGGCGTCGGAGAGCCGCCTGCGGGCGGCGCTGGACCAGTGGTGAGCGCCGGCCCGCCCGCCGAAGCCGGCGTGCGCCCGGGACTCGTGGCGCGCCTGATCGGCGCGTGCGCGCGCAACCGCGGCCTCACCCTGCTCGGGGTGGCGGCGGCCGCGCTCTGGGGCGTGCTGTCGCTGCGCCAGGCGCCGCTCGACGCCATTCCCGACCTCTCGGACGTGCAGGTGATCGTGTTCACCGAGTGGCCGGGGCGCAGCCCGGACCTGGTGGAGGCGCAGGTCACCTACCCCATCTCCACGCGGCTGCTGGGCGCGCCGGGCGTGCGCTCGGTGCGCGGCCAGTCGTTCTTCGGCCTCTCGTTCGTGTACGCGATCTTCGAGGACGACGTGGACCTGTACTGGGCGCGCAGCCGCGTGCTCGAGTACATGGCCGGCGTGCAGAGCCAGCTCCCCGACGGCGTCGTCCCGGTGATCGGCCCCGACGCCACGGGCGTGGGCTGGGTTTTCGAGTACGCGCTGGTGGACCGCACCGGGCGGCTCGACCTGGCCGCGCTGCGGAGCCTCCAGGACTGGAACCTGCGCTTCGCGCTGGCGAGCCTGCCGGGCGTCGCCGAAGTGGCCTCGCTGGGCGGCTTCGTGCGCCAGTACCAGGTGGAGCTGGATCCGAACCGCCTGCTGGCCTTCGGGATCTCGCTGGGCGAGGTGCTGGACGCCGTGCGCCGTTCCAACGACGACGTGGGCGGGCGCAGCCTCGAGTTCGCCGGGCACGAGGTGGTGGTGCGCGGCCGCGGCTACGTGGAGAGCGTGGAAGACCTGCGCGCCGTGGCGCTGCGCGCCGGTCCCGACGGCGTGCCCGTCACCGTGGCGGACGTGGCGAAGGTGGAGCTCGGGCCCGACATGCGCCGCGGCGTCGCCGAGCTCGACGGCGAGGGCGAGGTGGTCGGCGGCATCGTGGTGATGCGCTACGGCGAGAACGCCCTGGCCGTGATCCGCGCGGTGAAGGAGCGCCTGGCACAGCTCGAGGCGGGCCTGCCCGAGGGCGTGGAGATCGTGCCCACCTACGATCGCTCGGAGCTGATCGAAGCCTCGATCGACACGTTGCGCCGCACGCTGATCGAGGAGATGCTGATCGTCTCCTTCGTGATCTTCGTGTTCCTGCTCCACGTGCGGAGCGCGCTCATCCCCGTGCTCACGCTGCCCATCGGCGTGGTGCTGGCCTTCGTCCCCATGGTGCAGCAGGGCCTCACGGCCAACATCATGTCGCTCGGCGGCATCGCAGTCGCGATCGGCGCCATGGTGGACGGGTCCATCGTGATGGTGGAGAACCTGCACAAGCGGCTCGAGCAGTGGGAGGCCGCCGGCCGGCCGGAGCCGCGCGAGGTGGTGATCGTGCGCGCCATGCAGGAGGTGGGGCCGAGCATCTTCTTCGCGCTGCTGGTGATCACCGTCTCCTTCCTGCCGATCTTCGCGCTGGAGGGCACCTCCGGGCGGCTCTTCCGGCCCCTGGCCTTCACCAAGACCTACTCCATGGGCTTCGCCGCCGCGCTCGCGGTGACCCTCACGCCCGCGCTCGCGGCCCTGCTGGTGCGCGGGCGCATCCGCGGTGAGGAGCGGCACCCGGTGAGCCGCGCGCTGGTGCGCGCCTACACACCCGTGGTGCGTGCGGTGGTGCGCCACCGCTGGCTGGCGGTGGCCGGCGCGGCGCTGCTGGGCGCCGTCAGCGTGCCCGCCTTCCTGAGCCTGGGCAGCGAGTTCATGCCGCCCCTCAACGAGGGCACGATTCTCTACATGCCCACGGCCGTGCCGGGGATGTCCGTCACCGAGGCGCGCGCGGTGCTCCAGCGCATGGATCGCGAGCTCGCGGCGTTCCCGGAGGTGGCGCGCGTCTTCGGCAAGGCCGGGCGCGCCGAGACGCCCACGGACCCCGCACCCCTCGAGATGATCGAGACGGTGGTGATGCTCGAGCCGCGCAGCGAGTGGCGGCCCGGCATGACGTGGGAGCGCCTCGTCCAGGAGATGGACGCGAAGCTCCGCTATCCGGGCATGCGCAACCTCTTCTGGATGCCCATCCAGACGCGCACGGAGATGCTGGCCACCGGAGTGCGCAGCCAGCTCGGGATCAAGGTCTACGGCGCCGACCAGGACCAGATCGAGGCCGCGGCGGTGGAGATCGAGCGCGTGCTGGCCGACGTGGAGGGCACGCGCAGCGCCGTGGCCGAGCGGCTCTCCGGCGGCTTCTACCTGGACGTGCGCGTGGACCGCCGCGCGGCCGCGCGCCTGGGCCTGCACGTGGCCGACGTGAACGCCGTGGTGGAGTCCGCGCTCGGCGGCGCCAACGTCTCGCAGACCGTGGAGGGCCGCGAGCGCTACCCGGTGAACGTGCGCTATGCGCGCGACTTCCGCGAGGACCCGGAGGTGCTGGCGCGCGCGCTGGTCTCCGGCGGGTCCGGGCCCCCGGTGCCCCTGGCCCAGGTGGCGGAGTTGACGTTCCGGCGCGGTCCGGCCTTCGTGCGCAGCGAGGCGGGCCAGCTCGTGGGCCTGGTGAGCGTCTTCGTGGGCGACCGCCCCATCGTGGACTACGTGGAGGACGCGAAGCGCGTGGTGGCGGAGCGCGTGACCCTCCCGCCGGGCACGCGCCTCGAGTGGGCCGGGCAGTTCCAGTACTACGAGCGCGCGCGCGAGCGCCTGGTGGTGATGCTGCCGTTCATCCTCGCGGCGGTGGCCTTCCTGCTCTGGCTGAACACGCGCTCCTGGGTGGAGACGGGGATCGTGCTGCTGGCCGTGCCCTTCTCGCTGATCGGTGCGGTGTGGCTGCTCTACGCGCTCGACTACAACCTGAGCGTCGCGGTCTGGGTGGGGATCATCGCGCTGGCCGGCGTGGACGCGGAGACGGGCGTGGTGATGCTGCTCTACCTCACCCTGGCGCACCGCGAGCGCGCCGGGGCGGGCCGGCTGCGGAGCTTCGCGGACCTCGAGGAGGCCATCGTGGAGGGCGCGGCGCGGCGCATCCGCCCGAAGCTCATGACGGTGGTGTCCACGGCCCTGGGCCTGGTCCCGATCCTGTGGAGCACGGGCACGGGCGCCGACGTGATGAAGCGCATCGCGGCGCCCATGGTGGGCGGGCTCGTGAGCTCGTTCGCCCTGGAGCTCCTGGTGTATCCCGCGCTCTTCGCCATCTGGAAGCGGCGCGGCCTGCCCGTGGCGGCGGGTCCCGAGAAGGAGGAAGGGACGTGAGAGAGAGCAAGCGGAACGTAAAGAAGGCGCGACGCCTCGGCCTCGTGGCGCTGGCGATCGCGCTGTTCGCGGCGGCACTCGCCTGCGCCGAGCCCGAGCACTGGGGCGAGGGCGTGGTGCGCGAGGTGTACCCCGACCGGAACGAAGTGGTGATCGAGCACGGCGACATCCCCGGCCTCATGAAGGGCATGACCATGGGCTTCGAGGCGGCCGAGCCGTCGCTGCTCGAGGGGCTCGAGCCGGGCAAGCCCGTGCGCTTCCGCGTGGTGGTGGAGGGCGGGCGCTACCGGGTGGACGCCGTCGAGCCGCAGTAGGTCTCGGCGCAGGCACGACACACCGGGCGCTCAGCTGCGTGGCCGCGGGAAAGCCCCACGACGCAGCCAAGGCCCTGTCGCCCAAAGGCTACCACGCCTTGATCACGGCGATCGGAGGTCAGTCATCCGCAGCGCTTTGCTGGGCGGCGGGCTAGTTCGACTGACCGAACTCGTTGATCTCAAGAGAGAAGTGGCGGCTGTCAGTGATCGCAAGGCGCCCGGCGACGACGCGGTATTGAAGCGAGTTCAGGTCCACTTCCTGAGGGATCACGTTGATGATGTGGCCGGCATCGGAGAGTGAGAACAGCCGGGTGCGAGCCTCGGGATGCTTGACATACGAGTTCGTTCCCGAGTCGAAGACGAATGAATAACCCTGCGCTTTGAAGAGCGGGCCGGCAACGGCGGAAACTTCGCCGACGAAGTGTGGGTGAACGTCGTCCGCGAAGAGCCGTCGAGTCATGATGTGAAGCTTGTCGCCGACAGCCAAGACAGAGTCGGCCACGCGTTTCTCCTTGATTTCTCTGTTGCCTAACAGGGTCTTCTACTGCGACCCGTTGGAGCATCTTGCAGCCTAATCTGCGCCGGATCAAGCGGGATAGGCGGCACCAGCTCGCAGCGTTTGGGACCGTCGAAACATGGCACGAAGCGAACCCGACCTCAGGGCCTGCCCGGAACGAACTTGCTCGACGCCCTCCCCTATTCTGGATGACCCCCCACTTCCCCCATGTGGGGTCAATGGGAGACCTGACCCTGCCCCATCATCGGTCCAGCGCAGGCCCCGGTCACTCGTCGTGGCAGAAATCCTGAAGCTCGCCAAACAGATCCTGGCAATCGTCGGTGTCGATTTGGACCTCCGCACACTGGTGACGGAGCCACATCACGGAGTTGACGATGCTGTCGGAGGAGGGCACTCCCTTGCAAAGGTCTGGCGAAGGCTCGGCGACTTCGAGGCAGGCGGTCAAGAATACTCTGGTCTTCACAGCACACATCATGCCGTCGCATGCGTCGAGCTGTCGCAGCCCCTCCGCGAGGCAGGCCTCGCCGTTTCTTCCCTGGCCGAACCCGGTTGCTTCGGCCTTGATCCGGTCGCCCATGGCCTTGAGCTCATCCTTGTTGCTCGACAGCCACCACGCGAAGCCGCCGATGAGCAGGGCGACGAGGAGGACGACCGCCCCCACCACGATCAAGAAGATCCTGAGACCCTTGCCCAGCGCCATGCCGCAACTCTACCGCGGAGCGGTCCGGACTTCCGGGAGCGCTGATGCCCGCGCCTGTCTGTCCCTTCCGAAAACCCCGTCCTACGCTATTCATGCGGCGCGACGCTCGTATCGATGGTGCAGTCCGCCAACCTCCGGAAATGTGACGCCCTCCCCTGTTCCGGGCGACGCCCCCGACCTCCCATGTGGGGTCAATGGGAGACCCCACACCGCTCCGCCGGCCGACGCCCTGCGCTGTAAGTGATTGGAATTGCTGGTGGGCCGTCAGGGTCTCGAACCCTGGACCAACGGGTCAAAAGTGCGTTCCGGCGCTCGGAAAGCGCTGTAAATAAGCGAACTTCCACAGTGTGGGGTCTCTCGGATTGCGGGCAACAATGGGGGGCGATGGACCCCAAAGCGACCCCACAGCGCGGCGCCGCACCCGCCTCGGTCCCCTGCAACGAATCATCTCAGAGGCGCCTGGCCGCGCAAACCAAAGCCCGAGGCTTCCCCGCCGTCGCGAGGGGATGGTGTATTCGGGAGCGACTGCACTCCAGCGCCTTGTTCCACGGTGCCTCCCGGAGCCGCGGCGACTCAGTCCGGCGCGTGCGAGAAGATCGAGCCGAGTACGGCAAGCGCAAAGGCGAAGCCGAGAGCGGTCACGACGGCGGCGCCCGTCGGCAGATCCCAAAATGCGCTCGCCGCGACGCCGGCGCTGCAGGCGATCGTGCCGATGAGCCAACCGGCGAGGAGCCGGCGAGAGATCGTTGCGAAGAAGATCGCCGCGCACGAGGCCGGTACGATCAGCAGGCCGAATACGACCAGCACGCCGGCCAGCTGCACGGCGCTCGTTACCGCCACTCCGAAGCTCGCGTAGAAGACAAAATCGAGCAGCATCCGACGCCGACTCGCCGGGGCGGCCGAGCGGGCTTTCTGCGAGATCTCGAGAAACTGGCGCCACATCATGCAGTGGAGCAGCGCCACGGCAGCGAAGACGAGGACCATCACGCCGATCTCACTCCAATTCGCGAAGAGCAGCCGTCCCGTGAGCATGCTCTCCACGTCGTCCCGGTCGAGCGCGCTCTTCGATACCACCAGAATGACGAGCGCCGCACTCACACCGTAAACGATGCCGATCAACGCCTCCTGCGGCAGGCGTGTCCTGGCGGGCCGGGCCATCGCGAAGATCGCGGCTCCCGCCAGCGTGAAGCCGAAGGAAGCCAGATACGTTGAAGAGGAATCAGTGTGGCCGGAGAGCAGGTGCCCGACAGCCGCTCCGAGTGCTGCGAGCTGCGCCAGAGCGAGATCGACGAAGATCACCTCCCGCAGCAACACGTGCAGGCCGAAGTAGGACAAGATGCAGGCGAGCAGCAGGCAAGCTGCGAGCGCCGGGGCCAGGAGCTCGATCATCGAGTCGTCTCCCTCGAGGGCGGGTTCATCGACGATCCGCTCAGCTCACGCTGAGCCGCGAGCAAAGCCTCGACGTTGTGCTCAAAGAGCGCCTGGTAGGTTTCGACGCCGGGCAGCGCGTTCACCTCCTGGGCGAGCACGACGGCCCGACCGCCGGCGAGCTCGGCCAGGCGCCGCCCCGTTTTCTGATTGCTGAACGTCGCGAGGATTACCAGGCCGACGCCGCTTTGCTCCATCTCCTCAGCGATCCGCGCGATATGGCGCGGTCCCGGAGCGATGCCGGGTTTGGGCTCGACTTCGGCCAGCTTTTCGAGCGCAAAGCGCGTCATGAAGTACGGCCAGGTGCGGTGGTAGATCACGACTCGGGTTCCAGCGAGCGGCTTCATTCGCTCGACGAGCTTCTCGGTCAGCGCACGAAGGGCCTGCTCCAGATCGCGCGCCCGCTCGACGAACAGCGACGCGTGCTCGGGCTCAACGCTGGACAAGGCCTCCGCAATCGTGTGCCCAACCCCGATCCCGTTCAGCGGATCCAGCAGGTAGTGGGTATTGCCGTAGACGTGGATGTCACCCATCGCGCGCGTCAGTTCACCGTGGGAAGGCACCTCGAGCAGCTTGATTCCCTTGGACGCGTCGACGTTTCCATCTCCCCCCGCGAGCAGCCGCTCGCGTCTCGCACTACGCAGGAGGTTCGGCACCCAGGGCTCCGCGTCGAGGCCCACATGCACGAAGAGATCGGCGTTGCGGAGCTTCATCGCGAAGCTCGGCTTCGGGATCACGTTGTGGGGATTCTCCGGGCCGCGCATCAAGCTCTCGACCCGCACTCGCTCCCCACCAACCTGGCGGGTCAGGTCAGCGAGCGTGGGATTCGTGGCCACCACGCGCACCTCGGCGAGCGCGAGGCACGGCATCAGCGCCGCGAACGACGCGATCGCGAGCATTTCTCGACCCAGGCTCCTCTCGTTCATGGCCCCACTCATCGGTTCACCCAGTACGGGTGCGGAGGGTGCGCGCCGAAGTAGAACGTGAGGCCGAGCAGAATCGCATCTTCGGAGTCGTCTTGGCCCAGCACGTCGCGTTCCAGGTGCTGGTACTCCAGACGCAGCCGCAGCGCCTCGTACGCGTACCAGGTGACATACGGGGAGATCGCCCAATCGGAGTCGGTCCGGCGTCGCAGCTCGAGGTTGGGAAATTCCGTGTAGTCGTAGCGGATGCCTGCGTACCAGTTCTGGGAAAATTGGTACTGCCCGAACGCGTAGACCCCCCAGTTGTCGTCGTGGATGATGCCTCCGACCTCGTCCAGGGAATCGCCATTCGACCAGAAGAACTCTCCCTGCAGCACCAGGCTGCGGAAGTCGGGTTTGAGAGGGTCACGCCACATGTAGGTGGCGTCCGCTCCGAGTACGTAGCTGTCGTCGAGGTCGCCCGAAGCCCTCGTGTACAGGAAGCTCGTACCCAGCTCCACGGAACCGGTGTCCCCGACATCCTGAAAGAGCTTCAGGTGGCTCAGCACGGCGGGGTTCTTCGCACCGGGCCCGATGAGGATCGGGGATTCCGACCCGCCGTCGGCATTGACGACCTGCGCCGCCAGCTCCACGTAGCGATCCCACGGGTTCGGAACGAGCCAGTCCAGAGAGGCCCCGACCGTCGTCAGGCCCTCCGGTCCGAGAAACGCCTGCACGGCGAGGGGACGGGTGACCTGCGGCAGATCGTGGGTGTGGAGCAGGTTGTTTCGACCGAACGAGGCGCGGAACTTCCCCGCCTTGAGCCCGAGATCCCAGGGTAGAGTGTGCACGTCCAGATAACCCTCCTCGATCTCGAACGTGAAGTCGATATCCACGTCGCCGAACGGGTCTTCGATCTCCTCTCCCATCGCGATCACCAGCACGCCGTCCGCGTGCGGAGAGACCGCAGCGCGTAGGTCCAGCTCCGCCTCGCGTAGCGTGAAGCGGTTGTGAGCCTTGTTGTCGCCGTCGGTCGACAAGCTACCGCCCACATCGACGAAGGCAGTGATCTGAGGGTTCAGCAGGTTGCCCTGACCGGTACCTGCGTCCCGGCCCTCCACGACGGTCTGCTCTTGTACGGGCGCACTCGGGACGGGCGCCGCAGCCAGCTGTTCGATCGACTCTTCGAGGTCGCGGATTCGTCGGCGGTCCGTTTCGCGAGCGGTTTTCATTGCCTGCACCTGCCGGGTGAGCCGTTCTACGGCTTCCCTCAGGGCATCGACCGAGTCCTGCTCGGTCTGCGCGCGCGTTGTTTGCGCGAGACAGAACACCGTCAGGACGGTGGCCAGGAAGACAGCACGTCTCATCGTACGAAACTCCCCGCCTCGCGCTCTCTTGCGAGGTGACCTTTCCCCGTAATTCCTGTCCAGGCCGAATGTTACGATTCGTGGCTGGCTGGGAGGAAGGGAAAGCGGATGAAGCACAAGCGGCACAGCGCCGAACAGATCATCTCCAAGCTGCGAGAGGCGGAAGTCCTGCTGCAGAAGGGCCAGGCGGTCCCGCAAGTCTGCCGCCAGCTCGGTGTGACCGCACAGACGTACTACCGGTGGCGGAAGGAGTACGGTGGCATGCGGGCGGACCAGGCCAAGCGGCTGAAGGATCTCGAGAAAGAGAACACGCGGCTCAAGAAGATCGTCGCCGATCAAGCCCTCGATATGGCGATCTTGAAGGATGTCGCGTCGGGAAAATTCTGAGCCCGAGCAAACGTAAGAGCGCTGTTTCGATGGCCTGCACGCGACACCGGGTGTCCGAGCGTCGGGCCTGTCGGGTGCTCGGGCAGGCCCGCACGACCCAGCGCTACGAGAAGCGCGTTCGGGAGGACGAAGGGCCCCTGCGGGCCCTCATCGTCCAACTCGCCTGCGACTACGGGGGCTACGGCGTCCCCCGCATCCTGGATCTCCTCCGGCGACGCGGGCTGCAGGTAAACCGCAAGCGCCTGGAGCGGATCTGGCGGCAGGAGGGGCTGAAGGTCCCGAAGAAGCAGATCAAGCGCCGGCGTCTGTGGTTGAATGATGGCTCGTGCATTCGTCTACGACCGCAGTCCAAGGACCACGTGTGGTCCTACGATTTCATTGAAGATGCGACCCACGATGGCCGGAAGCTCCGCATGCTGGTGGTGATGGATGAGTTCTCCCGCGAATGTCTGGCGATCGTGGTGGCGCGGCGACTGCAGTCGAAACACGTGTTGGAATGCCTTTCGGATCTCTTCCTCGCTCGCGGGACACCGGCGTATATTCGCTCGGACAACGGCCCGGAATTCACGGCGGCTGCGGTCCGACAGTGGCTGGGCCAGATCGGCGTGGGCACCTTGTTCATCGAGCCCGGCAGCCCATGGGAGAACGGCTATGTCGAATCGTTCAACGGGAAATTCCGCGCCGAGCTTCTCAACCGCGAGCTCTTCGATACGCTGCTGGAGGCGCAGGTACTGATCGAGCGCTGGAGACATGAGTACAACACGTTCAGGCCGCACAGTGCGCTTGGTTATCGGCCTCCGGCACCCGAGGCGATTGAACCGAAAACTACGCTGGGAGTAAGATAGAAACTGGTACTAAAACCAGGGGAAGGTCAGTTCAGCGC
>Ga0224512_10001700_pt1 | contig 20858 bp, 22 predicted proteins | sample SF_May12_sed_USG_4_FD_169103 | JGI IMG/M metagenome (GOLD analysis project Ga0224512, IMG submission 169103) | Sediment microbial communities from San Francisco Bay, California, United States - SF_May12_sed_USGS_13 | ecosystem: Environmental > Aquatic > Marine > Sediment | place: USA... | reverse complement strand
CTGCGGTTGCTTATGCCGATCGGGAGATGGAGTTGGCCTTCATGACGATGTTCGGCGGAATACAGCAGGCGATGATGAATTCCTATCTCGAAGACTGGCCGCTCGAGCAGGGGTGGGAGCGGCGCAGGCCGGCGCTTCGCCTGCACCACCTGCTCGTTCATGTCCGGCTGTTCGGCGGCAGCTACGTCTCCCAGCTGGCCCGGACGATGGAGCAGCTGGGATGGTGAGTCCGATCGGTCTGCTGACCGCACTCCCTCAAGAGCATCATGCCGTAGAGGCGATCTTGAGAAGCCGCGTCGTCGACGCCGGGTTCACCTTCGGTGACATCGACGGGGTGGCCGTCTGTCTCGGCATGACAGGGATCGGCAAGGTGAATGCGGCTGTATCGGCGACCCAGATGTGCGAGCGGACCTCGCCGTCGGTCCTCGTGTTCACCGGCGTGGCGGGAGGTCTCGACCCGAGCCTCGACATCGGGGACGTCGTGATCGGAGACACGCTCATCCAACACGACGCAGGGGTCATGACCGACGGAGGGATCGCGACGTATCAGGCCGGCCACATTCCGTTCTTCAACCCGACCGTCGAGTTCGGGTTTCGACCGTCCGATCGACTCCGGGACGCAGCGCGGCGGGTCCTGTCGAACGTGCCGCCCGATGTCGTCGCCGGGCGGATCGTGTTCGGCACGATCCTCACCGGGGATCAGTTCCTCGAGTCCGACCGGGAGCGGCGGCGGCTCTGGGAGCGCTTCTCCGCACAGGCGATCGAGATGGAAGGTGCAGCCGTCGCGCAGGTGGCGTCGAGATACGGCCTCGATCACCTGGCGATCCGCACCCTGTCCGATCGAGCCGGTCAGACCTCCTCGGTGGATTTCTCGGAGTTCCTCGATCGTGTTGCCCACCAGACGGTCGCCGTGCTCCGGCTGCTCCTGCCCGCTCTCGCCGGCGCCGGATCAGACCGGCCGGCTCACGAACCGGAGGCGGAAACGAACGCCGAGTGATGGCGCTCCGAGAACAGGACGAACCGGATCACATCGAGATCCCATGGACCCCTCCGGGCGACCGAGAGGGCGATCGGTGCGGCTTCGTCCACCGGGTAGCCGTAGATCCCGCAACTGATCGCAGGGAGCGCCACCGTCCGGATCCGGGGATGGTCCGAAGCGAGGGTGAGAGACGAGGAGAAGGCCGAATCGAGCAGGTTCGGGGCGTCGCTCATCGAGTAGCGCGGCCCGACGGTGTGGATCACGAACCTCGCAAGGAGATCGAACCCGGGCGTGAGTCGGGCGTCCCCGGTCGGGCAGCGAACACCAGGGCGCACCTCGGGGATCTCCCGACAGGCCGCCATCAACCTTGGACCCGCAGCGGCATGGATGGCGCCGTCGACGCCGCCACCGCCGGCGAGCGCCTCGTTGGCCGCGTTGACGATCGCATCCGTGTCCTGGACGGTGATGTCGCCGCGTGCGATCTGGATGTCGGTCATGACCGGATCGTACGCAGATAGGGTGGGGGCATGAAGAAACTCATCTCCGTCGCGCTGCCCGCCCTGTTGGGTGCGGTGGCCGGCTCGTTGATCCGGCAGAAGGTGAAGAAGAGCGAGGAGTTGGTCGCTGCCGCCCATCCTGTCCCCCTCGTCGCCGGCACGGTCGCCGGGCTGCTCAGCCCGAAAGCCAAGCCCCTCGTCGCGCTGATGGTGAGCCTGAACGTCGCCGCCAACTACCCCCGCTGAACCGTCTCGAACCCAGGTTGCCCACCACGTGTGGATCTCGGCGCGTGATTCGATCGCGGCCCGAAGGACCGATGCAAGATACGGGATCGGTAGCTGTGACACATTCCAGGTCGGGATCAGTGGCTCACGACCGGCGGTGTGTCGCCATCACTCCTTGCGAGCCCGGCTGGGGGCGACCCGCGGAGGCTCGTTCGGCTGCTTCGGGTACACCGGTGGCCACGGTGCGTCCATCAAGCCGGCCTCCATGTCCGCCCGGTGCATCGCAAGCAGCGGCTCCAGGTCCTGTGGATCGTCGTTGATCCCCGCCCATGGATCGTCGCGTTCGGCGAGCCGCTCGGTGACGACATCCATCGTCAGTCGATCCGGTTCGACGGTTTCCAACTCGTCCCAATCGATCGGTGTCGAGACCTGCGCTCCCACTCTCGCCCGAACGCTCCATGCCCCGAACACCGTCTTGTGGGGAGCGTTCTGGTTGAAGTCGACGAAGACGCGCCGGCCCCGCTCCTCCTTCCACCACGCCGCTGTGATGTGTTCGGGGTGGCGGCGCTCCAGCTCTCTGGCGAACGCCACCGCAGCGGATCGGACCTCGTACGAGTCCCATCTCGGGAACAGCCGCACATAGATGTGCAGCCCGTTGCTCCCTGTCGTCTTGAGATGACCGACGACCCCGAGCTCATCGAGCAGGTCCTTCGCTCGCTTTGCGGCATCCCGGACATCGTCGAACACAAGACCGGGCACCGGGTCCAGGTCGATGCGGAGCTCGTCGGTCGCGTCGGGAGTCGCGGCCCGGTAGGGCCATGGATGGAACCCGAGGCACCCGAGGTTCACTGCCCAGACGACGTGAGCCATGTCGGCGACGACGAGGGCATCGGACGTCGTCCCGTTCGGAGTGCTGACCACCGTCGTCTGGAGCCAACCGGGCGCTCCCTTCGGAACCCGCTTTTGGAAGAAGTTCTTGCCGGACGCTCCGTCGGGGAACCGCTGCATGAGCGTCGGCCGGCCACCCATCGTTGCCAGCAGCGGCTCGGCGACGTCGAGGTAGTACTCGACGAGATCGAGCTTGGTCTCACCTCGTTTGGAGAAGAACACCTTGTCCGGGCTGGTGACCCGAACCGAGTGTCCGGCGATGTCCATCTCGATCGCTTCGCTCATCGCCCGACGCTACCCGTCGAGGTGAGGCCGGTACCGGAGCCTCACCAGGATCGGAACCTGGTGGGTGTGATCGACAACGGGATCGGATAGTTATCCCAGAACCACTGCGGCGTCCAGCCCCGCTGCGCCATGATCTCGCCGTACTTCGCCAGATACGCCTCGTTGTCGGGCACCGGTGGCAGAGAGTTGTCGACCCGGGCCAGGCCTTCGACGATGACGATGTCTCCACCGAGCCCGTTCCCATCGAGATGGAGCCCCACGGCCGGGTTCTGCGTCACGTTGTCGTGTCGGGGGGATTTCCGGCTGTAGATCGTGAAGTCGCCACCGTCCCAGAGGTACCAGACCGGCGACGATTGAGGCACGCCATGCCCGGACACCGTCGTCATCCAGATGACCCGGGACGAGCGGAGGCGCTCGGCGGCGTGTGCGCCGCTCGCGGTCGATTCGTCGATGGAAGGTGATCCGGTCCGGCTCATGACGACCACTGTACGGAAGCCTCCGACGTTGCGGGCCTATCGGTGCCGTTCTGACCGTCACAGTTCCTTTGGACTGCGGCCGCGCGAAATGCCTGGGAGACTTGGCGCATGGAGCGGGTGAAGGAGGGACAGTCCATGAAACGTCCGGCGATGCTCATCGCGATCGTGTTGCTGTCTGCAGCCTGCTCGAATCCCGATGAGGTGGTCGCAGCCGCCACGAGCACGAGTGTCGTCACGACCACGACTGCAGCGCCCACAACGACGACAGCGCCTCCGACGACGACGGTGCCGGAGACGACCACCACCCGCGTGCCCACACCGGACTCCTATCAGGTCAGTCCGGACTACCTCGTCGAGACAGTCGTGTCGGAACTCGACGCAGGGACCGGTGGCCTGGCGGTAGACCCTGACGGGAACCTCTATCACGCCGACTTCGGCTACCCCGAGCATGTCGGAAACACGATCTTCAAAGTGACACCGGACGGCGAAGTGTCGGAGTTCGCCACCTCCGATCTGTTCACGTCGCTGACCGGGAACACGTTCGGACCCGATGGCAAGCTGTACCAATCGAGCTTCGGTTCGAACAACGTCGTCACCGTCGATCCGGATGGAACCGTGAATCTGTTGACCGATGAGGTCCGCGGGCCAACCGGGATCGTCGTCACGGACGAAGGCCGCGTGTTCGTCGACTCATGCCGCCGCAACCAGGTGGTCGAGGTGTTCCCGGACGGGTCCGCCGAGGTGGTCGCCGGCGGGGTCGGGATGGATTGCCCGAACGGCCTCACGATCGATGACGAGGGCAACCTATACGTCGTGAACTTCAGCTCCGGATTCGTGCAGCGCATCACTCCGGATGGCGACATCGAAGCCATCTATCGCTTCCCATCCGGAAATGCCCACGTCGGTCACGTCGACGGCTTCCTCTACATCACGGCCCGGACGGATCACCGGGTGTACCGGTATGACCTCGCGACGGGCGACGTGGTCGTTGTTGTGGGAACCGGAGAGGGAGGATTCGCCGACGGCGCGGGCGATGAGGCGACAATTGCCCGTCCCAATGCCATCGCCGTCGGACCGGATGGTGCCTTGTACATCAACCACGGTGGCGGGGATGGGCGCAACAACCCGGTCTGGATTCGCAAGATCACGCCTCCCTGACGTCCTGAACCCTGGGTTTGAGGCGGCGCATGTGACGCCCTGAAGGTGGTGAACTCACCCGACTGCTCCGCACGTTCTTCACCGGTTCTCCACAATCGTGACCGAGAGTGATGACCGTCACGAGACGAACACAACGAAAGGAGTCATCGTGAGTCATCGCAGAAGGACGTTGGGAACCGCCCTCGGGGCGTTCCTGGTTGGCGGGCTGACAGTTGGGATCGCCATGGGGATCGCCGGGGCGCTACCGGAAACCGACGGAGGGATCGCCCTGGGAGCGCTGCTGGTGTTCCCGCTCTTCTTCAGAGTCCTGTTCGGCTTCTTCTTCCTGGCCCTGTTGCTCCGCTTCATCGGTGGCCGCCGACGCTGGGCCATGGGTGGCCCGACGTGGGCGCAGCAGTGGGGTGATCCGCGGAGCCGGCTGGAGGAGTGGCACCAGCATGCGCACGCCGAGCCCGAAACCGACGACCAGAATGCCCCGAGTGAAGACCATCCTCGTCGTTGAAGACGAACTGAAGATCGCCCGCCTTGTTCGCGACTACCTCGAACAGGCGGGCTATTCGGTCCTCACTGCTCCCGATGGTGAGTCGGGTCTGACGCTCTGGCGCAGTCATGGACCGGACCTGGTCGTGCTCGATCTCGGGCTCCCCGGCATGGACGGGTACGACATCGCCAGGACCATGCGGCGCGAATCGATGGTCCCGATCATCATGCTCACGGCACGAACCGACGAGATCGACAAGATCGTCGGCCTGGAGCTCGGCGCCGACGACTACGTGACCAAGCCGTTCAGCCCCCGGGAACTCGTCGCCAGGGTACGGGCGCTGCTGCGACGGGTCGATGGCGGCGACGCCGCCTCCGAGACGATCCGGGCAATCGACGTCGAGATCGACGTGCCCAAGATGCGCGTGACGGTCGGTGATCGGGAGATCGACCTGACACCGACCGAGTTCGAGATCCTCAAGACGCTCGCAGCCAGCCCGGGTCGCATCTTCACACGCGGCCAGCTGCTCGACGTGCTTCACGGCATCTCGTTCGAGTCCTACGAGCGGGCCATCGACGCCCACATCAAGAATCTGCGACGCAAGCTCGAGCCCATCCCGGGCTCACCTCGGTACGTGCTCACCGTGTACGGGGTCGGATACCGGTTCGCCGATGCCTGAACCCTGGCGCCACCATCGGCGTTTCGGGCCGCCGTCCCGGCCGCCACCGGGGTTTGGCCGCCGGTTCTTCGTCGTGTTCGTCGTCATGGCGTCGTTGATGGTCGGAGTCCCGGCACTGGTCGGCGTGTACGTGGGATCGAGGTTCCCGCGGGGTGGTCCGGCGGTGGCGGTCGTCATCGCAGTGGTCACGGTGATCGCGTTGCTGGCGATCGCAGGCCGGGTCTTCGGTCGAACGATCTTCTCGGCGCGTCAACTCGTCGACGCCACCGGCCGGCTCGCAGACGGCGACTACTCGGCCCGGGTCACTGCCGATCCCCCGCGGTCTCTGTCCGCGGTGGTCTCCTCGTTCAACCGGATGGCCGACCGACTCGAGTCCGAGGACGCTCGCCGGCGTGCATTGCTGGCGGACCTGGGCCATGAGCTCCGGACACCGCTGACCGTCCTGCAGGGCCGCGTGGAGGCCCTGATCGACGGCGTCCATCCGAGGGACGAGGCCCACCTCAAGGCGCTGCTCGGTGACATCCTCATGACGGAGCGGCTTCTCGAAGACCTCCGCACGCTCAGCCTGTCACAGGCCGGTGCGCTGAGCCTCCATCCCGAGCCGACCGATCTCGATGCCATTGCGGCCGACCTGGCCCACGCCTATCGAACCCTCACCATCGACGTCCAGTCCGAGGGATCGATCGGCGAGCCGGTCGTCGTCGACCCGATCCGGATCAGGGAGGTGCTGACCAATCTGCTCAACAACGCCGTTGCCGCACTGTCCGATGGCGGGCTGATCCGCCTGGTTCTCTCTCGAGCCGATGACCATGTGGTCATCAGCGTCGTGGACGACGGGCCGGGGATACCGGCCTCGGAGCTCGGGGGTGTCTTCGAGCGCTATCGAACCGGCGACACGCGACAGGGCTCTGGGATCGGGCTGGCGCTGAGCCGGGAGCTCGTGGAGGCGCAAGGCGGATCGATCACCATCGACAGCGTCGAGGGTGAAGGCACCACCGTGACCGTGCGTCTGCCGATGGTGGTCGCGCCTTCCTGAGGCATCGTTCCCGCCCTGGCCCAAGTCCATCGATTCGTATTTCCGAAACGTCGACGAACTCCGATGTGTAGCGTCGGCCCACGAGGGGGTTCAATGATCTCGGCTCCGCCAACCCACTACGCCAGAACCGGTTCGTCCAGCGTCGCCTTCCAGGTCATCGGTGACGGACCAGTCGACCTCGTTGTGGCGCCCGGGTTCGTCTCACACCTCGATCTCCAGTGGACGATCCCGACGTTTGCGGAGTTCATCGAACGGCTCACGTCCTTCTCCCGGGTCATCATCTTCGACAAGCGCGGGACCGGCCTGTCGGATCCGACGCCCGGAGCCGAGCGGTTCGACAGTCGGATGGAGGACATCCGAGCGGTGATGGATGCCGCCGGATCCCATCGGGCGACCCTCGTCGGCATGTCGGAAGGTGGGCCACTGGCGATGATGTTCGCCGCTTCCGCTCCGGAACGTGTCGAGTCACTCGTGTTGTACGGGACGTTCCCGGGAGGCTGGGCCCTGGGCGAAGAGACGCTCGAACGTTTCCATAGAGCGGTCGATCGATGGGGCGAGGGCGCCACCGCCGACATCTTCTCGAAGTCCTCAGATGCAATGCGTCGCCGATTGGGCGGGATGTTCGAGCGTTGCTCGGCGAGCCCGTCGATGGCGCACGCACTGATCGAGTCGATCAAACGGGTCGACGTGACGCCGATCCTGCCGATGTTGACCGTGCCCACGCTCATCCTGCACCGGCGCGACGACCCATTCGCCGCCTGCGAGTGGAGTGAATACTTGGCGAAACGCATCCCGAACGCATCCCGTCAGGTGCTCGAGGGAGACGAGCACATACCGTGGTTCGGGGAAGTGTCTGCGCTCTCGTCGACCATCGAGCAGCACATGACCGGACGCATGAGCCAACCCGTCGCTCACCGCTCACTGCAGTCGGTGCTGTTCACCGACATCGTCGGTTCGACGGAACTCGCCACCCGTCTCGGTGACGCCGGCTGGAGGCAGGTGCTCGACCGCCACAACACTGTGGTTCGGGCGGAACTGGCGCGGGCGGGTGGACGTGAGATCAAGATGACCGGGGACGGCGTGCTTGCAGTGTTCCCCAGCCCGACCAGGGCGATCGACTGCGCTCGGGGCTCGATCGACCGGCTTGCGGAACTCGGGATATCGATTCGGTCGGGGATCCACACCGGGGAGTGCGAGGAGATGCCGGACGGTGACATCGGGGGGCTGGCAGTCAACATCGCCGCAAGGGTGATGGGTGCTGCCGGCGCCGGAGAGGTGCTCGTGTCGAACACGGTGAGGGATCTCGTGATGGGCTGCGACTACGTGTTTGTGAGTCATGGTGTCCATCGATTGAAGGGAGTGCCGGGCGACTGGGAGCTGCACGCCGTCGGAGAACGACACGGCCCCGTCGGCCTTCCGGACCATCCTTCGCTTCGTCCTGTCGACCGGCTCTCGACGATTGTCGCTCGTCGGGCAGCCGGCGCGATCCGCACGGTCGCCGGCCTCGCCAACCGCCGCTGAACCTCGTGTCCAGATTCACATCAGTCGTGGTGACGAACCCTGCGTTGCCGACAACAACCAGTGTGGATCTGAGCTCGCGGTTCAGGCGGAGGCGCCGGAGTAGTTCTTGACGCCGTAGAGCCAGTAGGCGCGTGCGGCTGCAATCGAGGCGACCGTCACCACCAGCAGCGTGATCATCGCACCCGGTGTCAGGCGGTCCGTCAACGCTTCGGCCGGAACCGTGATCGCGACCCCGAGCGGAACCACCGCCGTCAACGCACCCTGCAGCCACAGCGGATATATCCGGATCGGCCAGCGGCCGGCGTCGTACAGCCCGGTGATGATCGTCGCCATTTCATCTGTGTCGATGAGCCAGAAGGATGTCGTCGTGAACGCCATCCACACGCTGTAGAGGATCAGGGCGCCGCAAATGAGACCGAGGGCGAACAGAAGCAGGTCGACCGGACCGATCGTGTCGGCGAGATCGGCGAACGCCCACCCGAGCACGACGATCCCGACGACGACATCCACGAGGCTCCAGAACCCGATCTGTCTCGTCGAGATGAACATCTGTGAGTCAACCGGGCGGATGAGCGCGAAGTCGAGATCACCCTCTCGCACCTCGTACATGAACGAGAACATGTTCGGAAGGACGAACGTGGACAGGAGTCCGCCGAGCAGCACGTGTACTCCGAGGACCGTATACAACTCGGGCTCCGACCAGCCACCGAGCCGGGTGGTGAACCCGAACACCAACTGGATCGCGATGATCCCCGTCGCAAGTCGGACCGCCGACTCCACGACCTGGAGCACGAAGTTCATTCGGTACTGCACCTCGTACTGGGCGCCGAGCCTCCAGTGCACGAGCGTGACGCGAGCGGAGTGCGCGAACCTGCTCATGTGCCCACCGCCGTGAACTTGCGGATGGCATTCCGCCACACCGCCATGATGCCGAGTCCGGTGATGGCGATCCAGGCCAGCTGCATCCCGAGGCCCTGCCAGATCTCGGCGGTGGTGAGCTGCCCGATGAACACCTCGATCGGGAACTCGAAGGTCCACTTGAACGGCATCCACGTTGACACCGTCTGGACCCACTGCGGCATGATCGCCATCGGCACCAGACGACCGGACAGAAGCAGCTCCATGGCGATGATGACCTCGATCAAGGCCTGCGCTCTCGTCGTCCAGAAGCTGACCAGACCCAGCAGCCACAAAACGTTGAAACGAATCACATATCCAGCCCACGCCGTCACGAAGAAGACGGTTCCCTCCAGCAGGCTGGGTGAGAACTGCGGCCGGAACAGGACCGTGAGGAAGACGGCGACCGGAATCCACAGCGTGATCCACACGACCTTGGCGCCGGCCATCCCGGCGAGTTGGCGGTGGTAGGGGTTGACCGGATGGAGCAGATCGTTCGCAATCCGGCCGGTCCGGACCCACCAGTCCCACGCACCGGGAGCGAGCGCGAGGTTGAAGACCCGAACGAGCGTCCAGACGATGTAGTAGGAGGTGAACTCGTCGACTCCGTAGCCGTTGATGTCGCCCGCCTGCTCGGCGACGGTCCGCCATACGATGAGATAGACGATCGGCTCGATCAGGAACCCGAGCACGCTGATGAATGCCGCCCCCCGGTACTGCGCCTGGCGTTGCACCGCAGCCTTCCCCTCGACCAGATAGATGGGGAGAAGCCGGTTCATTCGACCCGAGCCGCCGCGGCTGCTTGGTCGTCACCTGATGCGAAGGTGCTTTCGATGACGTCCTCGATCGGCGGGTCCTCGATGCTGAGGTCGAGGACGTCGAGTTCGGCGAGCAGTCGGGCGGCGACCCCTGCGACCTCGCCCCTGGGAACGGCTAGAACAGCTTTGTCGGCGGTCCGTTCCGTGACCGCCCCGTATCCGGACACATCAGGCAGCGAGCCGGTGACGCTGACCGTGATCGTCTTCAAGGCCCCGAACCGGTCGGAGAGCTCCGAGAGGTCGCCGTCGAAGAGCTTCGCCCCGCGGTGGATCACGATCACCCGTTCGCACAGCGCCGTGACGTCGGCCATGTAGTGGCTCGTGAGCAGGATCGTGGCGCCCTCTTCTCCGGCGTAGTCGGCGACGAAGCTCCGGATCCGCTTCTGCATGGAGAGATCGAGCCCGAGGGTGGGCTCGTCGAGGAACAGGACCGGGGGAGCGGGGAGCAGCGCGGCCAGGATCTCGACCTTCATCCGTTCACCGAGTGACAGGTTGCGGACCGGCTTGGTCAGGAGGTCACCGACGTCGAGCATCTCGGTGAAGCGCTCCCGACGGGATCGATAGTCGGCATCGCCGATCGAGTAGATCGCCTTGCGTACGTCGAGCGAGTCCGCAACCGGGAGGTCCCACATCAGGCTGTTGCGGTTCCCCATGATCAGGGCGACCTTCGTGAGGAACTCCGCTTCCCGTTCCGAGGGGTCGAAACCGATGACTTGGGCATGGCCCGCCGACGGGTACAGCAGCCCGGAGAGCATCTTCAACGTCGTGGTCTTGCCTGCGCCGTTCGGACCGAGGAACCCGACGACCTCGCCCGGCTCCAGCGTGAAGCTCATGTCTTTGACGGCTTCGACGTTGCGGTAGGTCCGGTTGACAAGCGACTTCAGCGAGTTGAGGAAACCCTCTTCACGCACCGGAACTTTGAATGTCTTGGTCAGGCCCTCGACGACCACCGACGGCATCGGACCTCCTTCCCGACTCGGAGTCTGACAGCCGGGGGCCGCAGCTGCGCCGCAATTCGATCTCCGGTCGCCGGCCGCGGTCTGCTGGGCTGTGTCCTCGGCTCAGAGGTCGACGCCTGGGGCGTGCCGCGCCGCCGGTTCGACCTCGAAGTAACCGGCCTGGGTGAACCCGAACATGCGGGCGAGCAGGTTCGTCGGGAAGACCTCGACTCTGGTGTTGAGCGCCAGCACATTGGCGTTGTAGATCCGGCGGGCGAGCTGGATCCGGTCTTCGGTGAGGGCCAGCTCCTGCTGCAGCTCGAGGTAGTTGGTCGACGCCTTCAGATCCGGATATGCCTCGGCGGTCGCCAGGAGGATCCGCAGGTCCTTCACCAGCTCCTGTTCGGCGGGAGCCTGGACGTCGGCCGGCTGACCGTTGGTGGCAATCGCCTGGCTGCGAGCGTTGGTCACCAGTTCGAGCACCGCCTTCTCGTGCGATGCGTACTGGCGGACCGTCTCGACCACGTTGGGGATGAGGTCGTAGCGGCGTTTGAGCTCGGTCTCGATGTTCGACCACGAGTTCGCCACCAGGTTCCGCAACCTGACGAAGCGGTTGTATCCCAGGCCCACGAACAGCAGCAGGCCCAGGGCCAGGAGGACGAGGATCGGAGCGAGCTGGCTCATGTTCCGGGGACCCCGTACGACGACCAGACCAGTCGGGGGAACTGCTCGATGAACCCGTGTGTGCGCACGGAGAGTGCCTCCATCTCGGTCCACGGCAGGCGACGGGTGATCACGACCAGCTCGCCGGGCTCGAGCTGGATGTCGAGGTCGGAGGCATTGGCCATCAGCCATTCCATCATCGCGGTGTCGACCAGCGTGAACGCGAACTGTTGGCTGCCCGATCGCACCTCGAAGGCTCGGTTGAAGGCGTCGGACTCGAACTGGACGTCGCTTCCCAGTCCAAGGGCGTTGGCGAGCTTGGTCCCGATCCGCTCTCTCCTGATCACCGTCGAAGGGCATTGGATGGCCAGGTCGACCTTCACGCCTGAGAATCGATGCGTGCTGGACGACTGCTTCCCGTCGGTGTCGCGTCGATCGACCGTGTACTCGTAGTCGAACATCACGACGGGACGGTCCCCGAACGTCCCGACGAGGAGGTTCGATGCTCGTCGACGATCACCCATCCGGAAGATCGGATGGGGCGAGCGAGTGATCCCGAGGTCGTCGGAGGGGTGGAATGCCAGTCCGAGCCGGGCTGCGAGTGTCGCGGCCGACTCGCGCCGTCTCGCCGCGCTGACGATGCCGAAGGCGATGATGACGATTGCCGCCACTGCGAAGATTGCGAAGAGAAACCCGGGTTCCACCTCGTCAAATTACACGTCAGCCCTGACGGAGCGGCTGGAACAGGCGGCCTCGCTCCGACCAGAGCGTGATCGCCAGGGAGGCGAGACCAGCGAGCAGGAATCCGGTCGAGATCGGGATGACGGATCCGTCGAAGGCTCGATCGAGCAGCGAGCCGAGCAGGGCCCCGCCGGCGATCGAGACCATGCCGATCACTGCAGCCGCCATGCCGGCGACCGAACCCATCGGGTCCATGGCGATCGTGTTGCTGTTCGGGAAGATCAAGGAATAGAGGACGAGCTGAAGGGCCAGCACCGCGATGAAGATGCCGAGCGGCGGTGCGCCATCGGACGCCATCGCAAGCGCCAGCATCAGCCCGCCGACCAGGGTGAATCCGATCGTCGCGCCGTGAACCAGCCGCCGCACGCCGAATCGCGCCACCACCAGCCCGTTGCCGGTCATGGCGACGCCCATGACTGCGGCGATCCCACCGAAGATGAACGGGAACAGGTCGGCGCGGTCGTAGACGTCTCCGAAGATGATCTCCGAGCTGGCCAGGTACGAGCTGAAGACCCCGAAGAGCACCGTCAGCATCAGCGTGTACCCGAGCGTCTGGCGATTTGAGACCACGAAGCGGGCGGCGCGCGCGACCCGGCCGAGTTGGAGGTCGAGGCGGTGTTCGGGGTGGAGTGTCTCGGGAAGCCTGATCGACCAAGCGGCGATCAACCCGGCGTAGATCACGCCGAACCCGAACACCCATCGCCACGAGGCGACCGCCAGGATCGCCGCTCCCAATGACGGGGCGACCACGGGAACCAGGACGAAGATCGCCATGATGAACGACATGATCTTGGCCATGGTCTCGCCCTCGTAGCGGTCCCGGACGACGGCCAGGGCCATGACGCGCGGTCCTGCCGAGCCCATTCCCCAGAGGAACCGGGCGGCATACAGCATCGGAAGCGAGGGTGACAGTGCGGATGCAAGCGCCCCGATCGCATAGAGACCCAGCCCGGCGTACAGGGTCGGCTTGCGGCCGAACCGATCTGCTACAGGTCCCCAGACCGCCTGAGCGAGGGCGAGTCCGATGAAGTAGGCGGTGACGATGCCGGCAACCGCCGTGGAGTCTGCGGCCAGGCCGAAGGCCTCTCTGATGTCGCCGAACGCCGGCAGCATGAGGTCGATGCCCAGTGCTGTGGACGCCATGATCGCTGCGAGCATCGCAATGAACTCGGCGCGCGAGATCGACTGTGTGGGCTTGGCGAGGACCAGGGTGGGCTCCAGCTGGGTGAATGCCTGAGGATACGGACGCTGGCGGGCGCATCCATCCTTCGCCTCTGGGTGGGGGACCTTGTCGGCCGACCTTGTCGATCGGGGTTCGTGCGTATCGGCCTGGACCGGTAGCGTTCAGCCGATGCAACCGCTGATCGGTCTCACCATGTATGGGCGGATCGAGCGACCGGTGCCCAGTGAACACTACGAACAGCACTATTCGGTTCCGGTCGTCTTCGTCGAGGCGATCCGCCGCGCCGGTGGTGTTCCGATCCTCCTTCCGCCCGGCGAGGCTCAATCCGATCGGTGGCTGGACGGTCTCGATGGTGTCGTCATCGCCGGTGGCACGGACATCGACCCCGGCCGGTACGGGAAGGATCGAACTCCTGCGGTTCTCATGGCCGATCCCGAGAGGGACGAGTCGGAGATCGCATTCACGCGCGGCTTGTTGGAACGAGATGTTCCCACGCTGTTCGTGTGTCGGGGCATGCAGGTGCTGAACGTGACGCTCGGGGGGACGTTGCATCCTCACATCCCGGATCTCGGGATCGGCGACATCCACCGTGACCGCGAGGGGCTGTGGGCCTATCACGACGTCGAAGCCGTCGAGGGGTCGCGGGTGGCCGAGGCGATGGGTGCCACCACCGTCATGACCTACTCGGGCCACCACCAGGCGATCGACGAGGTGGCCCGAGGTCTGACCGTCACTGCATCGGCGCCCGACGGAATCATCGAGGCCCTCGAGGTCGACGATGCGACCTGGGCGGTCGGTGTGCAGTGGCACCCGGAGGTGTCTGCTCACGACGACTCGACCCAGCAGGCCCTGTTCGACACGCTCGTTGCCGGCGTTCGCTGATCAGGTCAGGAGGCGTATCACTGCGTCGATGGCGAACAGGCCGAGCACGGGTCCGACCAGGATGGTCGCGACCCGGAGTGCGCTCGAGGACATCAGGTACCTGGCTGCGAACACACTCGCTCCTACGAGGGCGACGAACCCGAGTGAGAACACCAGGCTCAGCCCGCCGAACAGGCCGTCGACGTCATCGCCGGTTGGCCTGGGCGATGAGCGCAACGAGGACGCCGATGATCGCCATCGTCCATCCGTGGCGACGTTCGGTGGGACGCAGCGCAGGGTGTTCGGGCACTCCGAGACGATAGGTGGACCGGATGCCGACCTGCTCAGGACGCCGGACGGTCCGGAGTCTCGGGGGTTCCGAGTTGTCTGTCGTTCGGCGGCCCGAAGATGAGCTCGATGAGGCCGAGGCCCGCCCAGACACCACCCAGCACCATCACACCTGTGAGCGCCATCCCGAACAGGCCGGGATCGCCACCTTGGGAGTGGTTCCAACTGAGGAGCGACGCAACACCGACGACGATCAAGCCTCCGATGATCCTCTCGGTTGCATGCAGGTCGGACACGTTCACCTCGTGGTGTTCGAATCGGCATCGGAGACCTCGAACTTGAGGCACCGGTGGCGGCGGAGCGTCAGTGTTTCGTGGGCTTGCCGCTGCCCGTCTTGTGGTCCCAGCTGAGACCTCGACGAGGTGACATGTCTGTGCCTTTCCGTGGCGAACTGTCTTCGATTCGACCCATCCGTGGTCGTGATCGTCACAATCATCTCCTCGGCAGGATCGACATCGGGTGAAGGACTCGCGCCAAGCGGCTCAACCGGGCCTCCGATCCTTCCGATTCCCGTACAGCGAGCGGAAGGCGACCGTCGATGCGCCTCGACGATCTGAACGAACTCACCTCCATCCTCCCTGCCTGGGTTCCCTGGGCCGGCCCGTCGATCGCGCTCGCAACGCTGGTTTTCGTCTCGCTGGTGGTGATGGTCGTTCTGGTCCAGGGTGCTTTCCGCACCGCTTCCCGGGCCGAGACGTGGACCGAACGTGCACGGTCGGTCCATGTAGCTCGCACCGGCGCCGCGATCGCAGTGTTGCTGCTTCCCGCCGTCGGCGTCGTTGCGGCCACGGCGTTTGTCGGGCCGCTGGCTGCCGTCCCGAGGCCGTTCGTGATGGGGGTGCTCGGCGTCGTCGGTGTGGTCACCGCCATCTTGCAGTCATCCGTGGTGGATCGCTACGTGCACGGGCCATCGGACGCAGGGCTCCTCCGGTCGGCGTTCGGCGTCGTGATCTCCTACTCGCCGCTGCTGGCCCTGATCGTGCTGGGATGGTTCGCCCCGTCCGATCTGATCAGCTGGCCCATGTTGCCCTGGGCGGTCGTCGTCCTTGTCGTCGTGTACGCCTGGCTCCGGATCCCGTTGTTGATGATGAGGACGCCGCTTGCCCGAGCCGCCGACGATCGAACGTCGACGATCGTCGAGCGGGCTGCCGAGTCGCTGTCCATGGATGTCGAGTTGGTTCTCGAGTTCCGCACCCGCCAACCCAACGCCTTCGCTTTCCCGTGGCTCGGTGTCGTCGCCTTCACGACCGGGCTGCTGGATGCCCTCGACGACGAGGAGCTGGAGGCGATCACCCACCACGAGCTGGCCCATCTCTCCGAGTCGGCAGGACTCACCCGACTGCGGCAGGCTCAGATCCTCGCCCTCACCCCGATCGTCGCCGCCCGTCCACTCTTCGGAACGTTCGGAGTCGTCGGCCCGGTGGCGGCGGTCCTGTGTTTCGTCGCCGTGACGGTGATCGCCCGGCGACGGGCACTCGCAGCCGAGCATGCGTCCGACACCGCAGCCGTCGAGTCGATCCATCGTTCCGAGGTGTACGCCCGGGCGTTGGAGAAGACCTATCGGATCGGTCTCATCCCGGCGGTGCTCCGCCGCGCCACCCACGGGCAGCTCCACGAGCGACTGCTGGCCGCCGGCGTCGAGCCCGACTTCGACCCGCCTGCTCCGCCTTCCCGTGTGCGGGGGCTGGCGGCCCTTCTCGCCGGCGTCGTCGTGCTCGCCGGGGCGTGGTTCAGTCCCTGGCTGGCGTACATCATGGCAGGCAGTGACTCACTCGTCCCGACCCATCTCGCTGCGGCGTTGCCCATCTACGGGAGCGATCCGCTCGTGTCGCTCGCATTCGAGGCCGAGTTGGAGGAGCGGTGGGGCGACGCTGCAATCCTCTACGACGCCGCCGCCGACGGGAGGCCGGCCGAGGCCCTCCTTCGGCTCGAGGCGGTACGGTCCTGGGCGTATGCCGGTGATTGCGTTCGGGCCGAACGGTCCGCCGACTCGCTCGATCGGGTGACACGCATCGACGACCTCCGCTACGCAGAGGAGCTGATCGACTGGTGCGACCTGACCGGCGGCCTGCCGACGTCTGGCTGACAGCCGCGCTCGGCGCCTCGGCGCACGGCGCACGGCGTCTCGCCTCACGGCTCCAGCGTGATGATCTCCCAGTCGCCCTCGAGTCCCTCGGTCAGACACGAACCTTCGGTTGTGATCATCACCAGACGGTCGGCCGTCTCGATCTGGGGATAGCCGTCGAGTTCGTCGTTGTCGCACGGAGCGAACGGCACCACGTCACCGATCCGCAGGCGCTCCTGGTAGCCGTGGACGATCGACTTCTCGGTTGCCAGCGCAAACTCGGAGTAACGGTCGTCGTCGATCCGATCGAGCTCGCCTGCCACCCTCGTCCACACGTCGCGCATGTCGAACGAGCTGTCCACCAACACGAACACCTCGTCGGTCTCCCGGACGGTGTTCGTGACGAACGCGAACGCACCGAACACCACGACGAACGCCGCCAGCCAGATCGCGAGAGGACGCACGTCGACCTACGTTCCTGCGTTGAACAACGCGGAGATCTTGAACTCGACGTCTTCTTCGCTGGCGTTGATCGTGGCGGCCTCGACCAGTGACGAAAGCCTGCCCAGTTCGTCGAGGTTCGCCTCGAAACCGACGGTGTACACGGGGATGCGAAGGCCACCGATGGCTGCCTGGACGTCATTGAGCGTGTAGCCCTCGTTGGTCTCGCCGTCGGTCAGGACGATCAGCAGCAGCTTGGCGTTCGGGTTCGTCGCCTGGTGGTTCAACAGCATGGACAAGCCGAGGGTGATCCCGTCGTACATGGCGGTGCCGCCGGCCGCGTCCATGTCGTCGACCGCGGCGATGAACCGGGCCTGCTGGTTGAGATCGAACTCCTCGATCGGGAGCTTCAGGACGGTCTGATCACTGAACTCGACCATTCCCACGGACGCCTCGGCGCTGATGAACCCACGGGCGGTTCGAAGTGCTCGCTGCAGGGAGAACAACCTGGTCCCTGCCATCGATCCGCTGACATCTGCGACGAACACTGCCGCCACCGGTCGGCCTCCATCCTTCTTCTCCTTCCAGAGGTTCTGGGCGGCGATCAACGAGGAGCCGGCGGGGATGTCGACATCCGACGTGTACTCCGGTGGGTCGAACCCGTAGTCCTCTGCGAGGTTCCGATACCTGTCGCGCCGGGCGAAGTCGGCGAATGCCTCCAGCGTCTCCAGCTCCGCAGGCGAGACATCACCGACCGCGTACAGCGGGTTGTCGTGCCTGATCCCGAACGGGATGAACTCGAATCCGGAACGCAGCGAGTCGGTCTGGATGTAGGTCTGCCATTCCATCACGAAGGCGTCGAGCGATCCGTTGTCGTTCTCGACCGATTCCCGCATCTGCAGTGTCGTCAGTGCCACGAACGGGACCTGCTGTTGGAACTGTTCGAGGACGCTCGCCACGTCGGGGGCGGTCAGCCGAGATTCGTCGCCGTCGGCGAAGTCGTTCAACACGGTCAGCAGGAAGTTGAGGCCCGTGCTGGAGGCGAACGGGTCCGTGTATCCCATCACCACGTCACCGGCCACCACGGCTTCGATCAGCGTGCCTGCGTCGAGCGTGCTGTATTTCGCCCGGAGCTCCTCCGCCGTCTCGTCCTTCATCACGATCCCCGCGACATTGGGGACCAGCTGGTCGGAGATGGGCGTCATCGTCTCATGGACTCCGGCCATCTGGATCCACAGGTGGTTGGAAGGCGTGAAACCCTCCGGGATGTCACGCCCGGCAGCGATGTACTGATACCCGGTGCCCGACGCGATCTCGCGGATCTCGACGGCGGCGGTCCGACCATCGGACAGCGTGACCTGCTCGTCGTTGAAGTCGTCGGCGACCTCGATGATCCAGCCATCGGTGCCGTCGCCGGACTTCTCGGTCGAGGCGAAGATCTCCACGACGACGTCGGCTCCGCCCGGGGCTCTCACCTCGAGCGGGAACTGGTCGATGTCTGGGAGCGTCTGCGCGAGATCCGCCTGTCCCGAGGGTGCCAGGTTGGCGCGACGGGTCACCGGATCGTCGATCCAGTCGATGTCGTCGACCAACTCCTGAAGCTCGATCTCGGCTTCTTCGATCGTCAGTGGCTCCGGCTCGCCACAGGCCGCGGCGATCAATGCGAACGCGGCGACGAAGGCGATCATGCGGAGCCTGCGGATCGGCATCATGAACGGGCCTGGCAAGACGGTCATTCGGCCTCCGACGATCCCGAGTCGGTGTCGAGGTCCAGAGCAGTAGCGGCGTCGCGGCCCTGCTCGAGCTTCTGGATGGCCTCCTCGCTCTGCTCGGCCAATTGATCGAACTCGACGATCGTTGCCGCCATCTGGGGCAGCGCATTGCGCCGGTAGGCCGAGATCTCGTCGAGTGCAGCGTTGATGTCGGCGAAGGCCGACCGCAACGAATCCATGTCCAGCATCGACGAGGACGCCTGGCGATGGATCTCGGTGCCCTGCTGCCGAAGTCGTTCCGCAGTGCCGGCGATGATGTCCGAAGTCGTCGCGTTGATGGCTTCGACCTTGTCCAGCACGATCTTCTGGTGTGCGAGCGCAAGCGCAACCGTGACTGCGACCTGAAGGGCACTGACGGTCACGTCGATCGCCCGGTTGACCCCCCGCACGAGCTCCTTGTTGTTGCGGATGATGAGCTCGGTGGCGAGCACGCCCTGCTGGTTGACCGCCAGCTGCTGCTGTAGGTCCATGATCCGTTGGCGGAGCGAGAACAGGAGTTCCTCTTCGATGAACTGCCGGCGAGTCTCATCGGTTTCGACTGCGAGCGCCCCGGTGAGCTGCTTGTCGATCGCCTGACCGAGTGCGATCTGATCGGCGAGCGTGTGGGTGAGCTCGCGCATGTGGCCCTGATCCTCGCCGAGCGTGATGTTGTCCCGCTTGAGCTGGTCCCGTCCCTTCTCCAGCGACTTGACGATCGAGTCGATCACGGTCTGGCTCGATTCGTACCGCATGAAGTAGCGCTTGAGCGGCGTACCCACTCCCGGGATCGTCCCGACCATCCGGGTGAACCAGCCTGGATCGAGATCGACCGAGACAGGGTCGAGTCTCTCCACCTCGATCCGAAGATCGGTCAGCGACTTGGCGACCGGTCCGCCGTCCTCTGCACTGTGTGACAGGTCACGGATCGGCGCCTGGAGCATACGGCTGCGGTTGGCGGCCTGGCGCTGCAGGTCACGCCCCATCGACTCGACGGCTTCGCGGCTCCGCTGAATCGAGTCGTGATCGGTCGGATCGAGCGCGATGAGCTTCGACGCATACTCGGCGGCCTTCTGCTCGATCTCCGATGTCGGCTCGGGCTCGAGCTGGGCGAGTTCGGCCTTCGCCTCGTCGACGCCCAGACTGAGATCGAGTGGGGGAAGTGTTGCGGCTGCGGCGGGGGTTTCGCCTGTCATCGTTTCTCCTCGTCCTTCTGTGGTCTGAACCTATCCGGTGGCATATCGGCTGGCCCGGTCGGCCAGTTCCTCGAGGGCCGACATCGCGGCCTTGGCGTCCTCGGGCGTCCGCCCGATCGGAGCGTTGGCAAGCGAAGTGGCGGTCCGGTCGAGCAGCGTCATGGCCGCTTCGTTCTCGGCGAGCAGCGCAGCGACTTTCTGTCGCTGGCTGTCGCGCAGCGCTCGACGGCTCTCGAGCGACTTCTGCTCGCTCTCGTCGGCCTGATCGTCGACGCCCTGGGCTGCGAGCTCTGCCAGCCGCGATTCGATGTACTCGCCGTCGATCGCGCTGATGCTCCGCTGGGCGACCGCGACCTCGTGCAGGTTCTCGAGCGTCGACTCGTAGACCGCCTGGGCGGTGGTGAGGTATCGGGCATAGGTGAGCTCACCTGCGTCCATCCTCCGGCCGAGCACGTCGGCGAGGTTGTCTCGCTTCTGGGTGAGTGACTTGAGCTGTCTGGTCGGTCGCGGATCCTCGAGTTCCTCGAGTTCCTCGGCCAGCTTCGCCATCTCGTCCTCGTCGATCTCGGTGATCCGGGGGAGGCTGAACTGGAGGCGGTTGAGTGTGCCGGTCATGGTCAGCGCGAGCGGCCAGCCGGCCAGCGAGACGGCGGCCAGGCCGAAGAGGACGGCGATCATGAAGCCGGGCGGCTCGAGCAGGACGAGGATGGCCGCAACGGTGGCGACCACGATCG
>Ga0224512_10001699_pt1 | contig 20864 bp, 25 predicted proteins | sample SF_May12_sed_USG_4_FD_169103 | JGI IMG/M metagenome (GOLD analysis project Ga0224512, IMG submission 169103) | Sediment microbial communities from San Francisco Bay, California, United States - SF_May12_sed_USGS_13 | ecosystem: Environmental > Aquatic > Marine > Sediment | place: USA... | reverse complement strand
CGGCGGCCGCGATCGTGGCGCCCCAGGCCGGCCTCCAGGCCGCCGAGGCGGACTTCTTCAAGGGCAAGACCGCCACCTATATCGTCGCCACCGGCGCCGGCGGCGGCTTCGATTTCTATGGCCGGCTGGTCGCCCAGTTCATGCAGAAGAACCTGCCCGGCTCCACCTTCATCGTCCGCAACATGCCGGGCGCGGGCCACATCATCGGGCTCAACTATATCTACAATTCGAAGCCGGACGGTTTGACGCTGGGCACCTTCAACACGGCCATGTTCCTCAATCAGATCCTCGAGAAGAAGGGGGTCCGCTACGACATGTCCAAGATGAACTATCTCGGCAAGCTGGCGAGCTCGTACCAGATCCTGATGATCAGCGACAAGCAGCCCTACCGCTCCATGGCGGACCTCAAGAAATCGGGCGAGGTGCTCAAGATGGCGACCGGCGGGCCGGGATCGGGACGCTGGATGTTCTCCAAGATCGCGGAAGAAGCCTACGGCATCAAATTTCAGCTGATTCCGGGCTACGACGGCCCCGATGCGACGCTGGCCATCATGCGCGGCGAAATCGATATCATGACCGGCAGCATCGAGAGCAATGCGCAGACGGTGCAACAGGGCCGCGGCCATTTCCTGGCCATCTTCGCGCCCAAACGGGAAAAGGATTATCCCAATCTGCCGACGGTGCGCGAGGAGGTCAGCGATCCCGACGCCAGGGCTCTGGCGCGGATCGTCGAGGCGATCGGCGGCGCCTGGCGCATCACCGGCCTGCCGCCGGGACTGCCCGCGGGCCGGCTCGCGGTGATGCGCGCGGCCTACAAGAAAGGCGTGCAGGACCCCGCGTTCGACAAAGCCGTGAAAAACGCCAATCGGGACATCGACCCGGCGTTCGGCGCGGATGTCGACAAAGTCATCCGCGACGCCATGGACGTGAGCCCGAAGATCAAGAATCTCCTGCAGGAAGCCGTCCTATCGGCGCCCAAGGTCACCTACCTGAAGCACACCGGGCCGGTGACCCAGACCAAACGCGGCGGGCGGCGCGTCTTCATCACCTATCAGGGCAAGGAGATCGTCGCCAAGGTCTCCGGTTCGCGCACCAAGGTCTCCATCGACGGCAAGCCGGACAAGCGCAAGAACGTCAAAGCCGGCATGACCTGCACCTTCGTCTACCTGAAGATGGGCGGCGAAGCCAAAGAGTTGAACTGCAAGAACTGATCGGCTATTCGATCGATCCATTGGGGGAGGGCCCTGCCCTCCCCTTGCCTTTTCCGGCTGCCGGGCCGCGGCCCCGGGATATTTTCGAATGGATCGACATGGGCCGCGCGTGGCGCTAGTCTCAGCGCCGACGCAGGATCCATCGGGATCGGCAAGAACGACGCCGAACGGCATTCATAAAGACAGACCGACAGAGGAGGAAATCATGGCCCTGATCAGCCGCGTATTCGACGCCCTGGAAGACGGCGGCCCCGACCGGCCGCGCCAACGCAAGCTGCTCGCCGCCCAGGAGGACCTGATCATCGCGTGCAACGTCTACCAGCCCGGCGCGCGGAACGAATTCCACTATCATAAGGGCACGTCCCAATCCTTCCTGGTGATGAAGGGGACCCTGACGCTTCGGACCAAGAGCGACGAGAACGCCGAACCGGAGGAGCACCATCTCTCCGAAGGCGAATGCGCATTGATCCCGGGCAACCAGTATTACCAGCTCCATAACGAGACCGACGGCGTCTGCCTGCTGTATCAGGTCAAGAAGCCGGGCGATCAGATCGTCATTGCCGGCAAGGGACAGATGTCCAACAAGGAGTATTTCACCAACGCACGCCAGCAAGAGACCGCGCTCTAGTCACGGGCCGGGGCACAGGACCGCGCCACGGGCGCCGGGTCCGCAGGCGGATTTGCACAAGGGCGCACCCATCGTGCGCCCTTGGTCATTTCGGAATCTCAATCGAGGGGGATATCGTCGAGCTCACCGCCGTCAACGGCATCGGCACCGGCGCCACCCGACCAGGCAGCCTGCACCAGACCGATGCCACCGATGGCGGCCCCGTCGCCGCCGACCAGGGAAAGGGCGGGTCCGGTACGCAGAGTCTCCGAGCCGCCTTGGTTGCCGGCAAGCTCCCAAGCCCGCGGCGCCGGTGCCGCAAACGGCGCGACCGGAACCGCCAGACGCGCCACCGCCCCATCGCGGGCGGGACCGGGCGCGGGCAACCACGACGCCATCCCCACCACGGCGGCGAGGCACAGCGTAGCGGCAATGCGGGCATAAAGCGCCCGGCGCTCGGAAAATCGTCCGCCGCCGGTCGCGTCCGGCGTGCCGGCCGGCCCGCCCTTGGCGGCGTCATCGCGCGGGGATGCCCGCAAGGGATCGGCATGGAGACGCGCGCGCAAGAGATCGGACGGCGCCGGCGGCGTCTCAAGTTCGTCGAGCAGACGATCCAATTGCGCGTCCGTCATTCCGCGGGAGTTGTCCTGGGAGATGTTGTCGTTCATTTCCTTTCACCCATCATTTCGCGATGCACGGATTGCAACGCGTCCTTCAATGCCCGCCGTCCGCGGGCGAGGAGCGATTCCACGGCTTCGGCGCTGATGCCGAGCAGCCGGCCCGCTTCCCGGTTGGTAAAGCCCTCGTAATAGGTCAGAACCAGGGCCGATCGTTGGCGCGCCGGCAAGGCATCGAGGGCGGCGCGCACCGACCGCTTGATATCGATCCCGCGGTCCCGGGCCTCGGCGCCGCCGTCGGGCCGCTCCGGCAGTTCCGCCATCGGTATCGGCAACACCTTGCGCTTGCGATCGATGCAAAGGTTGACCACCACCCGGTAGAGCCAGGTCTTGAGCTGGGCGCCGCCCGGCTCCCAAGCCGGGGCCTTGGCGAACAGCCGCAGGAAGGCCTCTTGGGCGACATCCTCGGCCTCCCGGGGATCGCCCAACATGTACCAGGCATGCCCCGTGATCTGGCCGAGGTAGCGGTCGACCAGGACCGTCCACGCCGCCCCGTCGCCACCCGCCGCCGCGGCGATGAGGAAATCATCGCCCGCGGCAGTGGGATCGGCGTCGGGGGGCGCCAAGACGACCCTAGCGGCGGCCGTCCCTGCGGCCACGGTTTCCGCCCCGTTGGCGACCGCGCCAAGAGGATTTCGAGAACTCGTCACTATCCAGTGCCTCGTCCTTGTTTTCGTCATGGCGCTTGAACCACCGCGCCGAGGGATCGGTCATTTCCTTCACCGAAATCTGGCCGTCGCCGTCGGTATCAAGCATATCGAAAAACGAGATCGTGCGCAGGCTGATGAACCAGCGCCCGCGGCGGCGGAACTCCTCCACCGAGAGCTTGCCGTCGCCATTGACGTCGGCGGCGGCGATCAGGCGCTTCTGCTCATCCTGGATTTCCTTCAGGCTGACCTTGCCGTCCTTGTTGGTGTCCAGAAGTTCGAGACGCCGGGAAAAGCGGTGCGCCCGGCGCCGTTCCATGCGCCCTTGGCGGCTGGCTTCACGGCCGGGGGCCGCGGCATCGCCGCCGGGCTGCGTGCCTTGCATCATGCCCGGCCCGTGGGGGCCGCTGCCCGGGCCCATGCCCGCGGGCGGGCCGCCGCGATCCTGAGCACCGGCGGAAGCGGCGGTCAGCATCAAGGCCACCGCGGCAACCGCGGTCATGCTTGCAGTCGAGGTAAGGAATTTCGGCATGTATACTCTCCTCGGTGGGGCACCGCGCGGCCCGGAACCGGTCCCGCCGTGCGTTGTTACGCTTGCCTCCTTACACGCAGGGACCGTGGAAATCCTGTCGCGCCAACGAGGCGGATTTGAGGCGATGGAATTTATTATTACTTCTCAATGGATTGCCCGCGGGGGCCGCAGACGAGAGAATTCCCCACCAGGCACCGAGACGGGCGCGGTCGGCACCAGGGACGGTGATCTCGGCGCCACTCCGGGGTCGAGGGCCGCGCCGTCCAACAGCGTGCGGGGCAAGGCCAACCCGGTCCTGCGACGTCCTAAATGAGACGATAACCCTTGGCGGCGAAATAGGCGCCGAGGGCCAGGGCGAAGACGCCGCCGGCCCGCAATCCCGCGATCGAGGTCATCACCGGCGCCCAGGTCTTCATGACCAATTGGGGCGCCAGCAGCAACGCCGCCCCCTTGAACACGGCGATCCAGGCCAGGAGGGTGATGGCGCCGGGATACAGGGCCGAGAAGTCGTAATGGACGGCCAGGACCAACAGGCCCATGGCCAGCGCCGTCGCCCCGCCGAGATAGGTCAGGCCCGGCTGATCCATGAACGCCTGACCCATGCGCCGATAGGCCGCGGGGTTGATCAGCATGCCCAGCCCGGCGACGACATAAAGCGGGCCGATGACCCGGCCGATGATTTCCGCTGCACTTAAATCCATCGTCTCAGCCTCTATCCGTGGTGCCGCCGGGAGGGACCGGGCCGCCATAAACCATTGCCATTCGCTGGCGCCGCCCGCCCTTGCGATTGTATCATCGCCCCCTGAGCCGGAGGACGCAATGAACCGATCCATGGGATGGAAAACCGGCGTGATCGCCCTGGCCGCGGCGGGCGGCATCGCCTATCTCGTCTCCGGCGGCGGCGGGACCGGTGGGGGCAGCGGCTACGAACCGCCCCGGGCCGATCGGGCCGCGCTCGAACCGGCGGGCGATTTCAACCGTGCCAAGTTCGCACAATCGCTCAAGACGCTGGCGCCCGGGCGCCTGATCGGCCGGGTCGAAAAGGGGCTCTCCGATCACGAAATTTGGCTGACCGCGGGCCCCGGCTGGGCCGCTCTTGACATGGGCGCGCGGCAACAGGCCGCCGAGGCGCTGTGGAAGACCTGGGCGGAATTGCACCCGGAAAACCAGCGCTACAGGGCTCGGATCGTCATCGTCGATGCGAGGGGCACCAAGATCGGCGGCTCGCGCCTGCTGGATTCATCCAAGATCTGGGTGCGGGAGCGCTGAGCACCTGCCGGTGCGGGGCCCCGTGCCAGGCGTCCGCGCCGGGCGCGATCTTCCGGTATTCTCCCGACATCCCGCTGTCACGGAGACGATGCTAGAATGGCCCCCGGCGGGAGACGGCTACAGAGGAGGCCCCATCATGCCCAAGCCGCTCGAGCCGACGGGGCTCGACCACGTCGTCCTGAACTGCCGTGATATCGGCGTTGCCAAGGATTTCTATGCCGGCATCCTGGGGATGACGGTGGTTCACGAATCGGCAACTTACCTGTTCCTCAATTGCGGCGAGCAAACCCTCGCCCTGTTTCGCACCGCCGCCGGGCTGCCGTCGAAGCGGCTGGAAATGGATCATGTCGCCTTCACGGTGCGCCAGTCCTTCGAAGAGACCGTCGCCCGCCTCAAGGATCACGGCATTACCGCCGAAACCCGGCCGAGCGACCCCCATTGCATCTACTTCAATGACCCCGACGGCCACCGTATCCAGGTCCTGGCAGGGACCTAGATTATCGCCGGGCGCCTGCGCCCCGTGTTACTTCACGCCGCCGACCGCCCGGAGCCAGATGATCAGCTCCCGGCCCATGGCCTGGCCGTCTTCGGTCATGCCGAGGAACCAGAGCAGGAATACCCCGGCGGCGATGATGAGAACGCTGATTTTGCGCTTCATATCCAAGCCCCTGAGGAGAATTGGAAATATCCCTTCCCCGGGCAGGGATATCCTCGACCCAGCGGCCCGCGCGAGTCCAACAATAACAGCGGTGAATCGACTATAATTCGCGGCTAATCTAATCGAAGGAATCACCCAAACTCCGCCAGGAGGACAATCTACATGACGGCAATGTTCGATGCGGATACCCATGTGCGCGAAGGCTATTTCCTCGACGAGGTTTACGCGCTTTCCGGTGAATTCGCGAAATATTCGCCCAAGCGCATCAAGGGCGGCGCCTACCATGAGGTCGCGTTCGAACACGATCTGGAGCCCTGGGGCAAGGAGGTCGAGAAATTCGGCGGCCACCGCCAGCTCTACGGCCCCGACCGCCAGGGCGGGCGCATCGCGGAGATGCAGCCGGGCGGCCACGACCGGGAAAAACGCATCAACGACCTCGCCAGCGCGGGGGTCGGGAAACAAGTCCTGTTCTGCACCGGTTCCGCCATCCCGACCCTGAACGAAGGGCCGCTGGGCTTGGCCCTGTGCGAGGCCTACAACGATTGGATCGCCGGGTTCGTCAAGGGTTACGAGGACCAGCTCTACGCCACCGCGGTGATGCCCGGCGGTTACCCCGAAGGGATGGCCGGGGAACTGCGCCGCGCGGCGACGGAGCTCGGCATCCGGGCGGCGCACATCACCGGTTTTTCCCTCACCCGCTGCGCCGACGATCCCGCCTTCGACGATTTCTACGCCACGGCGGAGGCGCTCGAAATCCCGCTGTTCGTCCATCCGGCGTCGCGGGGCCCGCTCGCCAACCGCCATAAGAACTTCTGGCAGATGCACGCCCTGGCGCGGCCGACCATGGCGGCGGACACGCTGGTTTCCTTCGTCATCGGCGGCGTGTTCGAGAAATTTCCCAAACTGAAGGTGACCTTCTTCGAATGCTCGGCCGCGTGGATGCTGTACTGGATGGACCGCATGGACATGGGCCACGGCTATCTCAACCAGGACTACGCGCCTCAGCTCACCCTCAAGCCGTCGGACTACGTCCGGCGCAACTGCTGGCTCACGGTCGAATCCAACGAGAAATGCCTGCCCGAGGCGTTCGAGGAAATCGGCGAGGACCGCCTGATGATGTCCTCGGACTATCCCCACTGGGATTGCGGATTCCCCGGCTGCGCCGAGGAGGCGGCGACGCGCACGGACCTGACGGCGGCCCAGCGTGAACGGCTGACCCGGGCCAATATCGCCGACCTGTTGAAAGTCGCCTAGGCGGAGGGCGCCAGCCCGAAACCGGCGCCCGCCGGGGTTTCAGCCCACCGCATCGGCGCCGGCCTGGGCGACGACCTCGTCGTTGTTGCCGATGCCGGAGACGCCGACGCCGCCGACGCATTTGCCCTCAAAGAACACCGGCACGCCGCCGCGCACGGCAATGGCATTGGGATAGGTCAGGAACCCGGGCCGGTCCTTCACCCGGTCTTCCAGCGCCGCCGTCGGCCTTTCGCGGACGGCCGCGGTGCGGGCCTTGCCCGTCGCCATCTCCACGCTGCTGGGGCCTTGGGAATCGGGACGCTCCAGGTAGAGAAGCTGGCCGCCCTCGTCGACCACGGCGATGGTCGCCGCCTCACCCAACGACGCCGCCTTGGCCTTGCAGGCGGCGACGATGGCCTGAACCTCTTCGGTGGACAGGCAGAGTTTCGAATACATGGCGGCGGCGCCTCCTGTGGTGAAGATCCCCGATCACCGGGACTTTTCGGCCTCCCAGCCGGCGACCCAGACGGCCGCAGTATCGGCGGCGATGTGGGCAAGCGGCGCCGCGACTCCCTCGACCTCGGCCAACCTGGCCGCCAGGCCCACGTCCTTGTTCATCAGGTTGGACGCCGGGCGCGGCTTGGCGTGATTGCCGACCAGATCGAAGGCGCGCTCCCAGCGCGACAGCGTCGATCCCCCGTCCTCGGCCACCGCCATCTCCAGGAAGGTGGCAAGATCGACGCCGCCCGCCTCGACCATGTTCAGCGTCTCGGCCAGCACCACCCGTTCGGCACCGTTGATGAAATTCTTGGCGATCTTGGCGACGTTGCCCGACCCGATCGGCCCGAAATGCCAGACCCCCTTGCCCAGCGGCTCAAGCGCCGCTTTGGCCCGGGCGACGGAGGCATCGTCGCCGCCCAGCAGGAACACCGCTTCGCCGGCGGCGACCACCCGGGGGACCGCCGTCACCGGCGCATCGATCACCGTGACCCCCTGCTCCGCCGCCCGGGCGGCGATCCGTTTCGTGGTCGCCGGCATGATGGTCGAATGCAGCAACACCAACGCGCCTTTCCCGGCGCCCGCGAGCACGCCGTCCGGCCTCGTCATGACGTCGGTGACCTCGTCGTCGGTACGGACGAAGACGTGGACGATTTCGACCCCCGCCGCGGCTTCCGCCGGGGAGCCCGCCCCCTTGGCGCCGTCGCTGACGGCGGCGGCCAGCGCATCGGCGTTGATGTCATAGGCCTGGGCCGTCCAGCCCGCCAGGTTGATGCGCTTCAAAAGCGCGCTTCCCATGGCGCCGGTGCCAATCAATCCAACCGTTTCGGCCATGTTCCGTCCTCCCCATCAAGGTGGCTTTTTGTTGTTAACCGGGCGCCAGATTAGCACTGCGGGCGAGCCGGAGGGAAGCGGCGGTGGCGCCGGGGATCTTGGCGCCACCGCCCTCCGGCGCTTATCATGGCATATGGATTTCCTTGATCGGATCATGAGCCGGGCCCGCGCAATTGCGGAGCCGCGCCGCGAGCTGTCGGATTTTGAATTCGTCTGCCAGTCCTGCGGCGAGGCCCATACCGGGATCATGGACCTCGCCGCCAATGGGCCTGACGCATACGACGCTTCGACCGCGGCAGAACGGGAGGCCGAGTTCAAGAAATCCGACGATCTCTGCATTTGGAACGACGAGCATTACTTCGTGCGCTGCGTGCTGCCCATCCCGGTCCGGGGGCTCGACGACTTCTTCGGCTTCGGGGCATGGTCGACCCTGTCGAAGGACAATTTCGCGCTCTACCGCGCCCACTGGGATCATCCGGCGCGCGACGGGCTGGGTCCGTGGTTCGGGTGGCTGTCCAATCGGCTCAGGCCCTATCCCGACGCCCTCAACCTGCCCTGCCGGGTCCACCCCCAGGACGACGGCCAGCGCCCCTTCTTGGAGCTGGAGGACGGCGATCATCCTCTGATCCGCGACCAGCGCGACGGCATCACCGTCGAACGCCTGATGGAAATCTACACCGCCAATGGCCACGGTCCGTGAGTTTGGCCCCGCCGGCATTGGCTGTTAGAGTGCGGGTCGTCGAACAGCCCTACGAGCGAGGCTTCACATGAACCCCAAATCGGCAAGAATGGCGAAACACGCGCTGCTGGGCGGAGTTCTCTTGCTTGCCTTCGCCGGCGGGGCGGCGGCGAGTGACGGTGACGGCATCCCGGCCGGGGACGGCATGACCTCCGCAAGGGCGTTTGGCAATTCGGTGGCGCCGGCGTCCGTCCAGGTCCAGGTCGCCCAGGACCGCCGGCGGGGCGATCGTGGCGACCGCAACCATATCGTCGGACGGGCCGCGGCGGTGGACGGCGACACCATCGAGATCCGCGGGCGCAGGTTCCGGCTTCACGGCATCGATGCCTTCCAGCCGCGCCAGCGCTGCCGCACCAACCAGGGACGGTCGTACCGCTGCGGGCGCCGCGCCACTGCGAAGATGCAAGGTCTGGTCAATGGTCAGAGAATCGCTTGCGTGAGGCTCGGCGGCGGGCGCAACGCCGTGCTCGCAACCTGCTGGCGGGGTTCGGAAGACCTGGGCGCGGCGATGGTGCTGTCCGGCTGGGCGGTCGCCACGGGCGGGCCCGGCGGACCCTATTCGATTCACGAGCGGTTGGCCCGGCGCCGCCAGGCGGGCGCCTGGAGCGGCCGCTTCACGCGCCCGAGCCAATGGCACCGCGACCGGCAGAATCGCCCGAAGCGGCGGCGCGAACGCGACGACTGAGAAGCCGGGACCTGGGCCGATGCACCGGATCGAAGCCTATCTGGGCCGCCTTTACAGATACGCCTTCAGCCTGGCGCGGGAGGACGACCTGGCGCGGGATCTGGTGCAGCGTTGCGCCTTGAAGGCCCTAGGCGCGAAAACCGTGCCCGACGACGAATCCGCCTATCGGGCTTGGTTGTTCGTGATTCTTCGCAATGACTTCCGGGATCATCTCCGCCGCCATCGCCTGACCCTGGCCCTGTTCGATGACGAACCGGATGCCGAACCGGAAGATGCCCCGACGATGGAATATTGGCGGGGGGATGAACGTTTGATCAATGTGTTGAACGTGAAGCAGGCCCTCGGTCGGCTGCGTCCCCGTGACCAGGAAATCGTCAGCCTCATCGATATGGTGGGCCTGAGTTACGCCGAAGCGGCCAAGGTGCTTGACGTGCCCGAGGGTACCGTGATGAGCCGGATCAGCCGAGCCCGGGCCCGGCTCCTGGCCCTGGTAGGGGAAAGCAACGTCGAGCCCTTGACGGGCCGGCGCGGGCCAACGGGCAATAAATGGACACGGTAGCGTAGCGGAGAGTTAGGTATGGATAGGAAAGACGCGTTTGAACAAGCCAATGCCTTCCTCGACGGCGAATTGAACCGCGACGGACGCACCGAGGTGCTCGCCCGGGCGGCAAAAGATCCCCTCGGGGCGCAGGAACTCTCCAACCTCAGCCGTCTGAAATCCGTGATCGAAGACAGCGTCGATGTCCCGGACCTGACGTTGCCGGCGGCGGCGAAACCCGCGCCTGAGAGAGGGGGCCGGCGCCGTGCCCTCGCCCTCGCCGCCTGCCTCGCCCTCGCTTTCTTCGCAGGCGGAGCCTGGTGGTGGAGTTCAACCCATGCCCCGGCCGGCGACCTCCCCGTCGCCTGGGCCCTCAAGGCCCATGGAGCCTGGCGCGGGACGCGGACGGACAGGCCCTTCCTGCGCCCCGCCGGCCTCAGGTTCGACGCCTATGTGCCCGACCTCTCCGCCGCCAAGCTCCGCATCGCCCATGTCGGCGAGATCACGGCACCAGCCGGCGCGCCTGCCCTGGTGGTCGGCTATAAAGGCACCAGGGGCTGCAGGGTGACCCTGATTGTGGATGCCGCGCCGCGCGGGTTGACGGCGGCCCCTGTGTACTTCGAAACCGAGGCCCTTCAGGCGATGATCTGGCGGGCCGGTCCGTTGCGGCACCAGATTCTGGCCCAGGGCATGGCCGCGGCACGGTTCCGCAAGATTGCCGAAACCGTCCGGCGCTCAAGCCTCGACCGGCTGCCCCTGAACGAAGAAACGCGCATGGCGCTGGCGCGAAGCCGCGTCAACAGCGCCCCATGCGCGGCCTGACCATTTCCTGGAATAAATCGGGATCCTGATCCGTTTTCTCGAACACCAGCGCGACAACCGAGGGCGTCAGGCCCCGGCGCATGCCGTGCGTCACCGCAACGGGGAGAGAGAAATGGATCACAAGCCCAAATCGCAAGCGGCGCAGCCCGAATCCCAGTCCCGGGATCGTTCCGCCGACCTGTTCGAGCTCTATGCCGAGGACCCCATCCGCGCCGACGAAATAGTCTTCGGACGGGTTCCGGAAAGCGACCGGCGCGGTTTCCTTCGGGGCGCCGGCCTCGCCACCATGGGGGCGCTGTTGGGCGCGACCATTCCGTTCCATCGCAACATGCCCGCCGGTCTGATCCCCGAAGCGCTCGCCGCAAAGGACATCAAGATCGAGGGCAAGGACGGGCTGACGGTCTACAACGACCGGCCCGTGAACGCGGAAACCCCGGCCCATTTGTTGAACGACGACGTGACGCCGACCGCGCGTCATTTCATCCGCAACAACGGCGCGGTACCGGCCAATATGGACGCCGCCTCCTGGAAATTGACGATCGACGGCCTGGTCGACAAGCCGATGACACTGTCCATCGCCGACCTCAAGAAGAACTTCCAGGTGGTCAGCGAAAAGCTCGTCATCGAGTGCGGCGGCAACGGCCGCGCCTTCTTCGACCCGCCGGCGTCGGGCAACCAGTGGACGGTCGGTGCCGTCGGCTGCGCCGAATGGACCGGCGTGCGCCTGGCCGACGTGCTGCGGGCGGCGGGCGTCAAGAAGAACGTCGTCTACACCGCCCATGTCGGGGCCGACACCCACCTGTCGGGCAAGGCCGGCATGCTACCGATCTCGCGCGGGGTCCCCATCGACAAGGCCATTAACCCCCACAACCTGATCGCCTTCGGCATGAACGGCGGCCCGCTCCATGCCCAGAACGGCGCGCCCTTGCGCCTGGTGGTCCCCGGCTGGCCGGGATCGTGTTCGCAGAAATGGCTGACCCGGGTCTACCTGCGCGACAAGGTCCATGACGGCCCCAAGATGACCGGCACCGCCTACCGCGTGCCGCGCTATCCCGTGGCTCCGGGCCAGAAGGTGCCGACCAAGGATTTCGAGATCATCCACGCCATGCCCGTGAAATCCCTTATCACCAGCCCGGCCACAAGGGGCACCCTGCAAGGCCGTGACATGAACGTCCGCGGCCATGCCTGGGCGGGGGATAACCTGGTGGCCGAGGTCAATCTTTCCATCGATTTCGGCACCACCTGGATTCCCGCCAAGCTGACCCGGCCCGACAACCCCTATGCCTGGCAGCACTTCTCCGCCGACATCAAATTCCCCCAGGCGGGCTATTACGAAATCTGGGCCCGGGCGACCGACGACCAGGGGCGGTCGCAGCCGTTCGAAATCGCTTGGAACCCCAAGGGCTATCTCAATAATTCCATGCACCGGATCTCGGTCCGGGTCGCTTGACCATGCGACCATGGTATTTCGCGTTGGCGCTTGCCGCCGCCGCAACGTGGGGGTGGGCCTGGCCCGCCCCCACCGGCGCTTCGGCCCAAACCGCCCCCGAAACCCAGGAAGAGGAACAGGATTGGCAGGGCCTGCCGCCCGGCAAGGGCCGGGAGGAGGTCTTCTACGCCTGCGCCCCTTGCCATTCCCTCAGGCTGGTGACGCAGCAAGGGCTCTCTCGGTCGCGCTGGGAATACACGCTGGATTGGATGGTTGCGAAGCAGGCGATGCCCGAGATCGCGCCCGAAGACCGCAAGCTGATCGTCGACTATCTGGCGGAATTCTACGGCGAGGACCGAAAAGCCATGGGCGGCCCGCGCAAGCGCCGCAGGCGTATTCCCTGAGCGCGCTCCGGGCCACCCGAGCCCCCACGGCTTCTCTTCTTGGCTGTCCGGAACCCCTCTCCGGTCAGAACTGGCAGAGCCAGACCGAATGCGTCTTCACCCCGAAGAACCGGCTGACGGGGCTGGTGGTGTCAATCTTGTAGGTCACGTACTGGTGCTGACCGAACCACAGCACGTTGTAGTGGTACTGATCGCTTCGTCCCACCCGCATGACCAGTTCATGCTCGGGCTGGCTGACGGGCCGGCCGCCGTAGTTCCGGCATTCGTTGCGATCGAATATTTTCTCGCTGTTGGAAATCTTGACGAAGGTCAGATAGCCGCCGCCGCTCACCGCGCCGGAGGCCGCGGCATTGGTCGAGGCAATGCCGATCGTCAGCGCCGAAATCACGGCCATTCCCATGACCGGCAATCTCCGCAAGAATTTTGCCCTGCGCTGCCTTTTCACGTCCTTGCTGGTTTTCGCGTTATCCATCTCATGCCCTTTTAATGTCACAGCTCGGCCCCTATACGTCCCGCGGGATGGCGGCGTTTCAGGCCAGGGAATGCGGTCGCGTTTGTCCCCCAATCGCCGGATCAGGGTAGGGATAGGTGGTTTATGAAATTTAAATGCGGCCAGGTTTCGCTCCGAGATCGAGCCAAAGTTGAAACAAATGCGCCCGGCCTGTGACGCCTTTGGGGCAAGTTGTGCCCCCGCCCGGTTCGTGGTTTAACCTTGGGGCCATTTCCATCCGGATGCCCCCATGTCACGAAACCGTTCCGAGCCCGCGGCCTTCAAGATGCCGCCCCTGATCAAGCGCAACATGGCCCTGTTCACCCTGTCCCAGTCCTTCAACGGGGCGGGCATGCAGCTTGCCTACGGAATGGGGCCGCTGATGGTGCTGGCGCTGACCGACTCCGCGGCCCTCGCCGGATTGTCGGTCGCCATCATCGGCTTGAGCCGCTTCCTGGTCGCCTATCCGGTGGGCAGGATCATGGACGCCAAGGGCCGCAAACCCGCTATCCTGCTGGGGTTGGGGCTGGCCTTGTTCGGCGCCACCACCCTCGCCTTCTCGATCGAATTGCGAAGCCTGGCATTGCTGGCCGGCGGCATGCTGGTGTTCGCCATGGGCATGAACGCGGCCCAGCAGCTGCGCATCGCCGCCACGGACATGGTGCCGCCCCAGCGCCGCGGGCAAGCCCTCGGCATCGTCGCGCTGGGCTCGCTGGCCGGGCTGGTATTCTTTCCGCCCATGATGCGCCTGAGCGAGACCTATGCCGCCGCCTTGGGGCTGCACCCGCTCGGCCTGCCTTGGATGCTGATCCCGCTCCTGATCCTTCCCGGCATCGTACTGATCAGGCTGGTCCGCCCCGATCCCAAGGAGATCGGCATGAATTTGACGGACTATTACCCGGAATACGTGCCGCCGGCGGGCGCGGCGGGCCACGGCCCCGGGACCTTCAACTGGCGCCGGGCCCTCAGGCCGCTGCCGATCCGGCTTGCCATCGCCTGCAACTGCGCCGCCCAGGGCAACATGGCGGTGATCATGGTGCTGACCTCCCTGGTGCTGCACGACCACGGCCATTCGCTCACGGCGATCGCCTTTTCCCATATGTTCCATTCGGCGGGAATGTTCGCCTTCACAATCCCGCTGGGGTGGCTTTCGGACCGCATCGGCCGCCGCCGGGTGATGATACCGGGCGTCGCCGTCACCATGGTGGGCGCGGCGCTGGTGGCCTTTCCCCAGGCGTATTGGCCGGTGACGCTCGGCACCTTCCTGGTCGGCCTCGGCTGGGCCGCGGCCAATGTCGCGGCCACCGCCCATATCGCCGATCATTCCGAAACCGCCGAGCGGGGACGCACCATCGGCCTCAACGATTCGGCGGCGGGCGCCGTCGCGGTTGTCATGGCGGTCCTCACCGGCCCGCTGATCGCGCTTTCGGGCCTGGCCGCGGCAGGGGGCATGGCGATCGCGGTTTCGTTGCTGCCGGCCCTGCTGATGCCCGCCTATCTCGCCGCGCGCCGAGGCGAACAGGCGGCGGGGGCCTGATCGGACCCCGCGCCGGGCGGCGCAAGTTCAGGCGCCGCCGGCAATCCTGGAAAGTTCGCCGCCCCCGCTCCGGCCCAGGCCGTCTTCGGTCCAGAACGATTCGGCCAGGCTCAGCGGCCGCGGCGTGTAGCCCTGGGCCGCGGCGTATTCCATGAATTTCTCGAGCGCCTCGGCGTTGGGCCCGAGCCCATGGCGCCAGGGATCCTTGCCGAAGGCCGCTTCCTCCTCTTCCAGCATGAGGACCGAGGTCGGGAACGAGAGCCGCTTGGGATACTCGTAAAGCTGCCAGGAAAGCCGGTTGGCTTCCTCGAACGCCGCGATCAGCTTGCCGACGATCCACGGCTCCTTTTCCAGCCATTCCTCGCGCACGACAACCGCATGGGTGATCGGGAAGATGGCGGTCTTTTGGAAATAGTCCATGATCGCGGCCCGGCAGTTCGGGAACAGGCGTGCGATACGGGGATCCCCCGCCCGGAACGAGGGCGGCACGTTAGGAGTGATCAGGGCGTCGATCTCACCGCGCAACAAGAGCTCCTCGACATCGGTCTCCCCTTGGGCCAGCCGCACGCCGTCGGGCACCTGGTATTCGGTGCCCTCGCCTTCCTGGGTGACCCACGCGACGTCGCTGGGGGCGATTCCGTAATGCTCCTGCAGGATGCCCCGCGCCCATAATGCCACGGTCAGGCGGTAGAGCGGCGCGCCCACTCGCTTGCCCTTGAGGTCCGCGGGCGTTCGGATGCCGGCCCCCGGCGCGACGAAGACATAGGGCTGGATGAACAGGCGCTGGGGAAAGATCGGCAGGGCATAGACCGGCTCGCCCCGGGCGCGCGCCATGACGTAAAGCGACATCGACATTTCCGCGACGTCGAAGGCCTCGTAGACCGGCAGCATGCAAGCATCGCCCCGGGGTGTCGCGTTGGGGATGAGGCTGATGCCGTCGGCCCGCACGTCGCCGTCGAGCAACGGCCGGGTGCGGTGATAATCGGCGACGGAAAACGTGAGCTCGAGTTCCTTGGGCATGGCGCATCCTCCCGGCCGTTGGCGGCGGACAAGAGTGTGAGCCGCGTCGGGCCGGGGGGTCAAGGCCCGCGCCGCAGCGCGCCGGCGATTGCCGGGCCCGCGGACAGGGACTAAAATCCTTCGGCAAAACAAAAAACAGAGATTAGGAAACGCCAGTGTCCAGCCCCAGTTTGGCCATCAGCCCCCAGGTTCGAATCCTCGGCCTGGTCGGGTCGGGCCACATGATGAGCCATTTCTATTCCAACACCCTGCCGCCGCTGCTGCCGCTGCTCAACAGCGACCTCGGCATCAGCTACACCATGCTGGGCGCGCTTTTGAGCCTGCGCGGCATCATGTCGTCGAGCATGCAGATGCCGGCGGGCTTCCTGGTCGACCGCTACGGCGCCAAGATGATCCTCAGCATCGGGCTGGCGATGTGCGCGATCGGCACGATGATGACGGCGACGGCGGTGGATTACTGGATGATCCTGGCCGGCGGCATCGTTCTGGGCGTCGGCAACTCGGCCTTCCATCCCGCCGATTACAGCATCCTATCGGCCAGCATGGACGAGGGATTCATGGGCCGGGCCTTCAGCCTGCATTCGTTTTCCGGCAATCTCGGAAACGCCATCGCGCCCGCCGTGCTGATCACCATCACAGCCTATTTCAACTGGCGCGTCTCCCTGATGGTGGCGGGGATCGCCGGGTTCCTCATCCTGGCCGGCCTGCTGACCCAGTGGAAATACATCGCAGAAGATTCGGTGCCCCAGGGACGGCGGAAACAGCAGGCCAAGACGGCGGCGGACGGCGAGCCGGAGCAATCCACATGGGAGATCGTGCGCTACATCTTCACATCGCCCGCCATTCTGTTCCTGTTTCTCTATTACTGCATGAACACCCTGGCGAGCGGGGGCTTGCGGAACTTTGCCGTGGCCGGCCTGGTGGAAACCCACACCACGGCGGCGACCGCCGCCAATGCCGCCTTCACCGCCTTCCTGGTGGCCAGCGCCGCGGGCGTGCTGCTGGGCGGCTGGCTTGCGGACTACACGAAGCGCCACGAGATGATCGCCGCGGTGGGCCTCGCGATCTCGGCCGGCGTGCTGGTGCTGGTCGGCGCCTTCAGCCTGCCGGTCATCGCCCTGGTGGTGATCTTCTCCTTCGCCGGCCTGACCAACGGACTGATCGGACCGGCCCGGGACATGCTGATCCGCCGTGCCAGCCCCAAGGGCGCCGTCGGCAAGGTGTTCGGCTTCGTCTTTTCGGGCCAGACCATCGGCCAAGCGGTGGCGCCGTTGGCCTTCGGCCTGATGATCGACAGCGGCGTGCCGGCGTGGATCTTCTATACCTCCGCCATCTTCACCATCCTGTGCATGGTGGTGGTGCTGATCTCGGCCAAGCATTCCCGCGTGGATTGATCCCGGGCAGCGGCGCCGATTGGCGCGCGCCTTAAGGCCGGAACGTTCGCGCCGCAGCGGCACGACGGATCAGGCGGCGCCCCGTGCGAGTTCTTCCAGGGCGGCCCGCAACCGCCCGCCGACTGCGTCGACGTCGAAATCATGGGCCCGGCGCCGCGCCGCCCGCCCCATGGCCAATCGCTTGTCCCGGTCGCGCAGCAAGGCATCCAGCGCATCGGCAAGACCGACTCGGTCTTCGATATCGACGAAAATGCCTTCCACGCCCTCGGTGAAGACCTGCTCCAGGCCGGGAATGCGCGCGCACACGATGGGCCGCCCCGCGGCGAGGGCTTCCAACAGCGCGATGCTTTGGACCTCCCTGCGGCTCGGCAGACAGAAGATATCGAGCGAGCGGAGGAAGGCCTGGGGTTCCGCGGTCCATCCCGGAAAGGCGACCTCGTGGGCGCCGAGCCCCAGCTGGCCGCGCATCTTTTCGAACGCGGCGACGCTTCCCGCGTCATCGACGCCATGGATGACGCAGCGAAAGGCGGTCGAGCGCTCTTTCAACAGCACAAGGGCGCCCAACAGGACATCGAAGCCCTTGTTGGGGACCAGCCGGCCGAGGCCGCCGATCACCGGCACGTCACGGTCCGGCGGATCGCCCGGCTCATCGCCAAGGCGGATGGAGTTGGAAACCTCGCGAATGCGCCGGGCGGGAAAACCGGCCCGGGTCAGGACGTCGAAATAGTGCCGGCTCAATACGATGGCGCCGTCGATCAGGTCGAGGGTCTTGAGGATGTTGTAATTGGTCGTGTGGCAGACGGCGATCAGGGGCGCGTCCAAGCCGAGGCGCCTGGCGAGATAGAGCGCCCGGTTGCCGTGGACGACCACCGCGTCGAATGTCCGGTCCCTGAGCTTGCGCCGGAGGCGCAGGGCCGCGACGACATCCCAAGCGCCGAGGCTGCGCAGCGGGATCGCCGTGCCGGCCCGTCGGTACGCATCGGCCAGCTGCGAGGCGGCATGGATCACCGAGACGACCTCGCAGCCGGCGCGCGAAAGCGCCTCGTGGCAATCGATTCCGGCGCGCTCCAAGCCGCCCCGGCCCTTGCCCATCATGATGTTGAGGATGCGAATGGCCGCCCGTCCTCCGAAATTTCGCCGCCCCGATCCTACACCAGGGCAGCCGGGCGCCATACCCGCGCTTGCGCGGCCCGGGCGGAGGAAGCAGTTGGAAAGGCCGTCTCAGTCGGCGCAGGCCAAGCGGTCGTGCAGCGCCCGCGTAACGATCGTGCGCACGCTGGTGCCGTCCAGCGGCTTGTAAACCCGCGGCGCCGCTTGCAGGGCGGGATCGCAAAACTCGAAATTGCCATATTTCGTGATCAGGGCGAACGGGATGCGATGCTTCTGGCATGAAGTTGCCAGGGCCGACAAATCCTCGGACCGCAGATCGGTATCGAAAAGCGCCGCGGCGACCGACCCGTCCTTCAAGATATCCACGGGGCGATCGATGCACTGTTCGGGGCCGACCACGACGGCGCCGAGCTTTTCGACGATGTCTTGAAGTTCACGTGCCAATGTTTGTTCAGGCTCAACAATCAGGACTTTCCGTTGTTCATTGCACGCCTGCTTGGGACCATCCATGAGTTCAAAAACCTTACGCAGCAATCCAATAACCGATACGCGTACTCCTAAGGTTTCCCAGCCACGGCGGCAATTCCCGCTTTGTGCCGGCTACATCTTCATGTGCGCCCTATTAAGCTTAACAGCGCCATCGCCCGGCAGGCGGCCGGCCCGATAGGGCCGGAGACGGCGGCCCACTCTCCGCAGGCAGGGATCCGGGCGGCCGTCGGAGACCCGCGCCAGGTGATTGGGCCCGTTTCGGTTTGTTGTCCGCCCGGGAATTTCCTGCCAGAGTTGCAAACGAAGGTCCGTTATCCAATGGAATCTTGGGAGGGATCCATGAACGATACCGATGAACCGAAGCTGGTCTTGCCGTTCCTGAAGCCGTTTTACGATCTGGTCATTCCGCTGTCCTGGCCGTTGGTGCGCTGCTCGGTCGGCGTGATCCTCGCGGTGCACGGTTGGGGCAAGGTGACGCGCGTCATGGATCTGATCGCCGGAAACCCGACGCGCGGTTCCGCGGTCCAGATCGTCATCCTGATGTTGGTCGAATTCGTCGGAGGTATCTGCATCTCCCTCGGCCTGTTCACCCGGTTCTTTGCGCCCGCCGCGGCGATCGAGATGGGCTACCTCACCTTCGTCCGCTACGCCGACCATTTCGGGTGGCGCACCGACGGCTACGAATATGTCCTGATGTGGGGGCTGATCCTTTTCGCGGTATCGCTCCGCGGCGGCGGCCCCTATTCCCTCGACCGCAAGATCGGCTGGTCGCTTTAGGCTCCGTTCGACGCCCCAGCGGGGGAAAGGCCCGCTCTTCGGCGCGATAGAGCGGGCCTGCAAGGGTCGGTTCGGGGCGCAATCGTCGGTGCCGCGAGTCCCGTACTCCCAGCGCCCTCTTCGGGTCAGTGGCAGACATTGGATGAACGGCGGTCTTCCCCGATGTTGCCGTCGTTTTTTCCCGGGTTAGCCGATCGATCGAAATGCTAGTCTCTTGGCGATGCGACCGAGGTTCAAATATTTGCCGGCGAGAATGAGAGGCAGCGATGCCCAAGCCAATCACTTTGGAAGTTTTCACCGATTACGTGTGCCCCTGGTGCTATCTCGGCGATAGCCGGGTGAAGAAGCTGCAACACAACTACGACATCGCCGTTCACAGGGTCCATTTCCCGCTGCATCCCGATACGCCCCCCGAAGGGCGGCGGCGGGAGGATTTCAAAACCAGAAATGCACGGATGAAAGGCCTGATGGATGCGGAGGGCCTTCCTTATGGGGAACGCACCCACACCTATAACAGCCGCCTTGCCCAGGAAATCGGGAAGTGGGCTGAAACCCAGGCGGGTGGCGAGGCCATCCACGACAGGTTTTTCGAAGCCTATTTTGGGGACTGCCGCAACATTGGGGACGTTGAGGTGATCCTCGATATCGTGAAATCAGTCGGGCTCGACGAGGGCGAAGCCCGTGCCGTGCTTGCCGAGCGCCGGTTCAGGGAAGCCGTCGACGCCGACTGGAAGAAATCCCGCAGCTATGGGATTACCGGCGTTCCAACCTTTGTAAGTCAGGGGCAAGGCGTGGTTGGCGCGCAGCCCTATGAGGTTTTGGAGCAGTTTGTCGCGAAGGCCGGCGCCCAGCGGCGCGGCGATTAGGACCGGCCGCCGCGTAATGGATTTGGGCGTCCGGGGCGGCATTCCGATAATTTGACCTCATGCCCGTTGCTAGCCGAGGCTGTTGAAGGCCTATTTTGATCGCCTTGGCCAAAAGCCGTCATCTAACGGGGCGCGTGCCGAAAAATGTCCTCACCCGCTTGGCCCGGGCGGCTATTCCCCGCCGCCGGTGCCACAGACGGAAATAGGCCCCCGAGGGGGCCTAAATCCTTGATTTAACTGGTAGCGGGGGAGGGACTTGAACCCCCGACACGCGGATTATGATTCCGCTGCTCTAACCAACTGAGCTACCCCGCCAAAAGGGTCTCGCGGCACAGGCCGAAGGTCAGGCGATATAGGCCGCAAAGCCTTGTCTGTCAAGGATCGGGGCCGGCGCCGGG
>Ga0224512_10001697_pt1 | contig 20874 bp, 15 predicted proteins | sample SF_May12_sed_USG_4_FD_169103 | JGI IMG/M metagenome (GOLD analysis project Ga0224512, IMG submission 169103) | Sediment microbial communities from San Francisco Bay, California, United States - SF_May12_sed_USGS_13 | ecosystem: Environmental > Aquatic > Marine > Sediment | place: USA... | reverse complement strand
CAACGAGGCCGACCTGGACGACATCCCCGAGATCGTCCGGTCCGGGATGACGTTCCACCTTGCGGAGACGCTTCACGACGTCATGGAAGTCGCGCTGGTTGGTGGGTCCGCCGGGAGGCCCGCAGGGAGAAAGAAGCGGCCTGCGGCGAAGAAGCCTGCGGCGAAGACGAGGAAGCCGGCTCGGAAGCCCGCCAAGAAGAGCTAGCCAACGCTCGTTGGGTGTAGGCGGCCCTCACCCGTACCCCGTTCATGTTTGCCGAATACCGCCCCCGTGTACATCGTGTGGCGCGATTTCCCTCCGACCCCCGAGGAGGCCCATGACGAACGAGCCCCGGGACCAGCGGCCCAACATCCGGCTGTCCCAGCTCAGTCACGGAGCCGGTTGAGCTTGTAAGCTCGGCATGTCCGAACTGACGCACGTGCTGCGTCACGTCGTTCCGCTGGAAGACCCCAACGCCCTCGTCGGATACGCGACGGGGGACGACGCTGCCGTGTATCGTGTCGCCGCCGACCGGGCCGTGGTCGTGACGGCGGACTTCTTCACGCCCATCGTCGACGACCCCTACGACTTCGGACGCATCGCCGCCGCGAACGCCCTCTCGGATATCTACGCCATGGGTGCTCGCCCACTCTTCGTGCTGAACCTGGTGGGCTTTCCTCGCACGCTTCTGTCTTCGGGAATACTCGAGGAGATCCTGCGCGGAGGAAGCGATGTGGCGCGCGAGGCGGGCGTGCCGACGCTGGGGGGTCACACCATCGACGACGCGGAGCCCAAGTATGGACTGGTTGCTATCGGAGAGGTGGACCCGGCGCGCATCGTGACCAACGACGGCGCGCGGCCGGGGGACGCACTGGTCCTCACGAAACCCATCGGCTCGGGCATTATCGCCACGGCAATCAAGCAGGGTGCCGCGCCGCCGGATGTGGTCGCTGCAGCCGTGGAGGTCATGGCCACGCTCAACCGCGCCGCCGCCCAAGCGATGGCCAACGCTGGGGTGAGCGCCGCCACCGACGTGACTGGGTTCGGTCTGCTCGGACATCTGCACAAGATGCTTCATGCCTCCGGAGTGTCGGGCCGCATAAATGCTGCGGACGTGCCTTTGATGTCCGGCGCGCGGGAGCTGGCTGTCGCTGGGCACGTCCCCGGCGGGACGGAACGCAACCTCGCCGACCTCGAAGCTTCGCTGGACTTTGCCGATTCCGTCGACGAAACGACGCGTGTCCTTCTTGGCGACGCGCAGACATCGGGGGGAATGCTGATGTCGGTCCCGCCCGAGGGTCTAGGAGCGCTCTTGGGGGAGCTGGAAGGAAACGTCCCCGCGATAGCGCTAGTCGGCGAAGTGACCGCCGGAGTGGCGGGCCGCATCACCGTAGTCTGAGGCGGCCCTACGGCCTGCCCCGGCACCTCTAGGTGGGGGGCGACTGGAAACCACGGGAACGGAACGGGTACCAGGATCGCGCCGCGCTCCGGGCGCCTCGCGAAGATCGCCCCTACCCATCCAGAAATCGTGCCCACACCAGCCGTATCGCCCCGACGTCAACTCGCCGAAGAGCTCGCCCGCTCGGAGGCCGAGATGAACCTTGCGCGCGCGGCGCTCCTGGTGGCCAAGGAGGAGTACCCGCAACTCCCTATCGACCTCTATCTGGCCCGGCTCGACCAGGTTGCCGAAGAAGTGAAGGACCGCCTCGCGTGTGAGAACGCACCACTCCTGGTGCTCAACGAGGTCGTCGAAACACTCTACGTGCGTCGCAGCATGAAGGGGAACCGCGACGCCTACTACGACCCCCGGAACTCCTTCTTGAACGATGTCCTGGACCGCGGACTCGGCATCCCTTTGACGCTGGGAATGGTTCTCCTCGAGATCGGCTGGAGGCTCGACCTCCCGGTCGAAGGGGTCAACTTTCCGGGACACTTCCTTGTGCGGTTCCGGGGCGACGAGTTCGGTCTCCTCCTCGATCCGTTCGATGGGGGAAGGATCCGCTTCGAGGATCAGGCCCAGGAGCTGCTCGATCAGGTATATGGCGGCGTCGTCCGCCTGCAGGACGCGTACCTCCGCACCGCCTCGAAGCGCGAGATGCTGGCGAGGATGTTGACGAACCTGAAGAGCCTGTACGTAAAGGTCGGCGACCACCCGCGGGCCTTGGCCGCAGTGGAGCGAATTTTGATGATCACTCCGACGGCGCCCACCGAGAGCAGGTCCAGAGGCGTCCTTCTCGCTCGGCTGGGCCGGCACGAAGAGGCCGCCACGCAGCTCGAGGCGTATCTCCGGGTCTCCCCCGCGGCAACGGATGCCGGCCGCGTCGAGGACATGCTGAGGGAGTTGCGAGCGGGCAGGGAGCCGGCGGACGACGGACAAGACCTGTGAGCAACGGGCCGGACAGTCCCCTCCTTCCCTCGATGGAACGGGCCGGCGGGGTGCGCGCCGACTACCACGGCCGGACGCTCATTCGCCACTTCGGGGATCCGGCTGCCGAGTACGAGGCGGCGACCCGCGCCGTAGCCGTCTTCGACCGGAGTCACCGGACTCGCCTCATCGTCAGCGGGCGCGCGCCCGGGAAGATGCTGAACGGCGTCATCACGGGAACGATGCCCACGGCGGGTCGGGCCACGTACCACACCGTGCTCACGCCCAAGGGCAAGATGATCACGGACCTGTGGGCGACGCTACTCGGTGAGGAGGAGACGGCCGGCTATCTCCTCGACGTGCCTGTGGCGGGACGAAAGGGTTTGCTCGCCCTGTTCGCAAAAGTCCTCCCTCCGCGCTTCGCCGCAGTGCGAGACGTGACGGCCGACACGGCCATGATCTCCGTGGTGGGGCCGGCAGCTCCGGACTTCGTTTCGCGTTTGGCCTTGGGCGGGGAACTCTCCCCGGACCAGCTCGGCGCACTCGAGGAAGGTGACTGGCACGCGGCCGGCTCGCCCCCAGACGGCCTGATCGTAACCCGGACGGCCGAAGTGGCGCCGCTGGCATATTCGGTCCAAGGGCCCGCGGAAGCCGTGGTGTCACTCTGGACCGCGTTGGTCGAGGATGGCGCCCGGCCAGCCGGGCTGGGCGTCTGGTCCACGCTGCGTGTAGAGGCGGGCCGCCCCACCTTCGGTACCGATATGGACGAGGACACGATCCCGATCGAGGCCGGGATCGCCGAGCGGGCGATCGATCACACCAAGGGCTGCTACACCGGGCAGGAAGTGATCGTCCGCATCCGCGACCGCGGGCACGTCAATCGGTACCTACGTCGCCTCGACCTCGGAGACGTGCCCACCCCTGCCCATGGGACCGAACTGCTGGCCGCAGACAGATCGGGAAAGGTCGTGGGCCGGATTACCTCGGCGGCGCAGTCGCCCGAACGCGGCGGCGTGGTGGCACTGGCCTACGTCGCTCGCGGCGCCGGGAGCGTGCTGCTCGACGACCGCGTCATCGCGGTCCCGAACTAGCCCGTCCTCTACCCTCCGATGGCGGCCAATGCGGCCGCGATGTCCTCGTTCTCAGGACGGATCCGGTAGTCGACCTCCGTCATCTTCCAACGAACCACTCCGTCCATGTCGATGACATAGGTGGTCGGATGCGGAATCGCCCGGCCGCGCGGGTCGTCCTGGTTGAAGAGGCCGTACCGGTTGATGACCGCCGCGTCGGGATCCGACAGAAGCGTGTAGGCGATCACCGCGCCGTCGTTCTGTTCGGCCACGCGATCGACCATCATTTGCAGCTGTTCAGCGTCATCGGACGCGAGCGCCATGAGCTCTGTCGTGGCGTTCTGTTCGTCCGTCAAAAGGTCGCGCAGCTCCCCGAGCTGCTGTGCGCAGTAGGGTCACCAGTATCCGCGATAGAAGACCAGAATCACGTTCTTCGTACCGCGGAAGTCAGAGAGGGTGACGACAGGGCCGGCGAGTGAGGCGACCGAGAAGTCGGGAGCCAGGTCGCCCACCTGCACGCGCTCGAGGTCGACAGCGGGCAGGTCTCGGCCGTCGACGGGGCCTAGGACGACCGGCTCCGACGACTCTGCCTGCGGAGCGTCCTCCTGAGCTGTGCAGCCGACGAGACCGACTGCCGCCATGAGCATGATCAGTGCGAACCTGTGCATCTGTCACCTCCTAAGGGTACGGCTTCCCAACACGGGACACGCTACGATGGTTTCAGCCGATGCGCCACGATCAGCTCCCCGTGCTCGCGCCCGTTCTCGATGAAGATCTTGTTGGCGTCGTGCCCTGCGGCGATGACCCCGGCGATGTACAGCCCTGGCACGTTTGTCTCCATCGTCGCCGGGTTGTGTGACGGAATGGCAGTCGCTGCGTCGATGTCCACGCCCAGCTTCACTAGTGGCTCATGATTGGCTCGCCAGCCCGTCATCGCGACGACGAAGTCGTTGGTGATTTCGGTCGTGGCACCTCCGTCTTCCGCGCGGAGGAGGACGGTTTGGGGGCGAATCTCTGCTACCCGATGCCGCCAATAGACGGGGATCTCTCCCTTGGCCAGACGGTTGGCTATGTCGGGCACGACCCAGGGCTTCACCCCACGGTCGATGGTGTCCAGAAAGTGGACAATCGATACTCGGGAACCGTTCCGATACATCTCCAGCGCCGCCTCCACCGCGGAGTTGCCAGCGCCAACGACCAGAACGTCCTGGTCGTAGTAGGGATACGGCTCGTGGTAGTAGTGCCGAACCTTCGGTAGGTCCTCCCCCGGGACTCCGAGGTAGTTGGGGTCGTGAAAGCCACCGGTGGCGACCACGACGGCTGCGGCAACACAGTCGTGATCCTCTCCCGCGGCCTTATGCGTCCTGACCTTGTACGCGCCTTCCCGGCCTTCGACCTCGACGACCTCTTCATACTGGCGGACGGCGAGGCCCCAGTGCTCGATGACCCTCCGGTAGTAGGCAAGTGCCTCGCGACGACTCGGCTTGGCCTCGGGAATCGTGAAGGGCACACCACCGACTTCCAGCATGACCGCGGTGCTGAAGAAGGTCATGTAGTAGGGATAGTTGAGGAGCGAGCTCGTAGCGGCGCCCTTGTCGAACAAAACACACGAGAGCCCTGCCTTCTTGGCCGCGGCCCCGACCGCGATCCCGCAGGGGCCGGCGCCGACGACGACGATGTCGAACTTCTCGGTCATAGTCGGTCCGCTGCCGCTCTAGAAACGGTAAGTGTAGTTCAACTTGACCGAGCCGCCGTTCGACAGAGTACGCAGGTCAGCGTCTTGCAGGATTCCTCCTCCGAAATTCTGCCAGTTGTGCGTATACACCAGGTAGAGGTCGTTGCCGGGTCGCACGATCCATCGGAGGCGGAGGAACAACCCGACGATCTCGCTCACGTCGTCGTACTGGAGCTGGTTCGTTAGACCCACCCGCGCCGTCGGCGTCCACTGTCCGTCGAGGCCATAGACGTTCGCCTGGAAGTCGCCCAACGGCGTCGTGACGTCGTTGCGTTCGAAGTTGACCCCCAGGTTCACGCTGGGGCCGGGCCGGACGTTTACCCTGCCATTCATTCGGGTGCGATCGCCGTTCCAGAACCCGCCCTTCGCGAAGCTCAGGAAGCCACCCGCCATGAGGTTGGGTGGGGTGTTCCCGGTGACTTGATACTCCCACCACTCGTAGTCGCCTGGTGCCAGCGTGACGTTGGAGCTGATCGGGAAGTTGCGCTGGAGGTACTCGTGGTTGCGCGTCGCCTGGAAGTTCACGCGCGCGCCACTCGCGAAGTTCACGCCGATGACGCTGAGCCGAAGCTCCTCCTCCTCGACGTTGCCGGCCTCCGGACCGCTCATGGTCCACTGTGTCCGATACTGCGCGCCGAAGCTGAGGCTCCGAATCCAACTGATGGAGGGGCGGGGATTCCATGAGATGTTCGGCTCGAGGCGCCGGAAGTTGTTCCGAGTCACGAACCCGAGCGCGGGGTCGTAGTCGTCCCCGAACTCCCGGTACGAGAGGTGTGCGTACCAGATGTCATTGGGGTAGACGAGCCTCGCGCCGCGTGCCGTGAGGCGGTGAAACGAGCGGGCGAAGCTCACGTCCGACTGTGGATCGAGCTCCGAGTTCCAGGTCAGGAACGCGTTAAGCGAGAAGTTCTTGTCCCCCAAGAAATGCCGCGTATTGAAGTCGGCGTCGATACCGCCCGTGTGGGCGTCCATCGTTCCGGTGCCTGATGCGGCCTCTGCGTTCGAACGCCTGGTGTAGAGCAGTCCGACCGAGGATTGCTCCCAAATGCGCCTTCTCACCCGTGCGACCGAGAAATCCTCTCGGGGAATCACCACGTCCTGCCCTAGGGTCGTGTTGAAGTAGGTGTGGTCTCTGGTCCCGATCTGGTAAAACCCGAGCTCGTAGGCGCCGGCCTGACCGGTCAGACGGGTACCATACAGGATCGGTAACTGCTGGCCCGACCTCGCATCGAGCCCGATGTTCCTGGAATAGAAGGGCTGAGCGCCCTGACTGGGCGCGAAGTCGAAGACCCCGGAGCCCTCGAGGAAGAAGTCCCGCAGCTCTGGGAAGAACAGCGCGAAGCGGGTCAGGTTGACCTGCCGGCGATCCGACTCGACTTCCGCGAAGTCGGTGTTGACGCTTGCCGATGCACGCAAGCTAGAAGTCACGCTGTAGTTGAGGTCCAGGCTTAAATCGTAAGGGAACTCGTGGCTTTCGTACCCTGGGGCGCAGCCGGCCGGATCGGCACAGGGCGTGTGGCGCCAACTCCCGATCGCTGACGGCACGGCTTCCAGCCCGATTCCCTGCGACATGCCGCGGAGGCCCTGGAGCCGGCCCGCGAAGATGGGATTCGAAAGGCCTTCGGAGCGTCGGTACCCCCGCCAGAGGATGTCCTCGTTCTTCCTGCGGATCGTCCGCTGGAAGTTGATCCCCCACTCGCTGAGGTTGGGATCGAAGTTGAGCGTCCGGAACGGAATGCGGATCTCGGCCGACCAACCGTCGGGACGGCGTTCAGTTCGGGCGTCCCAGATTCCGTCCCAAGCGTTGCTGGATCCGCCGAAGCCTCCTGGGCCGCCGCCACCACCACCTCGTCCCCCGCCACCACCACCCCCGCCACTCAGGAGCCCGTCCACCATTGCTCCCGCGGGACTGATCTCGAACCGGTACCCTGTGCGTCCGTCCAGGAATGTGTCGAGAATGAGGGCGAGGCGGTCATCCGTGAACAAAGAGCCGTCCCGTTGACGCTGACTCGCGATAATGCCGTTCGGGTCGTCGTAGAGGATCGCTCCGATATACAGGTCATCCGCGTCGAACACGACGCGAATCTCGGTCCTCTCGGTCGGGGTGCCCCCCTCCTCCGGCTCCTGCTGAGTGAAGTCCGTGATCGCGATCGCGTCGCCCCAAACATCCTCGTCGAGCAGCCCATCCAGATCGATCGGGCGGCCGGCCAGCTCGAGCGCCAACAACGCCGGTCGACCCTGTGAGTCGGTGGCCCCGACCAAGGGTCGATCCTGCGGTTGCTGCGCGTTGAGTTGCCATGGAGCCAGTACCAAGACAGCGCCGACGGCTAGGACGTGAACGGCCTTCGGGGCCGGTCGCTTCATCAAGTGCACTCCATGCGGGACAAGGCTTTGGTGTCTGACTCAGACACATAAGGGGCCGCGGCTGCTGTCGGTTGAGGCCGGCGCGCGGCTTCTCGAGACGCTTACATTGGGCGATGACGATCCACACTCCAAGGACCTGACGATGGGTGCACGGTCCCTGACCCACCTCACGGAGGAGCTCGAGCGGCGCTTCGCGGCAGGTGTTGAGAAGCCGTGGCCAGCCGACGAGTTCAATGCCCTGGCCATGGACGCGTTCGCAATCCAGTTCGAGGCCATCCCAGCGTACCGCGGTTTCTGCGAAGGTCGGAAGCGCACGCCGAGCACGGTATCGAGTTGGCACGAGGTTCCGGCGATACCGGCTGATGCGTTCAAGCACCTGGACCTCAGCGTAGGTGAGCCCGAGGTCGTCTTCAGGACGAGCGGAACCACCCGCGGCGGAGACCGGCGCGGACGGCACTTGGTACCCAGCGCTTCCCTATACCGGGCGTCGTTACTTCCACCCTTCGAGGCACACGTGCTGGACCAAAGCCCGGTCCGAATCGTGTCCCTCATTCCCTCGCCCGAACACTCGCCGGATTCGTCGCTCTCGTTCATGGTGGGGGCCGCAGCCGCGGCCTTCGCTTCACAGGCTCACTGGTTCGTCGACGCTGGGGGTGCACTCGACGAGGACGGTCTTCGTACCCAACTGGGTCGCAGCTCGTCGACGGACGAGCCAGTCCTGATCCTCGGCACAGCCATAGCGATACTTCATGCGGTTGAGCGGTTCGAAACGACGCCGATCGAACCCCTGCCAGACGGAAGCTGGATCATGGAGACGGGCGGCTTCAAGGGCTTTGACCGTGAAATCAGTCGTGCCGACTTCTACGAGAGCGTCACCAGCGCGACTGGTGTGCCTCGGGGCCGCATCGTCAGCGAGTACGGCATGACCGAGCTGCTCTCGCAACTCTATGAGCCCGTCCTCTCGGAGGGTCTGGGTGCGGCCGGCGTCTTTGTGCCGCCGCCTTGGCTGAGGGTCCGCGCGTTGGACCCGGTGACGCTGGGCGAGGTCGGGCCCGGGGACCCCGGGCTCCTGGCGTTCTTCGACCTGGCCAACGTGGGATCGGTGTGCCACGTGCTGACCGAGGACGTCGGTGCGGTTGTCGATGGCCGCGTTCATCTTCAAGGCCGCATCGAAGGGGCCGAGCCGCGTGGGTGCTCGCGGGCCATGGACGAGCTGATGGCCTCCCACCGGCCCTCGTCGTGAGCGCGGTCGACTTCGACGCCTACGCGTTGCCAGCAGGCGTCGAGGCTACGCCGTCCTTCCTGGAGTACGACGCACAGGGGATCCGAGTCAGGTACGTCCAAGCGACAGCCGAGTGGATCGAGGGCTTGGCAGCCGCGCTTCTGCGCGCCCGAGAGGGGCTGGCGGCTCGGGACGCATCGGACATCGCTACGGTGCTCGGTCGTGTGGGAAGTCGCTTCTCGGACCAGAGTGACCCCTTCGCGCCGAGGCGCTTCGGCTGTTGCCAGCCACGGCCGGCTATTCGAAGGAAATGGCTGTCGCAGTTCTCGATGGCATGGCTGCCGACTGGACCCGCGAGCGACTACTCGCCCTCGTGCGGGCCGAGCTCCGGACCGAGCACGCGCTGGACGGATTCGTGCACACGGCGGACCGCTCTGCAATGGCGATCGGGCCGTCCCTGTGCGTGCAGATCGTGGCCGGGAGTGTTCCCGGCGTCGGGGTTACTGCGCTTTTGAGGAGCCTGCTGCTCAAGGGGCCGACGCTCGTGAAGCCTGGACGAGGGGACGTGATTCTACCCGTTCTCTTCGCTCGGGCGCTCCGCGAGGTCGACCCGGACCTCGCCGATGCGCTCGCCGTCCTGTATTGGCGCGGGGGTGCTCGCTCGCTCGAATCAGCTGCGCTCGCCCGCGCCGAGGTCGTGACGGCGTATGGCTCTGACCAAACGGTCGCCGAGCTGAGGCTTCGCACGCCTCCAACCGCGCGTTTCGTGGCATACCACCATCGGGTTTCGGTCGGGATCGTCGGCCGCGACGCCCTCTCTAATGACGAGGTCGACAGGGCGGCGGCGGATGTGGCGCTGTCGGTGGCCCTCTTCGATCAGAGAGGATGCGTGTCTCCCCAAGTGGTCTTCGTCGAGGAGGGGGGCTTATGTGGCCCTGAGGCGTTCGCCGCGGCCCTGGGTGAGCAGTTCCGTTTGCTCGAGACGAGGCTCCCGAGCGTCGCTCCAGATCCTGGGGAGGCCTCGGCGCAGCACCAGATGCGAGGTACCGCGGAGCTCATGGCCGCGCTCGGAGAAGTCACGGTCATCCACGGTGGCGACGCGGCCTGGACAATAGTCCTCGACGGGACCGGAGAGCTCGTGCCCAGCGCTGGCGGTCGGTGTGTCCGAGTTCGGGGCGTGTCCGACGCCTCTGATGTGCCCGCACTACTGACGCCCTTCGCTGGCCACCTACAAACGGTCGGGGTGGCAGGGCTGGGTGAGCGACTCGACCCTGTCGCACGAGCGCTCGGGTCGGTTGGTGCGTCGCGGGTAGTGCCGTTCAGCTCGGTCGCGTTTCCGCCGCCGTGGTGGCACCACGACGGGAGGGGACCGCTCTTGGACCTGCTGCGTTGGGTGGATCTCGAGGGAGCCTAGGCTCCCTAGTCCTCAGCAGGCTGTTGCTCGGCTCGCCAAATGACCATCTGCCGACCCCCGCGCGGGTTTTCCTCGACACGCACGGTCAGGGAGTCGCCCTCGTCGATGCCCAGATCCTCACGCATGTCCTGCGGGATCGTGACCCGGCCGCCCACGCCGACGACGACATCCGTGTAGTAAAGCGTACGATAAATGGCCATCTGCACTCCTCTAATTACGCGCTGCCAGGCCACAATCTAAGCCATTCCGCAAGGGTCCGGTACGGAGCCCGGAAGAGCGACTTCGCCACCAGGCCGTTGCGTCGAGTGAACACGTAAGCCCCTTTGCGCGTAGGGCGGGTACCCCTCCGGCACCCTTCCATTCGGCCTTTCCCGGCACGACAGCACCCCTATGATCGAAGACGGATTCGCCGTACGCCTCCATGGCGTGACCAAGAGCTTCGGCAAGCACACCGCGGTGTCTGAGCTCGATCTGGACATCCCACGGGGGACAATCTGCGGCTTGCTGGGGCCGAACGGCTCGGGCAAGACCACGACCATCCGCATGATCATGGGAATCCTGCTCCCCGACGAGGGCTCGGTCTCACTCTTCGGCGGGGACCCGGAACTGACGAGGCGCACCAAAGTCGGATACCTACCCGAGGAGCGGGGCGTTTATCGGAAGATGAAGTGCGTGGAGTTCGTGACCTTCCTCGCAGAGATTCGCGGAATCCCGCGTGCAGAGGGCAGGCGCCGCGCATTGAATTGGCTGGAACGGCTGGGCCTCCCGGAGTGGGCCGAAAAGAGAGTGGAGGACCTGTCGAAGGGGATGCAACAGAAGGTCCAGTTCATCGGGACCGTCGTGCATGAGCCGGAGCTGCTGATCCTCGACGAGCCGTTCAGCGGGCTGGACCCCATCAACCAGGACGTCCTTGAGGGGATCGTCCGGGACTTCCGGGCGAAGGGCACGACGATCCTCTTCTCGACGCACCTCATGGATCAGGCCGAGCGCCTCTGCGAGCGCGTCTGTCTCATCTCGAAGTCCCGGAAGATGATTGACGCGGACATGAGGGAGCTGAAGGCGGCGGAACGTGGCGGCGTTGTGGTCGTCGAGTTCGAGGGCTCGGACGCGTGGATCGCCGGACCCGAAGTTGCGGGGGTCGATCGGGTGAACGGTGGGCTCAACCTCACGCTCGCCGATGGGGCGGACCACCAAGCGATCCTTCGGCGTGGGGTCAGCGCGGGCGCGACGATCCTGCGATTCGATCTCGTGGAGCCACGCCTGCACGACATCTTCGTGCGGCATGCGGGTGCAGACGCATCGGGCGATGGGGGGACACCGGTCGCCGGCTCCCGCGGCGGGGCCGACGCGTGGGGCGCCTCATGATGTTGCGTAACGTCTGGGCCGTCATTCGACGCGAGTACATCCAGCGCGTACGCACGAAGAGCTTCGTGTTCGGAACGATCGCCGTGCCGCTCATCATGGTCCTCTTGATTGCGGTTCCGATCGTGATCGCGGGAAGGAGTCAGGACGACGAACGCCATATCGTGGTCGTCGACCGGACCGGTGTCCTCCAGGGCAGACTCGGCCCAGAACTCGAGGAGCTCGGATGGACGGTCGAGCCGGAGCCGTGGACGCCCGATGTGGAAGTGCGGCTGCGTTTACGGGCCGACGACGGCGAGATCCTCGGCTTCCTCATGCTCGACGACGAGACGCTCGAAGAGGGCGTCGCCACGTTCCAGACTACCGTCCGACCCACGCCGGTGCGCAGCCTCACAATGAGGAGCGCGATCACACGCGCGGCCATGGACTACCGGCTCACCGAGAGTGGCAGCGCGGCGTCCATGCTTTCCGGGGGGGAGCTGAGAATCGAGCTGCTTTCCGATGCACCCGGAGCCGACCCCGACGAAGAAGGCCCCCAGTTCGCGGTCGCCTACATGGGCGCCATGATCCTGTACATGGTGATCCTCATCTACTCGGTCGCCGTCATGCGGGCGACGCTGGAGGAGAAGACCAGTCGTATCGTCGAAGTCATCGTCTCGTCGATGAAGCCCTGGCACCTCCTGCTCGGCAAGGTCATCGGGGTCGGCGCGGTTTCGCTCACCCAGCTCAGCATCTGGATCCTGGCGGCATCGCTCGCGCTGGCCGCAGGCGTACCCACGCTCATGTCGGCGCGCCCGGACCTCACGGCACTCGTCGACGTGCAGGCCGCACTGCCCAGTGTGGGCATGCTGGCGCTGTTTGCCTGTTTCTTCATCCTGGGGTTCTTCATGTACTCCGGCATCTATGCGGCCGTCGGCGCGATGTGCAACACGGACGAGGAGGCGAACCAGGCGCAGTTTCCCGTGGTGATGCTCCTGGTCGGCCCGATCCTCATGGTCATGCCGATCATCCAGGACCCGTCGGCGACCTGGGCGATAGCCCTGTCGCTCTTCCCGCTCTTCTCGCCGATCCTCATGTGGGCTCGGGTCGCGGCTGGGGGTGTTCCGGCCTGGCAGATCGGGCTCTCGTTCGTGCTCATGGCCCTCGCGATCGTCGCGATCGCATGGGTCGCGGGGCGCATCTACCGCGTGGGGATACTCATGACGGGCAAGCGGCCGACGCTGCCGGAGCTTTGGAGGTGGGTGCGGGCGGCTTGACACTTGCCCAGACCACTCTCGCGCTCTGGGTGATGGGGCCCCCGTCCCCGCTGCCGGAGCCTTAGGGGTCGATCGTGACGGCTCGTGAGCCGGCCCCCGTCGTCACCACTCCGGGGATCGTCGCGGTAATGGTCGTAGAGCCGACGACCAACGGATCAATGGCGCCGCCACCCGCAGCCACGCTGAGAGGCGTGGTCGACTGGCCTGGAAGAACCTGCAGGACGATCGTCGCTCCGGACGTGGGGGTCGTGACGAGTTGCGCCGCGGATGCGTTGCTGCTGGTAACGGTCGCCGTCAGCGTCGTCCCCCCTACGCGAATCGCCTGCTCCGTCCCTACTGCCGTCCCAGCTCCGTTGGCTATGCCGAGGCGAACCCAGAATGGGTCGTCGGCCGCGGTCGCCTGGTAGGACCCGTTCAGGCTCACGATGTCGAGAGCGGACGGAACGACGGTGATGTTGGCGACATTCGAGGCGAAGCCCGGAGCGGACGCCGTGAGCGGCACCGAGCCGGTCGTCCCTTCGACGCCGTGTACGAAGTAACTCGCCTGGTTCATTCCGTTCGCCACGAAGACGTCGATGAACGTTGTCCCAGCCGTGGTGGCGTCTGGGGACACGAGCATCACCGAGGGGTTCGCGCTCTCGAGGCGCACCGTCACGCCTCCATGTGTCGAGGTACCGAGTACCGCGCTGAAACTGCCATCCTGAAGCCCAGCACCCACCGTGGCGCCGCTCAAGGCGATGCCCGGGGTGACGGTCACGCTCAGGGCGGCATTGGCCGTCGGGGCGAACCCTGGAATCGTGGCGGTCACGGTCGTCGTGCCGGCCCCCAACGGGTCGAAGGCGAAGCCACCCGCCGCCACCGTGGCGGGAGTGCTTGAAGAGCCCGGAACAATATCCAGCGACAGGACTGGGCCGGCTTGACTCGCGGTCTTGATGACGCCGACGGCCGGAACGCTGCTGGTGACGGTCGTCGTGAGCGGCGTTCCGCCGATGCGCACGGCCTGTGGAGTGGCGACCTGTGTCTGCCCACCGTCGGGCAGTCCGACTCGAACCTGGAAGGCGTCGTCCGGCGACAGCGTCGTCTCAGTCGGCAGGAGCCCGAAGATATCGAACCAGGGCTGCACGATGGTGATGTTGGCGCTGTTCGAGGTGAAGCCCGGAGCCGACGCTGTGAGCTGCACAACGCCTGTCGTCCCCTCGACGCCTTGGACGTAGTAGCTCGCTGGGGTCTGTCCGTCGGCCACGACAACATCGATGAATGCCGCCCCGGCTGTGGTCGCGTCGGGGGACACCAGCACTACCGAGGGGTTCGCGCTCTGGAGGCGTACGGTCACGCCTCCATGTGCCGACGTGCCGAGTACGGCGTTGAAGCTGCCGGCCTGAAGCCCAGCACCCACCGTCGCGGCACTCACAGAGATACCCGGTGCGGTGACAGAGACATCAGCGCTAGCTGCATCCGTGGCGATGAATCCCGGAATCGTCGCGCTCAGCGTCGAGGTCCCCGCGGCAATAGGATTGAAGGCCACGCCTCCGGCGGCCACGGAGTTCGGACTCTGCGACTGACCCGCCACGATGCCGACAGCGACCGGAGAGGTGCTGTCCGGTAGCGTGATGAGGTCGCCGACGCTGGTCGCGCTGCTGGTGATGGTGGCTGTGACGGTGGCGCCGCCCGAGCGCACCGCCTGCTGGACCGACAGGCCAGTCTGCAGACTGTTGGGCAGGCCGAGGCGCACCTGGAAGGGATCGTCCGGGGAGAAGGTCGTCAGGGACGTCGGCACGCCGCTGAGGTCGAAGGCCGGAGTCAGGACGGTGACGTTGGCGGCGTTGGAGGTGAAGCCAGGGGCCGACACCGTGAGCTGCACCGTCCCGGTCGTCCCCTCGACGCCGTGTACGTAGTAGTTCGCTTGGTTCTGTCCATCGGTCACGAAGACGTCGATAGACGCCGTCCCCGCTGTAGCAGCATTGGGTGACACGAGCATCACCGAGGGATTAGCGCTCTGGAGCGTCACCATCACGCCCCCGTGATCCGAGGCGCCCAGCACCGCGCTGAAGTTCCCGAACTGCAAGCCAGCACCCACCATCGTCCCGCTCACAGAGATGCCTGGTGTGCTGATGGATAGGCTTGCGCTGGCCGTATTGTTTCCGCTGCTCGTATCGACCTCGCGGACGAGGCCCAGGAATTCCACGATGTTGACGATGGAGCTGAGCGTGTCATCCGTGACGACGACGATGATCCTCAGGGTGTCGGCCACCCCAGCGTCCATCGACCCGAGATCCCAAAGCCCTGTGATGTCGCTGTAGCTGCCCGCGGTCACGTTGGCGGACAGGAAGCCAACCCCGGCCGGAACGGTGTCCCTCACCTGCACTGAGGTCGCGGCGAGCGGCCCGTTGTTCGAGGCAACGACGGTAATTTCGATGGTGTCTGCCAGGCTCGCCGTAGCTGTGTCGAAGACGGTTGTGACGCCGACGTCCGTGAGCTTGTTCTCTAAGGCGATATCCCCTCCTGCCCGTGGCAGAAGTCGCCAGCGAATCGACCCGGTGCCTTCATCGTAAGGCGAGAGCAAGCCGGTCATCTCGCGGACTCGGACAATCGTGTCGGGCCGGAACTGCGATACGTTGATGCTCGGGATCAGGAAGCTCCTGATCACGACCTCGACCGAATCGCTCCCGTCGTCGGACCAGAAGCGGAAGTCGCCATTGGGCGCGGTCGAGGTATCGCTGATCTCGGCCAGCCGAATGCGCACCAGCGCGGCGTCGAGCGCGGCGCCGTCTGCGGTCGCAGCGGTGCCGGTAGCGGCTTCGACCGGGGGCGGTACGGTCAACCCTCTCTGCAACACGAACGGCGTCACGACGTCCAGCGTGGGCTGACCGTTGCTCACCGTGGTCCTGCCGAGCAGTCGCACGGAGTCTCCGGTCACCACGTTGCCCGGCGGGATGGTGACGCCCGTCGTGCGCAGGTACGTGACGGTCGTGGTGTCCATGAGGTGCACCGTGCCGTCGGTGGACGGCAGGCGGGAGTTGAGCGCCAGCCCTTGTGTGAAGACCCTGCGCCCCGGTGCCGCGGAGCGGATTTCCGCCAGCGTCAGCGTGGGGTAGGTCGCGACGATGCTGAAGACGGTGGTGTCCCCCAGCTCGACCGTGACATCGCCCCCGGGGGTCAGGGTCGTCAGGGAGTCCCCGAGCACCGCGGCACTCAGGCTGAGGTCGTACGACCCGACTGGGACAGAGGGCAGCACGAAAAGCCCCAGGGTGTCCGTGGTCGCGTTCAGGACGACGACCCCCGTGCTTGTGGTCAGAACGATCGATGCGCTTCGCAGCGGCTGGTCCCCGGCGTCTGCCCCCCCGTTTCCGTTGCTGTCGAGGACCGCCTGACCGAGAAGCACCCCCGTCCCGCCGACCTCGACCAATTCGACGTCCGTGGCGAAGTCGCAGGAGCCGATGATCAGGACTCCCATCAGCAGCGTCGAGCCAAGTGTTTTCATCTTCATGGCGTCACCCGATCCTGAATCCGATGCGGACCATGCGGCCCCTGGTGGACGGGTAGATGACCCTCCCGAAGTCGGGGTTCAGCACGAAGGGGATCGTCACGACGCCGGACGACGTCGTGATGCTACCGGTCGGGTCCACGAGGAGAAGCGCGTCGTCGACCACTCCGTCGCGGCTCTCGACGAGGTTGAAGCCGTCGAGGACGAGGCTGGCATCCCTCCCTGCGAGTCGCCCCAACCGGAACCGTATCCTGACGTCCACCGAATGCGCGGAGGGTCCGCGGCACGAGTTCCGCACGGCGAAGCCGCTCAACTGACTGTCGAGGCATGGCCACTCCGAGAGGAGCGGGTCCACCACCGATGCGTCTACGAACGCGACGTCGTTCCGCAGCGAGCCGTCCCCGTTTGCGTCGACGCCAGCACGGTACCGAGGTGTGAATGGGTAGCCGGAGCGGAAGCGGTACACCGCGGACAGCGTGGCCAGGCTGACCCGCGCGGTAGCCGCTGCTGTGACCCTGTGCGGTATGTCAAAGTCGGAAACGCCCTCGGACCATCCAGCCTCAGGCAGGAGCGGTGACAGCCCGGAGTCTGGCGTCCCCAGTGCAGCGCCGATCCAGTTGTCGGTGGTCTCCGAATACGTGTACGTGACGATGAGGTCGGTGCGCTCCCCCGCGTACTCGAGTCCCCCGGTGGCTCCGACGTACTCGGACTGTCCATCTGGGTCGAGGGCCCAGACGGCGTTGAAACCGTCGAAGCGACGTGCATCCGTGCCCGTGGCCGTAACGAGGGATCCGTCTTGCTGCACGGTGCCGTAGACTCCACGTCCGTCGGGGTCTACGGCCTGGGGCATGAGCGGCAGATTCAGGTTCCGCCGCCGCATCAGGAAGTCCGTCCTGCGGAATGCTCCACTCATGTGCACGCTCCAGCCTGCGACGAGCTGCCGGACCAGGCCGGCGTTCGCCTGCATCGAGCGAGGGGCCCGGGTGTCCGGCCCCAACAGCGTGATCGTGGGAAGCGTCGAGGGCCCTGCTGGGACTGCCCCATCCGGCCAGGCGACGCCTGATCCGGCGAAGATCGAAGACGTCGCTCCCTCATCGCGAGAGAAGAACTCCCCGAGGACCCTGGAATCGACATCGCCGTGCTGAACGGACACGACGCTGAAGATCTCCGTGCTCGCCGTAGGCGCCCACGTCACCGATCCCACGAGACCCAACTGGACGAAACCGCCGGGGTATTCGTCGTTGCGAAGGCCGGACGCCTGGAGCCACGGGGTGTTCAGCGTCGCATTGCCACCCGGAATGCGCTCGTAGTCGAGCCGTGTCCCGATGGACGTCCGCAGGCCGCGGATCGGCTCGGAATCGAGCTGAACGAATGCGCCGAATTCCTGCGTCGAGAACGAAGCCTCTGGCGCGGTGACGGAGGCGGCATACCCTTGCCCGGCCACCAATGCTGGCCCGTCCGAGAAGAGAAAGCCTGCGGGCTGCGTGTGAAGCATCGAGTGCTTCGAGGCACGGGCCGACGTTCCCACTTTGAGCACGCCCGTGCCGACGCCGAAGTGGAGTACAGGGCTCAAGACCAGGTCGGTGCGCGACGACTCACCGATTCCGGCAGCGAGGAAACCGAGGGAGCTTCCGCTTGCTGCCAAGAACGCAGCCGGCATGCCCACACTCGCGGGGTCGAAGGTGCGGATGCCCCCGGAGACGCCACCGCGAAACTCGAAGCTCCTCCCTGGGCTGAACTCCCGGATGTAGCCACCCGCGAAGGAGTACTCGATGGTCTCTTCGGGGAGCGCGGCTTCAGGCGCCAGGGTCACCGGTCCTGCGCCGTCGAATTCCCGCTTCGCGTACCCGGCGGCGCCCCGGACGAATAGGTGGCTCGTCACACCGGGCTGCGCGTCGAATCGGGCCATTCCGGAAAACCGGGAGTATCGCTCGACCGAGGGCTCGGAAAGGGTCGCGATGAGATCCGGGTCCAGCCCTGCCAGCCCCGTGGCAACAGGCTCGGTGATGCGCTGCGCGAGCGGTGTCTCTTGGCGCAGCGCGTCCCCTGAGATGACGATTTGAGACACACCAGGCGATACCGGAACTGTCGCGAGGCCGGACCCCTGGAACGACATCAAGGATGGAGTGGAGAAGTCCAGCTCGCTGGAGGACCACAGCGGCTCTCCGCTCCAGGCGACTTCGGCGAGGCCCTCTGCGGCTGTGGCTGTCGTGGTGGTCGAGGCTACACGGCCGCCCGTTGAACCACCCCATTCCACGCCCGGCGCGGTGGTGAGGACTCTGACGCCCGAGAGGGCCGAGCGGGGTAAGGCGGCTCCCGACAGCTGCTCGGCCCGGGCCACGGGATGGGGAGCGCGATAGACGGGCACGCCGTCCACAACCCTGAACGTCATCGCCCCGGGGAGCCCCTGCGACCCTAGTGAGGCGTCGAGGCCCGGCGTGAGGACGGCCAAGCTGGTCAGGTCCTCGTAGCGGTGCGGAAGGCCTCCGAGCTCGCGGGCTCCGAGTTGAAGTCCGCCGGCCACGAACCGGCTCGCGCCTGCGGCGCCGATCGCGATGGTATCAACGGTCAACACTGGCGGGGGCGCCTGAGCCATCGGAAGCACCACCGAGGCGCGTCCGCCTCCCGTGACCGTGAGTGTCCGGGCGATTACGGGCCGATAGCCCAGTGCCTCGGCGCGAAGCTCGTACGAACCCGGCGCGACCAACGCGAACCGGAACGTTCCATCACCGCCCGCCGACGTCTCGTAGCTGCCCGAGCGGTCGAGCGACGTGAGGGTGACCAGCGAACCGGGGATCGGCACTTCGCCCGCGCCCATGACCGTGCCGGAGATGACGGCCGTGGTCCCGCTTTGGGCGGCGAGAGGCGACGCCAGGAGGATGGCGCACGTCGTGACCGTCAGGTGGGGTAGGAATCCTCGGATTCGTCGCAAGGGCCGGCTTTGTTGGGAAGTTATCGGGATGGCGAGGGGAGACGCTCCCCTCACAAACATACGTGCCGGGCGGCAACGGAGGGTAGAACGATGATCACAGCCTCGTAGGATGCCAGCTATCCCTCGTCGGGCAGCGCCGACCTGAGAAGGCCCGCGAGCTGGCGCTCGTCCATGCGGCGAGCCTTGGCCACCGCCTCCTCGTAGGAGTCCTCGATGAAGATCACGGTGGTCTGAGCAGATCGCACCGCGCCGCCGGCACCCGCAACGTCGAAGCGTAACCGGCCGCGGAAGCTCAAGGGCCGATGAGGATCGTCCTCGAACTCCAAGTACGTGTCCCACAAGAGACCCTCATGGGCGATGGTAGCCACATGCATTCCCTGGGGTGGGACGGCACGACGTTTTGGGGCTGAGGTCATGGATGGAGGATAGGCAACGAAGGCACGTGATTACAACAGGGCCGTCAAGCGTGCGACCGTAGCAGCCGGCGCGCGGCACCGAGCGCTTCGCGCATCTCGCGGAGCTCTGAGTCCCTGAGCGGCCGACCGCCATAACGAGCGCGCAGATAGAGATCGACGACGCGCTCGGCGGGCCGAGCAGCGGAGCTCCTCGTCTCTCCGATGCTCGCCAGCAACGCCAGCGGCGTCGTGCCTCTGGCCACACCGAGTCCCGCCCTCGCGCAGCTCGCACGCAGTTGCAAGTACATCTGCGTCGAGGGGGTCCGTCGTGGGGCGCCGTGGCGAGCCCAGGTGATTCCGCTCAGGAGCAGCAGCACCATCAACCCTGCACCCCAGAGCGGTAGCCCTCGGCCTTCGGAGGTGGCCGAGGCACCGCCAGCCATCTCCGGTTCACGGGCGAAGAGGTTCGCGAAGATTCCTGCCTGCTCTTCCGTGCCGTAGTCCAGGACCCACTTGCTCCAGCGATGCTGCAGCCCGTCGAAGAGGATCCGACCGGGCCAAAACCATGCGCTCACGAGCTCACCCGTGGACGCTCCGGACGGGGTGGGGTCGAACGTCACCCAGCCGTATCCCTGGAACCAGACCTCGACCCACGAGTGGGCGTCGTTCTGCGTGACAACGAGGTAGTCGCCGAACTGGCTCCACTGTCCTCCGAGGAACCCGTTCACGTTGCGGGCCTGAATGCCCAGGCTCCGGAGGAGCACGACCATAGCGGTGCTGAAGTACTCGCAGTGGCCCGCCTGACGCTCGAAGAGGAAGTGAGCGAGGGTTGCCTCGCGCGCCGACCCCGGGAGGTCCCGGGTGTAGACGAAGGTCCGTAGCCAGTCGCGGATCGCCACGACGCGGTCGTAGCGATTGTCGAGGCCCTGCGTCAGCGAGTCGGCCAAGGTGCGAATGCGAGGGTCGAGCCGAGGAAGCTGCAGGTAGTGCAGCGCCGACGGTGTGAACCCGCGGTTTGATAGGCGAAGTGCTTCAGGCGCGGGCGGGTTGGCGGGCGAGTAGGCCGTGTAAACGGGCGCTCCGGAACCCCAGTAGACGTAGTCCCCCGCGTTGTCGAAGAGCGGCTGGATGCCGCTCTCCGTGTCGATGCCGAGGATGGGATGCAGAGAAAAGAGGACGCGCACGTCGAGCGGCGCCCCGAAGATCTTCTGCTCGACGACCTCCTGGCCCCACAGGTCTCGATACCACTGCCTCGGTGCGGAAGACGGAGGGAGCTGCTCTGTGCGGGTCCATGT
>Ga0224512_10001696_pt1 | contig 20885 bp, 16 predicted proteins | sample SF_May12_sed_USG_4_FD_169103 | JGI IMG/M metagenome (GOLD analysis project Ga0224512, IMG submission 169103) | Sediment microbial communities from San Francisco Bay, California, United States - SF_May12_sed_USGS_13 | ecosystem: Environmental > Aquatic > Marine > Sediment | place: USA... | reverse complement strand
CTCTTGGACGGGCCCGCGGGGCGGGTCCCTTGCTGGGCGGTCACGACGAAAAAGAGCAGACACTCAATCAATTGTTGAGCGAACTCGACGGATTCGATCCCCAGCAAGGTATTGTCCTGCTCGCGGCCACGAATCGACCTGAAATACTCGATCCCGCATTGCTGCGCGCCGGCCGTTTCGATCGTCAGGTGCTCGTCGACCGCCCTGACAAAACAGGGCGTGTTGCCATCCTTAGCGTACATGTGAAAAAGATCACGCTGGATCCCGAAATCGCGCTCGAGGATATCGCGTCATTGACGCCCGGTTTCAGTGGCGCGGATCTTGCGAATCTGGTCAACGAAGCGGCCATACTCGCGACGCGGCGCAAAGCAGACCATGTAACGATGGACGATTTTACGCGGGCAATAGAGCGCATAGTCGCCGGACTCGAGAAAAAGAACCGGCTGCTTAACCCGTATGAACGCAAGGTTGTCGCATTTCATGAAACAGGCCATGCGCTGGTTCGTCTGGCATTACCCGGCATCGAGACGGTTCACAAGGTGTCAATCATTCCCCGTGGCGTCGGAGCTCTTGGCTACAACATCCAGCGTCCAACCGAAGATCGCTACCTAATGACGAAGGAAGAATTGCTGAACAAGATGGCCGCGTTGCTGGGAGGACGAGCCGCTGAGACGCTCGTTTTCGGTGTACTTTCGACTGGCGCCGCAGACGACCTGGCCCAGGCCACGAATATCGCGCGGATGATGGTGACTCGCTACGGCATGGATGAGTCGCTTGGGCAAGTCACTTACGATAGCGAGCGACAGACTTTTTTGGGGCAGCCGCAGGATATCGGACTATTACCGCGAAGCTACAGCGAGCAAACTGCCTGGCAGATCGATGAGGCTGTTCGTGATTTGGTCAATCTGGCTTTCGACAAGGCGACCGCTATCCTTGAGGCGCACCGCCAACTGCTGGACGATACGGCACAGGAATTATTGCAGAAAGAGACATTGACCGCGGACGAGCTTCCGTCGATCGACGAGTTTCAAGCAGTCGACAAAACGGACACGCCACATCGGCAGGCCAGCTAGCTTCACAATACGCGTATAGGCGTAACACACGAAGGTCGCAATACTTTTTGCACGATTACACAAAATTCAGCCGGTCTCCCAGGCCCAGCTACAAGCCATCGGTTAGATGTTGGTATCTCGAGAGTGCGCCAGGAACAGCGACCCGATTGCAAGAAGCGCCAAGAGTATGCTGAGCCACGTGGTGATCGGTGCGTACCAGTTCACAAGCCAAATCACACCAGCCAATGATCCGGCACCCCAGGCCTGCCACGTGAGGCGGCGCCAGCAAAGCAATACCAACGCGACCAGGAATGTAAAGAGCGTGCAAAAGAACGTAAACAACTCGACGTTCTGGACCCACCCAGGCTCGATGTCCCGCTCGACCCGTTGCTTCACCCCCTGGAGGATCTTGCGCACGGCAATGTGGTCGGCGAATTCCGTGAACAGCTCGAGAGCAATGGCACGCATGGAGGTCGGGTGGTAGCTCCAGCGAATGCGGCTGATCAGACGAGTACGCCGATCATCCAGAGGATAAATCGCCCACGTAAAGGCGCCGGGGTTGGGGGCGTCGCTTCCCAGCCAGATCAGATGACGGTTCGGCTCGATCGCATGGAAGGTCATGCTCACCAAGGCACTGATTGGCACCTCGTCCCCAACGCCGAAGCCCTGGAATCTGGGCAGGATCTCGTCGGCGCTCCTCAGGCCCTCCGGACTGCCAGCGTTCTCCAGCAGGTCGTAGCCATAAAACCCGGCACGGCTGTAACCCATTTGCAGCAGCCAGGGCCAGACCTCCTGCGGTGTCGCTTCGATCGTGATCGCGCGCGTGGCGAGAAATGAAGGCTTGTTATTCAGTTCGTCGCCCGCCATCGGTCGCTCGATTTCAGCGGTGGTCGCTCCCCATTGGAGCTGGTAGGGACGGCATATTCCAAGGTAGCCGCTCGTGACCAGCAGCATGATCGACAGAACCGCGAATCCGCGCGCGAGCAAAGGATGGTCTCGGCTGATTCTAATTGCTGGTTCGCCGATGCCTGCCATGAGCCGCCGACCTCCTAGACGCGGGACGTTCTATCGCAAGTCCGCCAATGCGACACAAACATACTACCTGATGAGCCCAAATCAGGGTAAGAACCGAAGTGACTCGCTCGGTAAGCTCGTATAGACATTTCCTGGTGCCCACAGTACAAATCCCAATACTCGTGGTGTCAGTTGTTTGTAGGAGACGGCTATGGAAGACATCGAGACCCTGTTCAACAAAAATGTTAGCGAAATCGAACGCTTGCTCAACACCAAGACGGTTGTTGGTGAACCCATCACAGTCGAAGGTAATACGCTGATTCCCCTCGTTAATGTTGGGTTTGGATTTGGCGTCGGCGGAGGGCAGGGCACCGAGCCGCAAAAAGGCAGCGGTCGTGGCGGCGGTACCGGTGGTGGGGGTGGCGTAAAACCGGTAGCACTTATTGTTATTAATAAAGACGGTGTTCGAGTCGATCCGATCAAGTCCGGCACCACATCGGTATTGGAAAAGGTTGCAGAAACGATTGGTACGGCTGCTGCCGGAAGATCGCGCAAAGTGTCCGATTGACAGACTGTCAACGCCATGCTGACTGGAGTCGTGGCAGGCCTGCTGCTATTAATCGCTGTGCTGGCGATTCCGCTCGTAGTGACGTTTCGCGTGTCCTGGCGGGAGGCATTTCAAAACGACACCGAACTGCGATGGGCGTTTGGCCTTGTTCGCATTCGGATTCCCTCGTATCAATCTGAGACTCCTTCTCCGAAAGGCAAAAAGCCGGACGCAAAGCCCGGTCGCGTTCGCCGTTCATCGGGGAAAAACCACGATGTCTTTGCTGCAGTACGCCAAAAATCCTTTCGTCGGCGAATCATCAGATTCATCAGTGAATTGTGGCATGCGGTTCACAAGAAAAACCTAACTGTGCGGGTTCGTCTCGGTTTGGGCGATCCGGCTGATACGGGGCAACTATGGGTAATCTTCGGTCCAATCGCAGGATTACTTGCTAGTGTTCAGGAAGCATCGATCGAAATTGAACCGGAATTCTTCGATACGATCATTGAGTTGGATAGCAGTGGAAGCATACGCGTAATTCCAGTGCAAGTGCTCTATTTAACTGTTGCGCTGCTGCTGTCGCCGCCGGTTTGGAAAGGAATCAAACTAATTCGTGGTGTGAGGCAATAAGTGGGCAGATTACGCGCCTGCGAAATATTCAACAACGGTGCGTACACGCTGATCGCGATAGAGTCTATCGATTTTCGGCACACCAGAACGAAAACCGGCGGCTACATGTTTGGGACCATAATACCAATTGCCGTTATCATGTGCGTCTTCGACGGCATAACGGTATTTGATTTGGACGGCAAGCCGGCAGACTTTGAAGCATTGAGGCGGGACATCCCTGAGCTGAACTCGCTGCTTCCATCGTTGCATCGTCTTGTAGAACCGGAATGTGACATTCAAGACGAAACCTGAGCGAGCTCTTAGTATCGGCGACGCATTGTCGAACGGAAGACGGTAACGACACGGTATTAGTGAAGGAACCAACGATGAATCGACACTTCGTTAGTCTGATAATCGCAGTAATCATCACCAGTCCGGTAGCCGCCATCGCTCAGTCCGATGGTGCGGCGCTGTGGGACCACTACGGCGGCGGCCAGCATGGCATGCAGTACTCCAGCTTGTCGCAGATATCGCGCGACAATGTTGCTGCGCTCGAGGAAGTATGGCGCTACCGTACCGGTGAACTTGGACAAGGTCACCGTGAGCCTTTTGCGTTTCAGGCCAATCCGATACTGGTTGAGGGCCGGCTATACCTGCCAACGGGAAGTGCCATTGTCATCGCACTGGATCCCGCAACGGGAGAAGAAGTTTGGCGCCATGATCCCGAGATCGATCGCAGTAAACCGCACGCCGAAATCGCGAACCGTGGCGTCAGCTCCTGGCTGGATGCTAGAGCCAATGCTGATTCCCCCTGCCGTCACCGCATTTTCGTCGGCACGCTGGACGCCAGACTGATTGCGCTCGACGGTGCGACGGGCAAGCTCTGCAACGATTTTGGTGATCGCGGCGAAATCTGGCTCAACAAGGATGTGCGCGCGACGGAAAGTGACTGGGTCATCTATACCATCACGTCGCCGCCGGTCGTTGTCGCGGACGTCGTGGTTGTCGGCTCGGCCATCGGTGACAACCAGGCGGTTGAGTCCGAACTGGGTATCGTCCGCGGCATCGACGCGCGCAGCGGTACGGAGCGCTGGCGCTGGGACCCGATACCGCGAAACGCTGCGGATCCCGCGTATGCGACCTGGCAAAGCGAGGAGGCCGCCCGCAACGGCTCAGCCAATGCCTGGGCACCGCTTGCGGCGGACACCGAGCTGGGGCTGGTTTACATTCCAACCGGGTCCGCAAGTCCGGATTTCTACGGCGGTGAACGCAAAGGGGACAATCTTTACGCAAACTCGATCGTCGCCCTGAACGCCGTGAGCGGAGAGATGGTCTGGTACCAGCAACTGATTCACCATGACGTCTGGGACTACGATCTGTCCGCCCAACCGACGCTTGTCGATCTCGAACACGATGGCAAGACCATTCCAGCGGTGCTGCAGGGCACGAAGACCGGCCTGATCTTCAGCTTCAATCGGGAAACCGGTGAGCCCATCTTCGAAATTGAAGAACGATCCGTACCGCAGGGCGGAGTTGCCGGAGAGCACCTGTCACCCACGCAGCCTTTTCCTGTCGCACCGCCGTCGGTGGCGCGACATGATGTTGTTACGGCAGACGACGCCTGGGGCATGGTGTTTTTCGACAAGCGTTCGTGTCGCAAGAAAATCGCTAGTCTGAGGTCCGAGGGGCTATTCACGCCACCCGGTCTGGCAGGAACCCTGCAACTGCCCGGCTATGGCGGGGGAATCAATTGGGGCGGGCTGGCGTTCGAGCCCGACAAGCAAATCGTGGTCGTATTCTCGATGGACGTACCGATGGAGGTGGCTCTCATTGCGCGCGACGAGTGGGGGCCCGCCTACGAGTCCGGTAAATTCGAGAATTACGAATTCGCGCCGATGTCCGGTACACCCTATGGCATGCGCCGCGCACTGCTCGGTTCGCCGCTCGGCATTCCGTGCACTGCGCCGCCGTGGGGTGTATTAACCGCAATCGACATGCGCGACGGGACAATTAACTGGCAGCGATCGGTTGGCTCCATTCAGGACGTCGCGCCAGCACTCGTGCCGAACCTCGAACTCGGCATGGCGGGCCTGGGTGGCCCGATCGTCACGGCCGGTGGCGTGATATTCATGGCTGCCGTCATGGACGACTACCTGCGAGCATTCGACTTGGAAGACGGCGAGACTCTGTGGGAAGGGCGCCTGCCAGCGGGCGGACAGGCGACACCGATGACCTACTTCCTGGAAGAAACCGGCAAACAATACGTCGTCATCGCAGCCGGCGGGCACGCAAGAATCGGAACGACCGGAGGCGACTACGTCATTGCATACGCATTGCCTGAGACGTAAGCAAATGCCGCTACCGCGGCTGTCCCGCCCGGACACGAAGAACCCATTCTGCGCATCGCATTGTTTCGGATGTCATGCTCTCGATATCTCTTTGGCGACCCTTGGTCTCCCCTCAGAAAGTTTGTCCGACGAAGCCGCTGTTAAGGGGTTTTTCGTGACGGTGTCCGTAATCCAATCACAATTTCTCGCAACTCGTTTTGTAGGGGAAATAATCCGAGGTGTGAACCTGCCACCGCAACAGGTTGGAGGGTCAAGCTCTCACTCGCATCAAGCGATCCCGTCGTAGTAGCTACGGTAACTTCGGATTCTTTTGCGGTGATTAACGTGCTATTAGGAAGGAGCAGGAATTGTAGTCGTTTCTTGGCACGATTCTAAAAGGGCTTGTGCATGTCTCGAAAGCTCATCGTGTTTGTCTCGATCGCCTTGGTTGCCATCGGCATTGTCACCTACCAAGTCATTGATCGTAGTCGACAATTGCCGGAAGGCTTGATTCAAGCCAACGGACGTATCGAGGGTGACACGATCATCGTTGCGAGCAAGCAATCCGGGAAGATCATTGCCATCCACGTTCAGGAGGGGGACGAGGCGGCCGCAGATCAGGTGCTGATCGAACTGGACGACAAGGCCACCCGGGCCCGGGTGGCAGAAGCGGAGGCTGCGAAGGCGGCTGCGGAGGCACAGGCCGAGCAATGTCGCGCGGAGTACGACGTCTTGCGCGAGGCAGTACCCTATACGATCGCGGCGGCGACAGCGGGAGTAGCCGCGGACGAGGCCCGGTTGGAACAAGCCAATGCCGAAGAAGAACAGGCGATGACGGAACGTGATCGCTACTGGACACTCGCAGACACCAATTCGATCGGTCGCGAAACGGCGGAGCGGGCGGAGCTGAAATGGCACCAGGCCGATGATCAGCTCAAAGCGGCCGAGGCAGCGCTCAAGCAGTCGCGCGAAACGCTGAAAAACGCGAAACTCGGACCGGCGCGAGTCACCGCGAAAGCCGCGCAAACGGCTGCTTTCGAAGCCAGCGCAAAGGCGGCTAAGGCGCGCCTCGAGGAAGCACAGAGTGTACTCGAGGATCTGACAATCAAGAGCCCCGCGCCCGGTTCCGTCACGATGCGGCTTGCCGATCTCGGCGAGGTGGTCAATGCGGGCACGCCGATGCTGGAGCTGGTCGACCTCGATCGCTTGTATCTCAAAGTGTTCATTCCGGAAGTTGACATCGGTAAGGTTCGCGTCGGCTTACCGGCTAAGATCTATACCGACGCGTTCCCCGATAATCCCTTCGACGCCCAGGTTCGAAACATCGCCTCACGCGCGGAATTCACACCAAAGGAAATCCAGACACCCGATGAACGCGTCAAATTGGTGTATGCGGTCAAGCTGTATCTGAAGGAAAATCCCAGCCACCAGCTGACCCCGGGTCTCCCGGCCGACGCCATAATACGATGGCAGGAAGATACGCCGTGGACCCCGCCGCGCTGGTAGATACGGCAGGCACCCAGGCCGTACATCAACCGTCCGTTGTTTCTCGGGACTACGTCGAACCCATCATCCACGTCAGGGGATTCCGCAAATCCTACCGAAAAAGGGTTGCGGTTGAGAACGTTGACCTTCAGGTCGACCGTGGCCAACTGTACGGCTTGTTGGGCCCGGATGGCGCTGGCAAGACAAGCCTGATGAAAGCCATTGCAGGGGTCATGACATTTGATGACGGCGATGTCGATGTGTTTGGGGTGCGGCTGGACTCGGAAGCCGCGACGGAAGCCATCAAAGATCGCATTGGATTCATGCCGCAAGGATTGGGCCTCAACCTGTATCCGGAACTGTCGGTCGAGGAAAACATCGATTTCTTCGCGCAGCTGCGGCTGGTTCCCGAGCGTGAGTTATCGGAGCGCAAGGAGCAGCTTCTAGCGATGACACGATTAGCGCCGTTTCGCGATCGAGCCATAAAGAAACTGTCCGGTGGCATGAAGCAGAAGCTAGGGCTCATTTGCACCCTGATCCACGAGCCGGAGTTGCTGATCCTGGATGAACCAACCACAGGCGTAGACCCGGTCTCGCGCCGTGATTTTTGGACCATCCTCTCGGACTTGGTGCGCGAACGCAAAATCACGGCGTTGGTGACGACGGCGTACATGGACGAAGCGAGCCGTTTTCATGGCGTGTCGTTGATGTACGACAGGCATGTGTTGGCGGAAGGTGAGCCCGAGCACGTGGCCGCCATCGTTGACGGCAGCGTCGTCAGGATCAGAAGCCCTAACCAGGCGCTTGCTATCGACCGCCTGAGGCAAACATTTCCGCAAGTGCAACCGGAAGGGCCATGGATACGCTTATTTGTCGACGGCGCCAATGGGGGGCAAGCCGAGGCGCGGGTTCGCGAAGCCCTAGGCGACGTACTTATCGACTGTGTACGGCACGAACAGACGGAACTTGAAGATGCGTTCACGGCGCTGCTCCGCCATCAAGGACTCACGAGTCTCGAGGCGGAGCCCGCATTGCCTAAGTCCGAGTCAGACCTGCCAAAATCGCATGATGGTAATGCCGTGACCATCGAGGCACGCGCGCTGTCGAAGGCCTTTGGTGATTTTAAAGCCGTGGACGGTGTCAACTTCCAGGTGCGAGAAGGCGAGATTTTTGGGCTGCTCGGTGCGAACGGCGCGGGTAAAACCACCGTCATCAAAATGCTAACCGGCATCATGCCGGCCACGGGCGGCGGTGGGAGTGTCGCGGGCGCGGACTTCGCGCACCTCGGTCGCGCGATCAAGCAGCGCATTGGTTACATGTCTCAGCAGTTTTCCCTCTACACCGATCTCACCGTGATCGAGAATATCCTGCTGTATGCAGGCATTTACGGGCTGCGGCCTCGCGAAGCTCGGGCACGCTGCGAGTGGATCTGCGCAATGTCGGGGCTTCGCGACAACATCAAGGAACGTGCTGGTCGTCTGCCGGTCGGCATGCGGCAGCGTCTCGCATTGGGGTGTGCACTGGTCCACCGTCCTCGCGTCCTGTTCCTCGATGAGCCGACATCCGGGATCGACCCGATCGGTCGGCAACGATTCTGGAAGATACTGTTTCAGCTTTCGCGCGAAGAAGGGGTCACCATTCTGGTAACAACACATTACATGAGTGAAGCTGAGCATTGCGATCATCTGGTTTTGATGCACGCAGGTCGAGTGGTCGCGGATGCATCGCCAGAAACATTGAAACGGGAGGTAACAGCGGAGGCTGGTCAGCTGCTCGAGGTCGACGCCGCTGACGCGAGCGCAGCAATGAAACGCCTCATTGACTGTGGCTTTCGCGAACCCGCCATGTTTGGCCAGCACATTCACGTCTGGTCGCAATCGCCGGCGGAGGACATCCAGCGTATCGCCAAAGTGCTCGACCTGGATCCAGCCTCAGTCCGCATCCTCGAGGTCACGATGGACGATGTTTTTGTCCACCGAATCCGCTCATTGGAACAGGCCACTGTTGAGTCAACTCCTTCGAGGGCCGTGGCATGAAGCTTAAGCGTGTGCTCGTCGTGGCGCAAAAGGAAGCACGGGAGATCGTGCGCGACCGCATCTATTTTGCGCTCGCCTTTCTACTTCCCGTCGTGTTGATGCTGGTGTTTGGCTACGGCATGACACAGGAAGTCCAGAACGTGCCGCTCGCGATCGTCGATCTCGATCGCAGTGCGCAGAGTCGGGACTACGCGTACCGCTTCATCGAGTCTCGTTACTTCGATTTCAAGGGCTATGTGGACAGCGTTCGAGCTGCCGAGCCGTTATTGCTCGATGGCGATGCCAGAGCGGTGATCGTATTGCCCGAACATTTTCAAGAGCGACTCGGGGCAGGGTTGCCGGTGGATATTCAGACCCTGCTGGACGGCACGTTTACCTATCGACTGCGTACGGTGGACGGCTACATCGAGGCGATCAATCAAGCGGTCAGCGGAGAGTTGCAGACGCGCTATCTTGTGGAACAGGCCGGGCTGACTGTCGAACGAGCCCAATTAGCATTGCAGCCGTTGCGCGTCGAGACGCGCTACCTGTACAACCAGGAACTTCGGGAGATCTGGTCCATCGCTCCTGGGCTCGTGATGTTCGTCCTGACCCTGACCTCGCCGCTGCTCATGGCGTTGAGTGTCGTGCGTGAGAAGGAAACTGGCACGATTTACAACGTCTATGCATCGACGATCACCCGCGCCGAGTACCTCGCGGGCAAGCTAGTGCCTAACGTGACCGTATCTTTCATCAATGGTTCGGTACTGGTGCTGATGGCCGTGTGGTATTTCGGCGCGCCTCTCAAAGGCAGCGTCCTTTTCTTCCTGGGCGCGATGTTCGTCTTTGTGGTGTGGGCCACCAGTCTCGGTCTGCTAATTTCGGTCATGGTCCGGACGCAGATGGCCGCGACCATGATTACGGTGATTCTGGTCATGGTGTTCGTCATGCAGTTTTCCGGTCTGATGATCCCGGTCTCGAGCATGACTGGAGCCAACTACGTTATCGCTCATCTCGTGGCACCGATGCATTTCAACGACATCGTTACACACACGTTCTTGAAGGGCGGTGGCTTTGTGGCTTCCTGGCGTGAGTTCGCAGCCTTGGTCGTATTCATGATCGGATTTCTCGTCTTCGGTTATCTCCTTTTCCACAAGCGGAGCGCAACATGAGGGCAGGGGAAAACGCCGACCGAAACCCGGTTTGGGTCTGGTTGCGCCAGGTCGCGGTGATGACGATTAAGGAATTTCCGCAACTCGTTCGCGATCGACCGGTGTTTGCGTACATCCTGTTTATCTTCACGCTCGACATCATTATCGCAGCGGGGCAGTCGGTAGAGCTCAATAACGCCAAAGTCATCATCAACGACGCCGATCAGAGCAGGTTGTCGCGCGAGCTGGTCTATCGCTTTCGCGCCCCCTATTTTGACGTGGCAGAGACTAACTTGCATCCCGATACGGCCCTGGAGTGGTTAGATCGCGGCGCCGCCACGTTGCTTGTCGACATACCGCCCGACTTCAGTGAGGCACTGAGTCGGGGCGACGAAGTGGCCCTGGTGCAAATGCAGATCGACACGTCCATTGCCAATGTCGGGTTCCTTGCCGCGAGCTACGGTTCTCGCATCGTCGGCGGGCTAAGTCAGGAAATCGCAGCAGACCGGCTGTCGACCGCCGGTTCGGTACCGAGCATCAACAATCAACGGCGTGTCCGATTCAATTCGGACATCAACGAATCATGGTTCTCCAGCATCTCGGAATTGCTTGCGGTCATTACCGTGGCCTGCATTTTCCTGCCGTCCGTGGCCATGGTGCGCGAGAAGGAACGCGGCACCGTGGAGCAGCTGCTCGTTTCACCGCTGAGCCCGTTTCAGGTGATGTTTGCAAAGGTCTTCGCCATGATGATCGTCATGCTGATTGGCACGGTAGTCAGCCTGTTCGTTGTCATGCAACCGCTTTTCGATGTGCCGGTGCGAGGCAGCATAGCTCTGTTCTTTGCCTTGACCGGGCTTTATGCGTTCGCATCCGCAGGTATTGGCATGCTGGCAGCAACCTTCGCCCGAAACACGGGCCAGCTGGGCATGTTGCTGATGCTCATTGTGTTCCCGATCATCCTGCTCTCGGGGTTGTGGGTGCAATTGGAGGCCATGCCGGCCTGGCTGCGGCAGATCATGGATCTCACGCCGTTGCGCTACTTCATTGACATCGCCTACGGAATACTTCTTCGCGGTGTCAATCTCAACATTATTGTCGATTCTGTCTTAAAAATGACCGCGATTGGCGTCGTCTTATTCGGCCTCGCACTTTGGCGGTTTCGGCGTCAGTTTAGTAGCTGACGGGTGTCTCGCCGGGTGGGGAGCGTTGCTATGCTCAAACGTCGACTAACAAAAACTCGAACAGCCAGCTCTGCCGTCGACCGATCGTTCTCATGGTCTTGCGGCGAAATCTGCGTTGCCTTTCTATTCATTCTGCTCCTGGCCTTGCCGTCAATCGGTTTTTCGAACGTCGAAGATGCAGGTCGACCGAAGATCGGCTTGGTATTGAGTGGTGGGGGCGCACGCGGCGTTGCACATGTGGGCGTCATCAAAGTACTCGATGAACTGCGCGTTCCCATCGATTACATTGCAGGCACAAGCATGGGTGCCATTGTCGGCGGTCTTTACGCGTCCGGCATGAGTGCTACCGAACTCGAGCAAATCATCCTGACCGCGGATTGGCAAAAGTGGCTTTCGGATCGGCCACCGCGGGCACAGCGCTCGTATCGCCGCAAGGCGGACGACTTTGGATTTCTGGTCAACTTCGACATCGGCGTCCGAAAGGGCGATCTGGTACTTCCCCAGGGCATAGTCCAAGGTCAGAATTTCACGCTGGCCTTGAGGCGATGGTTGCAACCCGTCGCCACCGTCGACGATTTCGATGAGTTGCCCATTCCTTTTCGTGCGGTCGCGACAGATCTGATTAATGGCAAGGAAGCCGTGCTGGATTCGGGCGATCTGCCTACTGCGATCCGTGCCAGCATGTCCGCACCCGGAATTTTCAAGCCCGTTCGAATGAATGATCAGATACTGGTCGACGGCGGCGTCGCCGACAACCTGCCGATCGCGATCGCTAAAGCGATGGGCGCCGAGGTTCTCATCGTCGTTGATGTCGGTTATCCCCTCGCTGATGAAACTGAACTGGATTCAGCGCTCAAGATCACCAGTCAAATGTTGACGATCATGATGCAGGCACGTACCGAAGCACAGAAGCAGCTGTTGACACCAAGGGACGTGTTGATTAACCCTCAACTGGGCCTAATGGGCTCGCAGGCATTCCACGAATCTGGGCATGCGATGCGGCTCGGCGAGTTAGCGGCCCGGCACGCACTGTCCGAATTGCAAGTACTCTCGGCGTCCGAATTAGCCTATTCGGCATATCGTGAGTCGCTGTTACAGGCTCGCCCAGGCAGCCCCGTGATCCATCGCGTCGTCATCGAGAACGAGTCGAAACTGTCGACCAAAGCCCTCCAGGCTCGACTCTCGGAGCAACGCGGTGCGCCGGTGGACGTGGATCAGCTGGAGGCCGACATAGCCGATATCTATGGTTTCGACACATTTGAAACGGTGGATTATTCGATTGCCGCGGACGGCACAGAGAATGAGCTGCTGATCCGCAGCACGATCAAGAGCTGGGGCCCGAACTACCTGCGGTTCGGCATCAATCTGGAGGACGACTTCGACGGAAACAGCAGCTACAACTTTGCCACTCGCTTCACCAAGACCGAGATGAATGCGAAAGGCGGCGAATTTCAAGCCGACGTCGTTGTTGGGGAGAACCCACAGCTCGCTGCAGAATTCTATCAACTTTTGGACTATCGAGGACGCTGGTTCGTGAATCCGCGGCTGAGTTTTCAGCGCATGAACCGCAGCATTTTCGAGGCCGGCAACGAACTCGCTCAGTTTCGTTCCGAGGAAACGGAATTCGCCGTCGGTGTTGGACGAACTCTCGGCAGCTGGGGTGAACTCCGGTTTACGCTGGCACGAACCTTCGGCACTGACAGAATCCGAATCGGCGACCCTGCACTCGGCAGCGCGTCTGATGCGTCGACCAATTTCAGACTGGGGTTTGGCTATGACACGATCGATCGCATTGCCATTCCCAGATTCGGCACGAACCTCCAACTCGGGTGGCTCGGTTTACGGGAAGGGTTCGGCGCAGACCAGACTTTAGACATCGCACAGCTGGTATTCCTGAAACCGCAGACCTGGGGCAACCACACACTGCTGCATTGGTGGGATGCCGGCTATGTCGAGCAATCCAACGACAGTCCGCTGAACGCGTTCCAACTCGGGGGGTTGTTCAGTCTGTCTGGCTACGCTCGCAACGAACTGGACGGCGATTATCGGGGGATGGGTCGCCTTCTCTACTATCGCAGACTCGGCAACGCGCCCCTGCCAATCCTTGATACACCCGTCTACGTTGGCGGCTCAATCGAAATCGGTAACGTCTGGCAAACGCGTTCCGAGGTTAGTTTCAACAACACACTGACGGCCGGCAGTATCTTTGTCGTCTTTGATACCGTAATCGGACCGTTGTATCTGGCCTATGGTGCCGCCGAGGGCGATCGGAAGTCAGCGTATCTGTTTCTTGGACAATCATTCTAGACCCCCGTCGCTCCGCCGATGTGCAATAGAATTGAACGCAAGCGACGAAACAGTGCGGGAGAACCTCAATCAGAACCAATGTTTGCGTTCGCGAGCGAACGTCAAATTCAGTGTGTGGTGCTGACGATGGACTTCGTCGACGGCCGTTTGCGCATAAACGGTCGTATAAGGGGTTTAAACGCAGCGAAACTATTGGAACTCGTTGGCCGACGTGCGTCGTGCGGCGCATTCACAGCTACGCTGATCAAGGCCGCCGCCGCTGCGTACTCGGCGAGCCAATGCGGCCAGAGGAGCGCTCTCGCATCCGGGTCGCGAGCTCCGAGTATCCCGTGAGTCAGATTAATCCTGTCACCGACAAAGATGTCGCGGGTCCAGACTCCGGCGATCGCGACACCCATCAACATCATCAAAACAGCGGTTATTTCGTTCACAACTTCCTCCGCCCGTAAAACACGCGTGCCGTTTACTCTCTGGCCCGAGCATCCCTTTTGCAAACAGGAACACAAATAAAACTGCAATGTACTTGGTATCTCATTTGTATTCGTATTCAAATGGCTCGCCAAAGCGATGACGACTCACAGCTGTCTCAAACTGATACGTACAACTGCGAATTGGTGGACGCCGATTTTTGTTAGAGAATAAAAAAGCTCGGTACAAGCAAGACGGGCGTTATGCATACACGATTCCTTCTGTCGCGTTGGATCATGTCGATTGCGCTGATAGCGCTTACCGCGTGCGGTGGGGGTGGTGGCGGCGCACCAAGTCTTCCCGGGACCATACAGCTTTTAGGGACCACTTTTGACGCGACCGAGGGGACGGTCATCAACATCGCGATTAGCCGCACTGGTGGTAACTCCGGTGTCGCCAGCGTGGACTATGCGATCACGGACGGAACCGCTGTAGCGGGTTCTGACTATAGCGCAGCGAGCGGCGCGTTAACCGGAACCGTTACTTACCCTGATCAGACTGGCGGTAACCAAACCATCAGTGTCCGGATAACTGACGACAATACGGCAGAAGGTCCAGAGTCGTTCACCGTGACATTGAGCAATGTCTCTGGGGCGACGCTCGGTGCGAACTCATCAGCCACTGTCAACATCATTGACAACGACGAGGTAGCGCTTTCCGCGTTTGGCGTCATCACCGAGCTTAACAGCGTCACGGTCAATGGCATCCGATATGACACGAATGCCACCAACGTAACCATTGATGGGCAACCGGCGACTGTCTCCGACCTCAGGCTGGGGCAGGTTGTCGCGCTAGAAGGCGTGGCCAATCTCAGCGACGGGACCGGGACAGCCAACGAGATCTTCTATTCCGCCGCGGTCATTGGCCCGGTTGAGAATATCGACGCGACAATCGATCGGCTGCTTGTCACGGGGCAGACGGTCTTGACCAACGCGGAAACCGTATTTGACCCGAGCATCGATCCGGACACATTTGCCGGGCTTGCGGTCGGTGCGACTGCGCAAATTAGCGGACTCTTAAACGACGCCGGCGAGCTCGTTGCGACGCGAATCGAACCCGACACGACGACCCCGGACGTTCGGCTCATCGGGACTGTTTCTGGGTTGGAACTGGACAATATGTTGTTTTCCATCAACCGCCTTACCGTTGACTATAGTAGCGCCACGCTCATCGATCTCCCGGGCGGGATGCCAACCGACGGGCTGCTTGTGTTTGTCCACGGGGCATTGACCGATGGCATATTGGTCGTGGACAGAATCGGCAGCATCAGCAACCTGGCGTCTACACCGGGGGAGCGCGTTCAACTCTCAGGTATCGTGACAAGATTTGCATCCGCAACAGATTTTGATCTCAATACGTTTCCGATCACGACCGATGCGAACACGGACTTCGTCAACGGCACGCTCGATGATATGGGAGCCAGCGCGGAAATCACTGTCGATGGAGAAGTAAGTTCCGCGGGCACGGCTGTAATGGCCAGCCAAGTGACTTTCGGTCGTCCGGTCTTTGACAGGACAACGATAACGTTCGATTTCGAAAACTTCACCAACATATCGGTGTTCGGGCTCTCCAGGATAAGGGTTTCCCGTGGACCAGATTTTTCGGTCGAGGCCACGGGAAATGCGGACATTGTTAACGATATTCAGGTGACGCAGGACGGGGACACGGTCATATTTGGCAATGAGAAGACCCAACTCATGGACGCCATTGTGACGATGCCGGTATTAAACCAAATCGACGTCGCCGAAAACGCGTTAGCAAATGTCACGCTCAGGAATTTCGATCAGCTCCAATTGACGGTCATACTGGACGGCGTCAGCCTCTTACGAGGCGTGGAATTAACGCTCGGTGATTTGATGGCCACCGTATCCGGCGTGAGCTTGCTGGACTTTGGCAGCATTCGGCCGACCGGTAACGCCAATATTGATATCAGTGGCGTCAGTCAAGCGACCCTCAACATGGAGGTTGGATCCACCTTGGCAGGTTCCGTGACGACCGGCCAGGGGACGGGTGCATCGAGGCTTTATTACTTCGGTACGAATGTCACAGTGGATGTCACCACCGACAGTTTGTCGAGAGTAGTACAGCTGGGCGACACGAAACCCTAGTGCGACGAGATTGAGTATTAGACGCTAGTTGGCTACGCGAGGCAGCTATTGATGAAGATCCCCGAGACAGGCGTTGCATGTATGATTGAGCCGCTGCGAGATGCGTTCAGCGCACGAACGAGGCTGGCAAGCAGACTCGTACTGGCCGTAGGCATTATGAGTATCATTGTTGCGGGCTGCGGCGGCGTCCGCCTGCTCAAGGAACCTCAACCACAGCAGACCACGCAGCCGCTTGCCACGGCGGCCGACGATAATGTCACATCGACCCTGGATTGGGTCATTGTGCGCAATGGTCCAGGCGCATGGGCTAAGAATGCTGATTGGGACGAGTATCTTCTGCGCATTCACAATTCCTCCGTTGAGCCGATCCTGGTCACGAATATCACGGTAATGGATTCCCTCGAAAATCCCGTTTCGCGGCGATCCAATCGTCGCCAACTGGTGAACGGCAGCAAAGAAAACGCACGTCGCTACCGCGATTCGGGCCTTAGGGTCAAGGCCGGTGCGGGCGCCGGGGAACTGCTGGTCGCCGGCGCGGCGGTTACCGCGGTGGGTGTCGGCGTCGCTGCTAGCGCTGTTTCTACCACCGTTGCCACCACCGCATATGGTGCAGTGTGGACCGGCGGCGTTGCCACCGGCACCGCGACGGCCGCCACCGGCCTACTGCTGCTAGGACCTGCAATGGCAGTAGGAGGCATCCTCCGGGGCGTCAACAACAGACGAGTCGATGATGAGATTCAACGTCGCCGGACAGTACTGCCGCTGACGGTAGCTCCAGGACAGCACCTGCCATTTGACATCTTCTTTCCCGTTGCTCCCGCGCCCGTTCAAGTGAACCTGTTCTACGTAGACGAAGTAGGCGAGCACCATCTGATATTCGACACCCGAGCAGTCCTTGCTGGTCTGCATCTCGAGAGCAAGGATTGAGGCCCGTCTCAGCAGCCAGCAATCGACGAGCCTCGGAGTTCACTGAACCGGCCGCGTTCACACCGTCCAACTCCTCCGAATTCCTTTAGGCAGACAATCACTTCGATTGCAGCAGACCACGCGGAATTGCGGCTGCTCCATGGATGTTTCCGAACCTGAGAGCCACAAGCTGGGCCGCGATGGGGAGCCCGATGACCCAGGACAAAACGGCAACCGTCAATGGGAAAGGCTGAGACGTTGAACAAAGCCTCAGTCGTAGTCAAGCGCGGGAAAAACGAGGCGGATCAATCCCCAGAACGCGAACGTTGCGAAGAGCCGACGGCCGTCAGCCAGAATGTACGGAATGGGATGATCGTCTGCCCCTAGCTTGCAATGGTAATTACGATTTTGCCTTTATGGCGTCCTTGGCCAAAGTAACGCAACGCTTCGGGCACTTCACTCAATGGGAAGGTTTTGTCGATAACCGGAGCGAGCCTTTCTGCTTCAATCAATTTCCGGAGTTCTGCCAGGCCTTTGTTAGGTCCGTCGGCTACTAAACGAAGCGTCCTGTTATCACGGGTGAGCGGCGCGATAAGGCTCAACAGCCAGAGTTGGTAAACACGTACCATTGAACCGCCGATCATTGCGTAGGTTCCGCCAGGTAATAGCGCGCGCTTGATATCGAACATGGACCGATTTCCCTGACAATCAATGATCAGGTCGAAACGACCTCCGGTATTCGTGAAATCCTCCTCCGTGAAATCGATGGCATGGTCTGCACCAAGGGAGAGGACGAGCTGCAACTTATGCGAAGCGTCAACGCCCGTTACTTGAGCGCCAGCGAGCTTGGCGAGCTGAATTGCGAGTGTACCGACACCGCCACCCGCCCCATTGATCAATACTTTTTGTCCCGGCTGTAGTTCTCCGCCTTTGCGAAGTCCTTGCAGGGCTAGGACACCCGCTTGAGGCACGGCGGCCGCCTGCTCGAACGTCGCGTTTGCAGGTTTCAGTTCCAGGGAAGTTTCCTGCGCACAAGCATATTCCGCAAACCCTCCCCAATTGCTCCATAGATCCCCAAATACTTCATCGCCTTGCCGGAACCGTGTTACTCGGCTGCCAGATTCTTCGACTGTGCCAGCGATGTCAGCTCCGAGTCTCTGCTTGCCTGGCTTCGGTCTCAAAATCCCGAACATGAGGCGATTGATGAATGGAGTGCCATTCAGGTATTCCCAGTCCCACGAATTGACGGACGAAGCGTGAATTCGTATCAGTACTTCGTCGTCCTTCGGCTCAGGTCTTGGAACATCCTTTAATTCAAGACCATCCGGTGATCCATATTGCGTAAAGACTATAGCTTTCATGGACAGGCACGGCGCAACCAGCGTGGAACGGCGGCGCAGGATCAGGAATCGGTATCAGACAAATCCGCTCTCTGTACCGAAAATGCGACACTGCCGCGGTGTCGCCTTTTGGTTGACTCCTGTCGTTTATTGTATCCTGAAAACATCCATTCGAAAGGCGAGTCATAGGTACTTTATGGAAGCACCAGGGGCAACAATTAGCCGTTACCTGCCCATAACGTCAGAGCGGGGCGCTAGGTTTTTGGCAAGTGTTAACGGCGAATTACTATGCAAAAAGTTAACAATCGACTTCGGGCAAGTTGCAGCCGAGGCAGGGCGGTGAATGGTCCTGGAGCATGCGTTTAATCGCCGGATGCGTCCGCTGGTGAGTCGATCGTTATGGAGAACAGGGCGCGGGTACCCGGGGGCGCAGGAATCAGCGACTGAAGTCCTGATCTGACTGGATTTTTTCGTTAATGGCCGCTGCAATAGCCACGCGCGGCGATCTCCTGTCGCGGTAAATCCAGCGGCCCGGACGCCTGTGGTCCGACCGCAATGGCGGTCCTGCTTCGCTCGTCATCGTGAAAAATGCCTTAATGATCAGCTCAGTAGCCGGGCCCACATCGAAGGAACCATTTAATTGAGGCGTTACCAAAACATTCGCTGCGCTAATTTGTCAAAATACTCAGTGTTCATTCCTGCATAAGCAGTGATAAAGGCAAACCTTCCGAAAGGTTGGGGCGCAAAGCTACCGGTCTAAGGGAAACACCTATGATAGCGGGGCTGCCATCGGCAGAGCATCTTCATAGCCAATCGAGAACCGGATTGCGCACCGCCACCGACGGGAGGCGCGGAGGCGCAATTCCATGCAATCATTTATCTTTGCACTATTATTGACTGGCGTGTCCGGCGTAACGGTTCTCGCATTCAGGCATCCGAATGGCTATGCGAAGTTGTTCCCGTATCTGCTCGCCTGCGGCAGCCTCGTGTTCGTCTGTATGACGATCTGGCATGTGGCGGTGGAGCTGACGTGGCACCGAATCAACGAATTCATTATTGAGGACGCAGTGACCGGAGCCGAAAGTCGAAAGCCAGGCCTCGGACTCGCTTATGTCTGGGTCTTTGTCTGGTACGTTTCGCTCGCGGTTTTCCTCTGGGTCAATCTCAAGCTGCCGCCCTTCCTCCAGGTGACCGATCGTGCGGAAAAAGACGCCCCGGACGGCAATACAAACTGAATGCGAGTAATAAGCCGATCGCAGTGGGGTGCGGCGATGCGCTTGCCACGCCGAGGATTCAGGATAGAGCCACTGCAACGCACCGAGGTTTTCATTCACCATACGGTCGATGTTGACCGTGACCCGACGCCCAACGAGTGGGAAAGTGTCAGCGAAGTTCGCGAACGCATGCGGCGCTTGCAGACTGTTCGCCCGGACCTGGGGCTCGACGTGCCATACAATTTTGTTGCGTTCTGCATGGGTGATGGCGACTTGTTGCTTTGCGAGGGCAGGGGGATGCACCGCAGCGGCGCGCACACCCGGCATCATAATCGCTCGGCGCTGGGAATCGCGTTTCAAGGCGATTTCGAAAATGGAGCGGCGCCGCAGCACCTCAACGCGCAGCTCGCGGCTTTGGCAAACTGGCTGCGACAGCTCCGCAACGCAATGGGACTGGCAAATCTCGGGCAATCGAGGCCGGCCTGGGCGCAGGTGTGGGCTCATCGGGACGCGCAGTCGGCGCATACCGCCTGCCCGGGGCAGATTCTCTACGAGCGTCTGGATCGCATTCGTTACATCGACGAGGAGGACGACATCGCAATGGACAAACCGACGTGGAAATTGGTGCAAAAAGCGCTGCAGAATCAGGATCCGCCGCTTTATGCCGGCAAGCGGATTGACGGGCTGCCGGGCCGGAACACCCATATCGCCGTGCGCGCCTTCGAGAGGCGCGTTGACCTTGAGCCGCGTGGCGTAATCGGGGTGCCGAATGACCCGCGCGCCACGATCTGGCCCGCCAGTCGTGAGCTGCTTTTCCTGATGGCAAAGGGGAATACGTCCGGCGTGATTCGTCGTGCCTGACAAGATGTAGGGCCGAGTTTATGCAATAGTTGGGGAGATAACTTGCGCAGGTTTGACCTGAATACTGTCTAATTCGCGCGAATTGATTAAAATAGGCGAATTATTCAGCTGGACGGGGCCTTGCTGGTCATGCCAAGACTATCTGCAAACGAGGCCAAAGCGCGATTTGGTGAACTCCTGGATCGTGCGCAACAGGAACCCATTACCATCGAAAAGCACGGGAGACCAGTTGCCGTGGTCATGTCCTCAGAAGAATTCAATCATCTACAAGCGATGAAACTGGAAAAATTGTAAACCGAG
>Ga0224512_10001695_pt1 | contig 20895 bp, 17 predicted proteins | sample SF_May12_sed_USG_4_FD_169103 | JGI IMG/M metagenome (GOLD analysis project Ga0224512, IMG submission 169103) | Sediment microbial communities from San Francisco Bay, California, United States - SF_May12_sed_USGS_13 | ecosystem: Environmental > Aquatic > Marine > Sediment | place: USA... | reverse complement strand
CCCGGGTCAGCCTACCATTCGTCGTCGTCGCCCTCGTCGTCGTCTGAATCTTCCCAGCCCAAATCGCCCAATTCTTCGATCTCGTCGAGATCATCGTCGCCGTCGAGATCCCAATCATCCTCTTCGTCTTCCCACTGCGTCTCAGCGACGATGACGCCCGCGGGGAACTCCTCCTCTTCGATACCAACCAACTCCGTCTCGAACAGCATCGCCGACTCCTTTGTCGCGGTATCCGCTGCCAGGGTTCGCCGCCGGCGTCCGACGATCCGACGCCACAATGCGACCAGGTATTTGGCTTTTTATGTCCAATCGGAGCACGTGTCAAGTAGTGCGGGCCCGGGCCTAACCGGGCGCGTCGATCGCCCGGCGGTCCCGTTTTCTCTCGTAGGCCTTCAGAGCGCGTTTTCGCAGGCGAATCGCATCAGGCGTAATCTCGACCAGCTCGTCCTCGGCGATGAACTCGAGGGCGAACTCGAGAGTGATTTCTCGGGGCGGTTCCAGCTGAATCGCATCGTCGGCCCCCGCGGCCCGGATGTTCGTGAGTTTCTTTCCCTTGGTCACGTTGACTTCGAGATCGTTCTCCCGCGCGTGCTCTCCGACGATCATCCCGTCGTACACGGCCTCCACGGGCCGGACGAACAGCCGGCCCCGTTCCTGGAGATTGAACAGCGAGAATCCGGTCGCCACGCCCTCGACCATCGATACGAGCGCGCCGGCCTTTCGTCCTTCGATCTCCCCGGCCCAGGGCGCGTAGTGCGAGAACTGTCGGTGCAGCGTGCCCTCGCCCCGGGTGTCGGTGAGGAACTCGTTGCGGTAGCCGGTGAGCGCCCTCGTCGGAACGAGGAACCGCAGTCTGGTCAGCCCCCCTTCCGCCCGGTGCATATCGAGCATCTCGCCCCGGCGCTCGCCCAGGTGCTGAATCACCACACCGGTCATCGCCTCGGGAACGTCGGCGACGACTTCCTCGAACGGCTCCTCCACATCGCCGGACTCCCCCTGTCGCGTGATGACCTTGGGTCGGCCCACGGCGAACTCGTACCCTTCCCGGCGCATCTGCTCCATGAGGATCGTCAGGTGGAGTTCACCCCGGCCGGAGACCCTCAGGCGGTTCGGATCGCCGGTCTCCTCGACGCGCAGCGCGACATTGGACAGTGTCTCCCGCACGAGACGGTCTCGGATCTGCCGGGACGTGACGAACTGCCCCGACCGGCCCGAGAACGGGGACGTGTTCGGCTGAAATTCCACCGACAGCGTGGGCGGCTCGACGGCGATCCCGGCCAACCGGGCGGGAGCTGCCGGGTCACACACCGTGGCGCCGATCTCGGCGCCGTCTACCCCGGCGATCGCGATGATTTCGCCCGCCACCGCTTCGGAGATCTCCGATCGGCCCAGTGCCTCGAATGCGAACAGGGTCGGCACCTTCACGGGGGGAAGCGGCGCGTCCCGATCGAGCGGCCAGGCTGCGACCAGGTCGCCGGCCGCCAGGCGTCCACGTTCCACGCGACCGATGCCCAGCCGACCCAGATAGGGTGAGTAGTCCACCGTTGAGACCAGAAACTGGAACGGTGCGTCGGGATCCCCCGCAGGCGCTGGAACCGTCTCGACAACCGTCTCGAACAGGGCGGACAGATCGCCGGGCCGGTCGTCGGGTTCGCGAGCGGCCCAGCCGTCCCTGGCCGAGGCATACAGGAAAGGCGCATCGAGCTGATGGTCGTGAGCTTCCAGTTCCAGCAGCAGCTCGAGCACCTCGTCGTGAACACGCAGCGGCTCGCAGTCGGGGCGATCCACCTTGTTGATGATGATGATCGGCTGCAGGCCGAGGGCGAGGGCTTTCCGGGTGACGAACCGCGTCTGGGGCATCGGTCCCTCGAATGCGTCGACGAGCAGCAGGACGCCATTCACCATCCTGAGGATGCGCTCGACCTCACCCCCGAAGTCTGCGTGGCCGGGCGTATCGACGATGTTGATCTTCACCGCCTGGCCGGCAGGGGTCGTCCATCGCACGGCTGCATTCTTGGAGAAGATCGTGATCCCCCGCTCCCGTTCGATCGGGTTGGAATCCATCACGCGCTCCTCGACGCGCTGACCGACCCGGAATGTCCCGGTCTGACGGAGCATCTGGTCGACGAGTGTGGTCTTTCCGTGATCGACGTGCGCGATGATCGCGATGTTGCGGATGTGTTCGGGCTGCAAGCGGGGGTTCCCCAGGTTCAGTGTTCGAGTGCCCGGGCTCCGTCTCCCGGCGCCCGCCGAAGGTGTCGTCCCGAGCCGTGACGTCAACCCCCGAATCGCCGATGTGTTGATTTTTAGGGCCATTCTCGGGTACCGCGACGCGATCCGCAGCCGAAAATACCTCGTGTCGACTCCTCGAGTCGACGTTGGACACGGGCCGCGGGCCGACCTAGTATGAGGTCATGACACGTGTGCACCGGCTCCATCCCGCGCCCACCCGGCAGGCCGGCCAGATCGCGACCCGCCTGTTGCCCGTTGCTCTCCTCCTGCTGGCGGCTTGCGACAAACCCCCTGCGTTCGGCGAAACGAATTCGCTGATCGTCGTCAGCGACGAAACCCTGTGGCAGCAAGTCGAAGCGGAGACCTACGCGCGGCTCGAACCGACCGTATTCACGATTCGGGAAGAGAAGAAGTTCAACGTGACACACGTGGATCCCGGGGGCTCGGAGCTGGATGAGCTGTTGCTGTGGAAACAGGTGCTGGTATTCGGCCTGCCGGGGGACCCGTTGATCGAGGCGATCGCCGCCGCGGCAGATTCGGCCCCGGCGGCGGGCGATGTCCTGCAGGCGAGCGACGTGTGGGCCCGCGGCCAGTTGGCTACGGCGATCGTGCTGGAGGCCGGCAACGAGGCCGCATCGTGGCGCGCCGCCCTGCCGGGGCTCGCCGCCCGGCTCGATTCGCAGTACCGCGACTACGCGTTGGGGCGGATGTTTGCGAGCGGCGAGGATACGCTGCTGGCGCAGACGCTCGCCGTGCAATTCGGCGTCCGGTTGCGAGCCCCCCAGATCTACCACGGACGCGTGGGTGAGGACGGATTCATCCGCCTGCGCAACGACAATCCGCGACCGAGTGAGAGAATTCGGTCGATTCTGATTGAGCGCGTGGCGACCGACTCCGCCGACGCCGCGCCCCTCGGCCCCGAGGCGGTGTTCGCGTGGCGGGAGGGGATCGATGGCGTCGTCTACAACGTGCCGCAGAGCTTCGACCGGTCGCCCGTCGAACCGCGAATCTTTGACCTCGGCGGCGCTGAAGCGATCGAGGTGCGCGGCATCTGGCAGGACGAAGGAACTTTCCCGGCCGGCGGCCCGTTCCTCGCACGCGCCGTCCGCTGCCCGGACGCAACCTGGTTCTTCGACGCATGGCTGTACTCGCCAAATCCGCGCGCGAGCAAGTACGAGTTCCTGATGCAGCTGGAAGAGATCCTGGATTCCTTCCGCTGCACGTCCAGCTGACCGCACCCATGTCCTTCGTTCACCTTCATTGCCACAGCGAGTATTCGCTCCTCGACGGAGCCAACCGGATCGATGCGCTGCTCGACCGGGCCGTCGAGTTGGATATGCAGGCGCTCGCGATCACAGACCACGGAAATCTGCATGGTGCGTGGGAATTTCAGGAAAAGGCCCGGAAACTGGGCCTGAAGCCGCTGCTGGGTTTCGAGGCCTACGTGTCGTACGGGGACAGGCGCCGCAAGGAACGGCCGCCGGACGCTCCGGCCGACTACACACACCTTGTGGTCCTGGCGGCGAACCGCGCCGGCTATCACAACCTGGTCCGGCTGTGTTCGCGGGGCTTCACGGAGGGGTTCTATCGGAAGCCGCGCATCGATCGTTCGTTGCTGGCGGAACTGTCCGACGGACTCGTGATCACCAGCGCGTGCCTGGCCAGCGAGATCTCGCGATCGCTGCTGCGAGACCGGTACGACGAAGCGAAGGAAACGGCGGAGTGGTATGCGCGGACGTTTCCCGGCCGCTACTTCCTCGAAGTGCAGGATCACGGAATCGCCGATCAACACAAGGTGAACGAGGGCGTCTTCCAACTGGCTGACGAGCTCGGTCTCCCCGTCGTGCTGACCAACGACGCGCACTACATGCGGCGGGAGGACGCCGACGCGCACGACACCCTGCTGTGCATCGGCACGGGCACGTTCAAGGACGACCCGGACCGGCTCTCGTTCTTCGGCCAGGAAAGCTACTTCAAGTCCGCCGCCGAGATGGCCGAACTGTTTCCCAACCGGTCAGACCTGCTGGAAAACACCCTTCGCGTGGCGGATCTGTGCGACGTCCAGTTCGAGCAGAAGTACCACCTGCCGAATTTCCCACTGCCCGAAGAGCACTCATCGGACAGTGCCTATCTCCGCGGATTGACCGAGTCGGGCGCGCGCGAACGCTACGGCGACCCTTTGCCCGACGACGTACGCGAGCGGCTCGAGTACGAACTGGGCGTGATTGAACAAACGGGGTACGCGGGATACCTCCTCATCGTGTGGGATGTCATTCGCGCCGCCCGGGAGATGGACATCCCGGTCGGGCCGGGTCGAGGCTCGGCAGCCAGTTCGATCATCTGCTACTGCCTGCGGATCACCGACGTGGACCCGCTCGAATTCGACCTGCTGTTCGAGCGGTTTCTCAACCCCGATCGAGTGTCGATGCCCGACATCGACATCGATTTCTGTTACGAGGGACGCGGCCGGGTCATCGAGTACGTGCGCGAAAAATACGGTGCGGACTCCGTTGGACAGATCATCACGTTCGGAACGATGCTCGCACGCGCCGCCATCCGTGACGTGGGGCGTGTGCAGGGCTTCACGCCCCAGGAGACCGACCGGCTCGCCAAGCTGATACCCAACAGCCCCGGATACTCGCTGACCGCGGAAGAGGCGATCAACAAGGTCCAGGAACTGGCCGACCTCCACCGGAAGGATCCGCGCATCCGCCAGCTGTTGGACGAAACGGCCCGCATCGAGGGCCTGAAGCGGCACACCTCGGTTCACGCAGCCGGCGTGGTCATCGCACCCGGACCCCTCGAAGAGTTCGTGCCGGTTTGTCGGGATACGCGAAACGGTGACGATTCCGTCATCACCCAGTTCGACATGATCGCGCTGGAAAAAGCGGGGATGTTGAAGATCGACTTCCTCGGCCTGCGCACGCTCACGGTCATTCATGACGCGATGCAGATGATTGCGGAACGTCACGAGGTCGACGTCGACTGGCGCGCGATCGGACACGAGGATCCGGCGGTGTACGAGATGCTCGCAGCCGGCGGAACCAGCGGCGTATTCCAGTTCGAATCTCCTCTCGCCACCGATAAGCTGCGGGCCATGCGGTGCGACAGGTTCTCCGACCTCGTAGCGGTCAGCGCGCTCATCCGTCCCGGACCACTCGACGCCGGGATGACCGACGTCTACATCCGCCGCAAGCGCGGCTTTGAACCGGTGACCTACCCGACCGAGGAGCTGGCCGAACTGCTCGAGCCGACGTACGGCATCATCACCTACCAGGAGCAGGTGATGCGGGTGGCCAACCTTCTGGCCGGTTTCACCCTCGCCGAGGCGGATGTACTCCGGAAGGCGGTGGGCAAGAAGGATGCGGAACTCACGAACAAGGTCCTGAGTGATTTCAAGTCACGCGCGGTGGCGCGCGGCCTGACTTCGGTGAAGGCGACGGAGATCGCGGAGCTCATCCGGACGTTCGGTCGGTACGGATTCAACAAGGCGCATTCGGTAGCCTACGGCGTCATCTCCTACCAGACGGCCTGGCTGAAGGCGCACTTCCCCGCCGAGTTCATGGCGGCCCTGCTGTCGTCGATCATCGACAACACGGACAAGGTCGTGTCTTATATCGCCGCCGCGCGTTCGATGGGTATCGAGATTCTCCCGCCGAGCGTCACGGAGTCGGGGTACAAGTTTACGGTGGTCAGCGACAAGCAGGTCCGGTTCGGCCTCGGCGCCATCAAGGGCGTGGGAGCTTCCGCTATTCGCTCGATCCTGGATGCGCGCCGCGACGGACCTTTCACTTCGATGTTCGACTTTTGCCAGCGCATCGACCTGCGGCTGAACAACAAGCGCGTCCTGGAGTGCATGATCGCCGCCGGCGCACTGGACACGTTCGGGGAGCGGGCTGCGCTGTGCGCCGGACTCGAGACGGCTCTGTCGGAGGCTGGAGCCCGGCAGCGGGAGCTGGAGACGGGCCAGGAATCGTTGTTCGGCGCCGTGGCGGACGTGCCGCGGCCGACTCCGCGGTTGCCGGTCGTGGCGCCGTGGACGGAGCAGGAACGGTTGAAGGAAGAGAAGGCGGTGCTCGGTTTCTACATCTCGGGCCATCCGCTGGACCGCCACCGGGACCTCGTCGAGTTGCTGGCGATGGAGGCCAACACGGGCAGCCTCGGCCGGCTGCGGGACCGCAAGGTCCAGCTCGCATCTGTCGTGACGAGCATGGATGTGCGCGTGTCCCGGAAGACCGGCAAGGAATGGTGTCGGCTCACGCTCGAGGATTACCACGGCACGGCGGACGCCCTCGTTTTCGGTGATGTGTGGGCCACGACGCGCGACCTGTTCGCCGAGGATCTGCCGGTGCTCATCGAGGGAACCGTGTCGGGAAATTCGCGAGACGAAGAGGATCCCCCCATTTTTGTGGATTCGGTGTTGCGCTTGAAGGACCTGGGAGCGAGCGGACAGATCGGCGTGTGCATCGAGCTTACGCAGGGCGAGCACGTGCCGGATGGAGAGTTCGCGCGCGTCCGGAAGGCCCTGGAGGCAGCGCCAGGGCCGGGAGTGGTGCTGTTGCGCTGGCGGCCGGCGGGCGGCAACGGCGGCAACGGTTCGACCGACACGGAACCGCCCGTGCTGAAGTCGCGCCTGCGGGTTGAGCCGAGCGCGCGGCTGCTCGCCGACCTGCGGACTCTGGTCGGAGGCGACCGCGTACACCTGACACGCGGCTGACCACTTTCCTCAACGGGGTTTGCACGGGGGATCATGATGAGCGACGAGACCAGGTCTGGAAAGGCCGCGGGGCCGGAGGATTCCGAGCCGCTGTCGCGCTACGAACGCGTGAAGCTCGCCCGGCACCCGGATCGGCCGTTCACCCTCGACTACATCCGTATCCTGTGCTCCGATTGGATCGAATTGCACGGTGACCGGAAGTTTCGTGACGATCCGGCGATCGTCGGGGGATGGGCCACGCTTGCCGGACGCAGCGTGATGATCATCGGCCATCAGAAGGGCCGCGGCATGAAGGAAAACCTGCTGCGGAACTTTGGGTCGCCGCATCCCGAGGGGTACCGCAAAGCGGAGCGGCTGATGCAACTGGCGGCGAAGTTCGGCCGGCCGGTCGTGACTCTCGTGGACACGCAGGGTGCCTACCCGGGGATCGGAGCGGAGGAGCGAGGGCAGGCCGAGGCCATTGCCCGAAACCTGCAGGTCATGGCGGGACTTCCCGTCCCCATCGTCACGGTGATCATCGGCGAAGGAGGCAGCGGCGGGGCCCTGGGAATCGCCGTGGCAGACCGCGTACTCATGCTGGAAAACGCGATCTACTCGGTGATCTCCCCGGAGGGATGTGCCGCGATCCTGTGGAGAAGCCGGGATCGGGCAGAGGACGCCGCCGAGGCGCTCAAGCTGACGGCAACGGATCTGGCGGAATTCGCCGTTGTCGACGAGGTGATACGGGAGCCGAACGGAGGCGCGCACCTCGACCCGGATGCGACTGCGCTGGCAGTCGGTTCCGCCGTGGAACGACACCTTGACGAACTCGTGGAGTTTTCGGGCGACGAGTTGATCGAGCGACGGAGAGAGAAGTTCTACGCGATGGGTCGCTGGGAAGACACGGCCAGTGCCTGACCCGCGGCAGGAACATCGTCCCCCGGCTCGTCCGCCACGTCCCATCCCGGTCGCCGGATCGGCGCGCGCGCACCAGATCGTGGCCGTCCAGTTCCAGGGACAGCGGTCGGACTACTATTCCTACCGGGGCCCCAGCGCGCTGCGCGAGCTAGAGTATGTCGTCGTGGAGGCGGATCGGGGCCAGGACGTCGGCTGCGTCGCTAAGGCCGTAGACGCGGACCACCACTCCTGCGAAGGGGGGTGCGATCATGCGCACCACGGTCCGGTCGTCCCACCGGCGAAGCGGGTGCTGCGGCGTGCGGCTCCGGTCGACGTGCAGCGGCGTCTGACCCTCAATGCCGAAGAAACGGAGCTGCGTCGCCGAATCCGTGAACTCGTCCGACAGCACGGGTTGCGGATGAAGGTGAGTGAAGCCGAGTGGCAGTGGGACAGAAACAAGCTTACGGTCTACTTCACGGCCGACAAGCGAGTGGACTTCCGGGCGCTCGTCAAAGAAATGGCTCGGACGTTCAAGACGCGGATCGAGCTGCGACAGATCGGCGTGCGGGACGAAGCGAAGCGTCTCGGCGGCCTCGGTCGTTGCGGCCGCGAGCTGTGTTGCCGGCTGTGGCTTCCACAGGTCGAGCCGGTCACTCTGCAACTCGCCAAGGACCAGGGTCTGTCGCTCAATCCGGCCCAGATTTCAGGCGCCTGCGGCAGGCTGATGTCGTGCCTGCACTACGAACACGAGTTCTATCTGCAGGCGAAGAAACGCTTCCCCAAGGTCGGCCGGACGATCCGCACCGAACTGGGCGAGGAAGTGGTCATGGGATGGGACATCTTCCGCGACACCGTCGCGTTACGCGACGAAGCGGGCGAGGTCCGAACCGTATCGCTCGACAGCGTGCGTCGTCAGCCCGCGTCGGCCAGGCCCGGCGCCGACCGGCCCGGCCGGAGTGTACGGGGGCGCTCGGGAGACCGGCAGCGACCCTCCCCACGCGACCACAGCCACGACTGATTCACCACTACCCCCTATCTTCAAACCCATGAACAAGTTTTACGTCACCACGGCGATCGACTACGCAAACGGTCTTCCTCACGTGGGCCATTCGTTCGAGAAGGTCGGGGCGGACGTCATTGCCAGGTACCGCCGGCTGCGCGGCGATGACGTGCGGTTCGCGATCGGGATGGACGAACACGGCCAGAACGTGCTGCGGGAAGCGGAGCGCCAGGGCATCGAGCCAGGCGCGTGGGTGGATGACATCGCGAGCAAATGGCAAGCGACCTGGCAGCGCCTGGGACTCTCGAACACCGATTTCGTGCGCACGACGAGTGCATCGCACGTCCGGGCCGTGCAGGAACTCGTGCGGCGGATCCAGGCGGCCGGCGACATCTACCTGGATCGATACGAAGGGTATTACTGTGAGCGCTGCGAAGCGTTTCGGAAGGAATCCGAACTCGTAGACGGGAAATGTCCTCTGCACCCCTCCCGTGACATCTCCTGGACCGAAGAACAGAACTACTTCTTCCGGTTGTCGAACTACACGGAGCCCCTGCTGGACCACATCGCCGCTCACCCTGAATTCATCCAGCCGGACAGCCGCCGCAACGAAATTCTTCGGTTGCTGGAGGGCGGACTCGACGACATCAGCGCCTCCCGGTCCCGCGTTCCCTGGGGTGTGCCGTTCCCCGACACCGAAGGGCACACGGTCTACGTCTGGTTCGATGCGCTGCCCAATTACCTGTCGGTGCTCGGCTACCCGGAGGACGGATACGAGGCGTGGTGGCCGGCCGACCTGCATGTGATCGGCAAGGACATTACGCGCTTCCATTGCGTGATCTGGCCGGCGATGCTGATGTCCGCCGGCCTGCCCCTGCCTGCCACCGTATGGGCGCACGGGTTCGTGATGATCGGCGGTGGGAAGCTGTCGAAGTCGGAAGCGGAGCGAATCGACCTGGGCCGCCTCGTCGACCGGCATGGCCCGGATGCTTTCCGTTTCATCCTGATGCGCGAGGCGCCCTGGGACTCCGACCGCGATTTTCCATCGGTCGAGAGCTTTCTTCAGCAGTTCGACGACCGGTACCAGGCAGATCTGGCGAACGATCTCGGCAACCTTCTCAACCGCACGGTGGCGATGATCGGGAAATACCGGGACGGGCGGGTCTCCGGCGGACAGGACACCGAGCTCGAGAATGCCTGTCGGGCGGCGCTCGACGCGTACCACCAGCACATGGAGTCCATGCAGCTCCACGCGGCGCTCGAGGACGTGATGACGATCGTACGCCGCTCGAATGCCTGGGTTGACTCACGGGCGCCGTGGGCGCTGGCGCGTGATCCGGCAGCCGCCGACGAATTGGACGAGGTTCTCGGGGCCCTGGTCCGGGCCCTGGCGAGGATTTCAGTGGCGCTGGCACCGTTTATGCCAGACAAGGCGGACGAAATCTGGAAGCGGCTTGGTGGCGCAGGTTCACCACCGCCGTTCGACGAGCTTGGCGAACGGTGGCCTGCTCTAGTGCCGGAAAGCAGTGAAGGCGTGCTGTTCCCGCGGATAGAGACGCCCCGCGATTGACGCCGCGTTCCGCCTTGACAGGTCCCTCTGAGCACATGTAGTCTGCCGACGTCCCGCTCGGCGGCGCATGTCTCTCCGAGCAAAAATTTTCCAGACGCCGGCTGTCGACCGAAGCGGTCGAGGTCGCCGTGCGTCCGTTATGGATGATTCGTACTGAAACCCAGACACTGGACCGTTCAGATCATGCCCGAGGGTGGCGGCCGGATTCGCCACCTCAGCGTCACGCGTCGTGTTGTACGCCTGGCACTGACCGCTGGAGCTCTCGTGCTCGTACTGGCGGCCGTGTTCGTGGCCAGCCTGGGCATCGACGCGGGCCGGGAGGCCGAGCTCGTCCGACTGCGGGTGGAGAACAGGAGCCTGGCGGCGGATCTCGGCCGGATGGAATCGCAGGTCGCCACGCTGGATCGGTTCATCGACGGCCTGTCGGAGCGGGACCAGCAGATCCGATTGCTCGCCGGGCTTCCGTACCTCGATCCCGAAGTGCAGGCCGTCGGCGTCGGAGGTCCGCTGACCAGCAACCCGTCGCGAGAAGAGTTCCTGCGGATCTCACCGAACATGGCGACGCGATCGCTGGCGGCGAGCTACGACGTGGAAAAGCTCGTGCGGCGCGTCGAGCTGCTCGATGCCAGTCTCGATGAGGCGTTGGACTCCGTCGCCGTGCACGGGGACGTGTTCCGGTCGCGCCCGTCCATCCGGCCCGTGCAATCTCCCGACTCCTGGATCAGCTCGAGCTTCAGCCAGAGCCGCTTCCATCCGGTTCTGCTCGTAAACCGACCGCACCCCGGGCTGGACATCTCCGCGCCCGTCGGTACGCCTTTCCTCGCTTCGGCCGCGGGACGGGTCACGTTTGCCGGCACGAAGGTCGGCTATGGAAAGACGATCGAAATCGATCATGGATACGGCTACGTGACGCGCTATGCGCACGCGGCAAGCATCAACGTGAAGCGGGGTCAACGAGTCAGTCGGGGCGAAGTGATCGGTGAGATCGGAAAAACCGGCCTGGCCACGGCTCCGCATCTGCACTACGAGGTGCTGGTAGACGACCGGGCCGCCAATCCCCGAAACTACCTGCTGGACGACCTGGTCTTCTGACCGCCGCCGCGCGCTGCGCGGCTGCGTTTTCCTGTTTGCCAATCACCCCGCCCCGCGGGTAGATTTGCGCCCGCGGCGAATCCAGTCACGGGGCTCAAAACCGGGAGATGTGGGAATGCGGACTCTTCGAATCTCAGTCGTTATTGTCGGCACCGCGCTGGTCGCGGCCGGGTGCGGATCCAGCGTGACCGTGGAGGTGACGACGGAAGGTCCGAATGGCGCCCAGCCGCAGTCGAATCTCCCGGTGCAGTTCCTTCCGTTCGATCGAGACTCGGTGTTCGACGCGCTGGATGGCCAGGCCTCCTCTCCTCGCCCGGAAATGTCCGAGGAGCTGCAGGCGGAGGCCGAACGCGTCGCCGGGCTGCAGGCCGAGTGGAGGACGAAGGACACGGAATGGGCCGAAGCACGAGATAATCTGCAGCAGTTGTCGACCCGGTTGCAGGCCATGGACGCGCGCGACCCCGCGTACCGCCGCCTGTTCGATCAGTTCAACCAGGGCGAAGGCGTCGTCAATCGGCTCAACCGCGAGCGCACCCAGTTGTTCGACGCGTTTACGAGCGCACAGGAAGCCGTGACGGCGGCGGTGGACTCGTTCAAGATCGTTCGCGAATTGTGGGAGGACGAAGCCTACGCCGGGTACTTCGACATACGGAACGAGCTGCTCGGTGGGCGGGAAGTCGTCGAGGACACGACGGATTCGAGTGGTCTGGCCACGGTCGGTCTTCCCGGCGGCAGCTGGTGGGTGACCACGCGGGCACCCGTATCGGGGGGCGAAGTGTACTGGAACGTCCCGGTCGGCGAGCAGGACACAATCAGGCTCAACGAGTCGAACGGCGTTACTCGACTGCGATTATAGGGTGCCGCCGACCGGACGCGGGATTCGTGTTCCGGTCGGCCTGCGCCTATTGATGCTCCCATGAATGAAGATCTGCAGGTCCTCGACGGTGGCATGACCTTCGAGGTCGATCGCAGTCACGTCGGTTGGCTGACGTTCGACCAGCCGGGTCCGCTGAATGTCCTGTCTTCCACGGTACTCCGCTCGCTGGACTCCCTGCTGGCCCAGCTTGAGTCCCGAATCGCCAACGGGCAGATCCATGCGCTGATCATCCGCAGCGCCAAACCCGGTTCGTTCATCGCCGGAGCCGACGTACGCGAGTTCGTGGCCCTGGAGTCGGCGGCCGAGGCCAGGGAGGCGAGCGCCGAGGGGCAGCGAATCTTCAGACGCCTCGAGCGACTGCGCGTGGAGACCGTCGCCGTCATCGACGGCACGTGCCTCGGCGGCGCCACCGAGCTGATTCTGCACTGCACGCATCGGATGGCCACAGATCGGTCCTCTACCCGGATTGGCCTGCCGGAGGTGCGGCTCGGGATCATTCCCGGATTCGGCGGTACGGTTCGTCTTCCTGCCGTCGTTGGTCTGAAGGAAGCGATGGGGATGATCCTGAGCGGCAAGCCGATCAGCGCCCGTCGTGCGAAACGGATCGGTCTGGTGGATCGGATCCTCCCGCTTCACCGAGCCGAGCGGGAACTGGACGAGTTCATCGAGCTTGTCCTGTCGAAGCGTGTTCCCGAGCGCGTCGTCCGCCGGAGCCTGGCCGAGCGACTGTTGGAAGGGACGAGCATCGGCCGGTGGATCCTGTTTTCGGCGGCGAAGAAGCGGGCACTGGCCGAAACAGGCGGGATGTACCCGGCGCCGCTGCGGGCGATCGCCGTGCTGCGAGCCGCCCGTGGCGCGCACGTGGACGAGGCCTACCGCCTCGAGGCGGAGGCGGTGGGTGACCTGCTGGTGAGTCCCGAGTCGCAGAGCCTGGTGAGGGTGTTCCTGCTGTCGCAGCAGGCGAAGCGGGCGCTGCCCGCGGACGTCATGGCCACGGCCGCCGAGATTCGGAAGGCAGCGGTCATCGGAGCCGGTGTAATGGGCGGAGCGATCGCTCAGCTGATCGCGTCCCACGATGTGCCTGTCGTGCTGAAAGACATCGACCAGGGCGCACTCGACTCGGGCCTGAGGCACGCCGCCGGCCTACTGAAGAAGGCGGCGAGTGCGGGCGTGTACTCCGAGGAGGAGGCCGGCCTCAAGCTTGCACTGATCAGCGGAACGCTCGAGTACGAAGCCCTCGAAGATGTGGACCTCGTCATCGAGGCGGTCGTCGAGCGCCTGGCCGTCAAGCAACAGGTGATGCGTGAAGTCGAGGCGGTGGTACCGGATGGCGCGGTTCTGAGTACGAACACGTCGTCGTTGTCGGTGGCTGGAATCGGCGGGGCTCTCGACCGGCCGGAGCGGTTCATCGGACTGCATTTCTTCAATCCAGTGCACAAGATGCCGCTCGTCGAGGTCATCCGTTGGGAAGACACGAGGCCTGCGGCGCTGGCCACGGGTCTGCAGTTCGTGCTGGATATGAACAAGACGCCGGTCGTGGTGGCCGATCAGCCGGGATTCCTCGTGAACCGGCTTCTCAGCCCGTATCTGAACGAAGCGGGCCGACTGCTGTCGGAAGGTGCCGACGTTGAGAGGGTGGACGGAGTCCTGCGATCCTTCGGCATGCCGATGGGTCCGTTGCGACTGCTCGACGAGATCGGCTTCGACGTGGCGAACCACGCGGGCCGCGAGCTGGGCGCAGCGTTCGGTGCGCGCCTGGAGCCGGCGCCTCTGCTGTCCCGTCTCATGGAAGACGGACGGCTCGGAAAGAAGAACGGTCGAGGCTTCTATCTATATCGTGACGGCAAGATGACAGGCGTGGATCCGGACATCGGAGCGGCCGCCAGGACGGATGCGCCAGCGGGGAGCGCTCCGCCGGACGAGGACATTCTCGCGCGCTGTCTGTATCTGATGGTGAACGAGGCAGCGTGGTCATTGGCGGACCGGGTCGTCGACTCGGCGGACATGGTGGACCTGGCCATGATCATGGGCACCGGATTCCCGCCTTTCCGCGGCGGTCTGCTGCGCTGGGCGGACGGAGAGGGCCTGGCCCGAATCCGGGACCGCCTCGTCGGATTCCAGGCTCTGGGGACCCGGTTTACGCCGGCGCCGTTGCTGATCGAGCTCGCCGACCAGAATCGGGTGTTTACGAATTCTCCCTAGGCGGTTGTTCAGGCATGCGGGTGCAGAGCGCATCCCCGCTCCCGATCGTGCGGATGGGGTCCACATCGAAGTCGTGTATCGCCGGCTTCCGGACAGTGTCAGGCGATTCGAGCAAGAACTCCTTCACGACGGTCCCTCCTGCAAAGTATCGGTGTTCCACGTCAACGAGCCGCTGCGGGTGGGCGAAGTCGAGGTCGGGGCCGGCGGCGCCATCCTGTGGTACCTGTTCCCGGGCCGCGCCTACGAAGTCGCCGCCGTATACGACGCCACCGGCGAGCGGCTGGGGTACTACACGAACTTCATTCGAATCCCCGGAATCGAACCGGGTCGCTGGGATCTCACCGACGTGTATCTGGATGTCTGGCAGGCCCCTGGTGCCCCTCCCGTTCTACTGGATGAGCGGGACTTGGCGGAGGCGGTCGCCGGCGGAGTCATCGGCGTGGACGAGGCCGGCGAGGTGGAAGCGGAAGCGGAAGCGGTGTTGCGGGCGGCACGGGCCGGGCGCTGGCCACCCCGGCTTGTCCGGGAGTACCCGCTCGAGGACGTCCCAGCGCTGCGGCTGCGGCGCGACGAACCCGGGACCTACTTCGCCAATCTCATCGTCGGTCGCCTGATCGCCTTCGGCATTTATGCCCTCGGCGCGTTGTCGTTGACATCGCTGGCATTCGCGGCCCTGACGAATGCTTTCCACGGTGATCGGGTGGGGCTGGCGGCCTGGATGTCGGTCGTGGCCGTCGAGTTCCTCGTTCTGTTCGGCCTGTCGCTTGCCGGCCGATTGCCTGCGACCCGCCGACCCAAGCGTGAGGAGATGCTGACGGAGAAGATCCTGTTCATCGGTGCGCTGATCACGGGGCTCGCTGTGTTCCTGAATCCCGACAGCGAAATGTGGCGGCGCGGTTTGATGGGCGTTTACGGTGCGCTGGCAGTCTTCCTGGCCGTGTTCGCCGTCGCACGTCTCAGGTACGAACGGACGTTCCCGACACTGGCGGTGACGGGCGTCGTCTTCTGCCTGGCGGCGCTCGCCGTACTCGTGTAGACCGTGCGGGCCGCCTATAAGGGCCGGGTGCGGCCGCGCGGAAGTGCAATCAAGTCACCCGCGACGTGCGCGTCGGCTCGGGAACAATCACCGACAGATACGGTCTCTCCGGCGTCGACGTAGTTGTACCGGTCGATGATCCCCCGGTGAATCCGGGCGCCGGCGCCCACGCGGCAATGATCCATCACGATCGAGTCGATGATCTCGGCGCCGGGTTCGATCCGCGTGCTGCGTCCGATCACGGAGCGCACGATCCGCGCCCCGTCGATGACCGACCCGACACCGATGCTCGCATCCTCGATCGTGCCACCCAGAATCCGGGCGCTGGAACGATGATACGATTGCGAGTGCACGGGCCAGCTTTTGTTGTTGAGATCGAAACGCGGCTGGGCGCCCAACAGGTCCATGTGCGCGGCATGGTACGCCTCGAGGGTCCCGATGTCGCGCCAGTAGCCGGCTTCCTCGTACGACCTGACACCGGGCACTCGATTTCGAAGGAAGTCGTAGGCACACACGCGATGCTTCGGATCCTGTACCATCCGCGGAACGATCGTCTTGCCGAAATCGGGCTCCAGCCCGGCCTCCGACACCTCTCGCAGGACGTTCACGAGCGCCGCCGGCTCGAACAGGTAGTTGCCCATCGAGGCGTACACGTACCCGGGGCGGCCGGACATCTCGGGCGGGGCCGCAGACTTCTCGGCCCACGAAACGATGGAGTCTTCCGGGTCCGCCTCGGCGACGCCAAATCCGGCGGCATCGGCCACCGGCACGGGAAGCATCGCAATGCTCAGCGCCGCTTCCTTCTCCCGATGAAAGCGAATCATATGCCCGATATCCATGCGGTAGACATGGTCGGCTCCGAACACCGCGATGAGGTCCGGCTTGAAGTCAAAAATCAGATTGAAATTCTGATACACGGCATCGGCCGTGCCGCTGTACCATGACTTGCCGACACGCATCTGCGGCGGCACGATGGTCAGGAAGTCGTCGGGATGCGGCGTACTCAGGCGCCAACCCTCACGCAGGTGGTGGATCAGCGACTGGGACCGGTACTGAACCAGCACGAACGTCGAGTAGATCCCGGAGTTGAGGAGATTGGACAGCACGAAATCGACGATGCGATAGCTGCCGCCGAACGGTACCGCCGGTTTGCTGCGATCCGCAGTGAGCGGCATCAGGCGACGGCCTTCGCCGCCCGCCATCACAAGTCCCAGCACGCGAAGGTCGGTGCGCATATTTCCCTGGTCGCCTTGTCAGACGGTGGTCTGTTGTTGTCGGGTCAGCACGCGGTCGTACAGAATCTCGTACTCGCGCCCTCGCCCGGCCCATGAGTGGTCGCTCCGCATGGCGAGTTTCTGAACGCGTCGGTATGCGCGCCCGTCGGCGAACAAACCGATGGCCTGCCCGATGGCCCATTCCAGTCCCGCCGCGTCGTAATGCTCGAATACGATCCCGGTCGCGGAGCCGGCATCGATGGTCGCCCGGTCAGCGTGCGTCACGCTGTCGGCGAGCCCACCCACCCGATGGACGATCGGCAAGGTCCCATATCTCTGGCTGATCATCTGGTTCAAGCCGCATGGCTCAAATCGGGACGGCATGAGAAAGAAGTCTGCGCCCGCCTCCACCAGATGCGCCAGTCGTTCCGAAAACGCGATGCGTGAACCGACGTGCCGCATCCTGCCGAGCTCCTCGATCGTCCGCTCGTGCCTGGCGTCCCCCGTGCCGAGAAACACGAACCGGGCCTCCGTCCACTTCGCGATCCGATCGCGAAGCTCCTCGAACAGGCCGATCCCTTTCTGATCGACGAGCCGAGATACCAGGCCGAACACGGGAACCCCCGGCGGTGCGTCGATTCCGAACTCCTCGGCCAGGGCGGCACGCGAGGCTCTCTTGTTCTCGAGACTGTCGGGTCCGTACGGCATGGGCAGCCACGGGTCGCCAGAGGGATCCCAGACCTCGGTATCGATACCGTTGAGAATTCCGATGACGGGTGGAACCAGTTCGCGCAGGATCGGATCCAGGCCGAATCCGAACTCCGGCGTCGCAATTTCCTCGGCATATCGAGGACTCACGGTGGTTACCTGGTCGGCCGCCCGAATGCCGGCGGCCAACAGGTTCAGGTCGCCTTCGCCCGGAACGCGATAGCCGCGAGTCTCGACGGCTCCGGCCGCCGTCCGATGCGCGGCGGGAAACCAGCCCTGGTAGGCCATGTTGTGAATCGTGAGGACGGAGGCGGTCCCGGCGCCCAGCCAGGCGGGAGCGAGCGCTGCCTGCCAGTCATGGCAGTGTACGATCTCGGGACGGAACGCCAGCCGATCGGACGCCAGCAGCGCGGCCCGGACATACGCGGCGAAGCGCAGCAGGTTGTCCGGGTGATCTGACCCGCCGGTGCCATAGAGTCCATCACGGTCGTACAGTTCGGGAACGTCTACGAACCAGACGCGCAGGCCGTCAGCGACCGGCCCCGCAACCAGCCGTCCCGGTCCGGACGTACCGAGCTCCGAAGCGGCGAATTCGACGACGGGGCCCCCGGGGGCCCGGTCGGGCCACCGCACGTCCCGGTACAGCGGCAGCACGAGCTCGACGCGGTGCCCCGCCTCGCCGAGGTAGGCGCTCAGAGCTCCGACCACGTCGCCGAGGCCGCCAGTCTTGGCGAACGGTACGGCCTCGCTGGCGAGTTGCAGGATGCGCATACTTGTCTCGGCGATCGGGTAACGGCGACTTGGGAGAAACATACGCGATGGCGAGGAAGAAACCGACCGGTCAAAAGACGGCGCGAACGGGCGAGCGGGCCATCAGTGGCGCCGCGCTAGGCGCAATGCTGCTGTTCTTCGTTGCGTTATGGCTTCTGTGGGAGACGCCGGTCGTGGCACCTCTCAAGCTGTTCGTCGTCTTCCTGCACGAGATCAGCCATGGGATCGTGGCAATCGCCACGGGCGGACGCATCGATCGCATCGTGGTCGATGCCAACCAGGGCGGCGCCTGCTATTGCGGCGGAGGCAGCGCGTTTCTCACACTTTCGGCCGGCTATCTCGGGAGCCTGTTGTGGGGTTTGGCGTTTCTCGCACTCGCCCGGTTCGAGGCCCAGGCCCGGTGGACCATGGCGGCCGTCGGGGTGGCAACCGCAGCGGTCACCGTACTTTTCATGCGGAATCTGTTTGGCTTTGCGTTCGGCGTCGGATTCGCTGCGGCCCTCGTACTCGCCGCGCGTCAGCTGCCCGCACGGTGGAACGCGCGGATTCTGTTCGGGCTGGGACTCACGAGCGCCCTGTATGCGATTCTGGACATCAAGAGCGACGTGATCGATCGGTCCGGGCTCGAGTCGGATGCCCGCATGCTGGCCGATCTGACCGGCGTACCGACCGTCGTCTGGGGTGCCCTGTGGATCGGCCTGGCCGGTGGGATCGTCGCTCTGGTGGCGCGCCGGGCGTTTGCCCGGAGCTGAGATCAGTACGGGACGGGAGCGCCCAGAGGAGTACCCTGCTGGGCTGGCCCGACCACCTGGTTCTTGCCTGCCAGCTTGGCTTCGTACATCCGGTCGTCCGCCCGATCGAGGAGTCGACTGATTTCTTCGCCGTGTTCGGGCCAGCTTGCGACGCCGATGCTCACGGTCACGTGCGCTCCGCCACGAGCGCCGGCAATGACGAGCGGCGAATTCTCGATTGCCTGGCGGACGCCCTCGGCCGCAACCAGGGACGCGGAAGAGCCGGTTTCCGGAAACGCGACCACGAACTCCTCTCCGCCCAGCCTGCCCACGAAGTCGGTCTCTCGCACGCGGCCGCGCAGGGCCGCCGCGACGGCCACGAGAGCCGAGTCGCCGCCGGCATGCCCGTATCGATCGTTGAACTGCTTGAAGTAGTCCACGTCGATCACGGCGATCGAAATCGGCCGGCCGTACCGCCGCGCGCGAGCCTGCTCGCTCTCCCAGCGTTCCATGAACGCGCGCCGATTCAGAAGGCCCGTCAGGGGGTCATTGGCAGACAGGACGTGGGGCCGCTGCATGCGCAGGTTCACCAGTACGCCCAGCCCCGACATGCCGATCAGCAGGGCGACGCGCACGGCCTGGGCCTCGACCTGAAGATCCTCGGGCCCCAGCTGAAATACGCTTCCCGCCAGTGCGACGAGCCCGATGTACTGCAGGGAGGCGCAGGCACCGGCGATGAAGCAAGCCCGGTGGTCGAGCCGCACCGTGGTCACGGACAGAGCGTAGAAGTACGCGGGAAACAGGATCTCGTTGTGCACGGCCATCTGGTGAGAACCGAGCATCAGAAACACGGCGAGCGCCAGGCTGATTACTGACACGTCGGCAATGCTGGCCACGAAGCCCACCCACCAGCTGTACGCGACGCGGCGGACCAGCAGGTGCAGGACGAGACTCATCGCGACGAACAGGGTCAGCATGGCCTGATAGATCCGCAGGTCCGCCGAATTGGGATGCCGGAGCGCGGCGACCAGCGCGATACCGAGGCCGAGAATGGCCAGAATCGAGCGAATCCGGGAAATGATCAGTTCGCCTTCGGCGGCCGGCGCCATCAGCGTGGCGTCGGGCGGGCGCCAGAAGCGCTTCGTGACGGAAATCGCGTTGATCATGACAAGTCATTTTGGCAAGGTGCGTGCCCTTACATGCGTGGCGGACTTCCGGGCCGTTCATCGGCTCTGCCGCCGCGAGACGCCCCTTCGTGCGGCATCCCGCCATACGGTGTAGTATCCAGCCCGGCAGACCATCCCAGCCGCGGAGACGCATATGAGCACGACGATTCGCCAGGCGGAGCAGGCGGACAGGGACAGAATCGTGCTGTTCAACCAGGCCCTGGCGCTCGAGACCGAGGGGCGTACGCTCGATCGCGCCACCCTCACGCAGGGGGTGACACGGATGCTCTCCGATGCGTCCACGGGCCGGTACTTCGTCGCGGAAGACGGCGGCGAGATCGTGGGCCAGCTCGCCGTCACGGTGGAGTGGAGCGATTGGCGGAACGCCGAAATCTGGTGGATCCAGAGCGTTTACGTCGCACGGAGCCACCGGCGTCGGGGAACGTATCGCCGGTTGCACGAGCACGTGTGCGACCTCGCCCGGGGGTCGCGAGTCGCCGGCCTCCGCCTGTACGTGGAGCGGGATAACGAGGCGGCGCAATCGACGTACGAGTCCCTCGGCATGCAGCGGTCTCCCTACGTGATGTACGACGAATACTGGTTCTAGTTCGTGCCGGAGGCGGGTCAGGTGTGGTGGACGTACCCTAACGTCCCGGAAAGCGTGGTACACGCGCCACAACCGGAGTGACCTCCCCGCCCCGGC
>Ga0224512_10001694_pt1 | contig 20906 bp, 13 predicted proteins | sample SF_May12_sed_USG_4_FD_169103 | JGI IMG/M metagenome (GOLD analysis project Ga0224512, IMG submission 169103) | Sediment microbial communities from San Francisco Bay, California, United States - SF_May12_sed_USGS_13 | ecosystem: Environmental > Aquatic > Marine > Sediment | place: USA... | reverse complement strand
GCGTTCCCAGGTGGTTCATTTCGTGAAGCAGCCGCTGCCGGCGCGGGTGCCACGTCGGCCCATGCGTGCCGTGCTGGGCCTGGAAGACAACCGCATGGTGCCGATCCTGCGCGATCCGCACAAGGTGACGGAGTCCGCGGATGCGGTGTTCTACTTTCCCGGCTGCGGTTCGGAGCGCCTGTTCAGCCAGGTCGGGCTGGCGACCCTGGCCATGCTCTACGACGCCGGGACCCAGACCGTGCTGCCACCGGGTTACCTGTGCTGCGGCTATCCGCAGAAATCCGGCGGTGATGCCACCCGCGCCAACCGGATCACCACCGACAACCGGGTGCTGTTCCACCGGGTGGCCAATACCCTCAACTACCTGGATATCCGCACGGTGATCGTGTCCTGCGGGACCTGCATGGACCAGCTGCTGGAATACCAGTTCGACAAAATATTCCCGGGCTGCCGCTTGCTGGATATCCATGAATACCTGCTGGAGCAGGGCGTACACCTCGAGGGCGGGGAGGGCGTGCAATACCTTTACCACGATCCCTGCCATACCCCGATGAAGACCCACAATCCGATCAAGGTGGCCTCGACCCTGATGGGACAGCCGGTACTGCTGTCGGACCGCTGTTGCGGCGAGGCCGGCACCTTCGCCGTGTCGCGCGCGGATATCGCCACCCAGCTGCGCTTCCGCAAGCAGCAGGAACTCAGTGAGGGTATCGAGCAATTGACGGGCGGGCGGACGGCCATCGATGGCAATGTGAAGCTGCTGACCGCCTGCCCATCCTGCCAGCAGGGGCTGGCCCGCTATGCCGATGACACCGGCCTGGAAACCGATTACATCGTGGTGGAGCTGGCCGGCCGGCTGCTGGGCGAGGACTGGGAACAGGACTTCGTCAGCCGTATCCAGCAGGGGGGCGTGGAACGGGTGTTGCTATAAAGATACTGAAAAAGTTCTGCAACTTTCTGAATGCATATATAAAGCACATACTAAACTTCGCTGCGTTCGAATTCAGGTGCTAGTAGCGATGTCATTATTGCTGCCATGGCTTGTCGGTCACCTTGTATCTCTGCCATACCTTGCCTGGCAAACTTTAATACCATTGCTAATCGCCTGAATATAGAATCGGATGATATGCAGAGACTGATTGGTAGTTTTTGGCCTCTGTGTGAAAAATAGTAGTTCTGGCAGAGGTAATTAGTTATGGTTCTGTAATCTGCCAGCTAGCTGGCAAGCCAGATAATCTGTTACGTATAAAGGTAAGGCCTTGGCTGCCGAAGAAGTAAGATGAAGATACAGGTCAGACGGCGGTGGCAGGAGAGAATGCGATTTCATGAGTGGTAATAAGCGAAATGGATGTTAAATCAGGGGTGATGATAGTTTGTATGGGCATGTATCAGCTCAACCCTGGCGAGGGCCTATTAAACGAGGTATGCGAGGAATGTGAACTGTATACCAGTGGTAACTAGGTGCCCGGTTGATAAATGAGTTAAGCTTGCGTGCGCAAGTTGCCTTGCATCCGTTCTCTGTCTGAGGTTTATTTGTCCGAGTGCCGGTGGACAAGCATGATAGATCAATTACAGGTATATATATGAGTAAACTAATGAACATCAGCTTACATGGCCCCGCTTGCCGGACTTTCAGGGGGAGAACGACAATGGTCATCAGGCCGTTGAAAATCACGCTTGGGGTGTTGCTTGGACTGTTTTATGCCGCTCCGGTGTATGCATATCTCGACCCGGGTACGGGAAGCATCATTCTTCAGAGCATGCTAGCAGGCATTGCCGCAATGGCCGCATTGGGTGGCATGTTCTGGCAACGTGTCAAAGCCTTTTTTTCATCCCTGTTTCCTTCCAAAAAATTGTCAGATCCTAATTCTGAGCCACACATAGATGAATAGACATCGCAATGGAAGCAGCAAGTACTGTTAGTGGTTCATTTCGAGATCCTTCCGGTCGAGTCTATGTAAACGATAGGCATGTATATCGTTCGGTAATGCCACGGGCGGTCGATGAGTTTGAATTCGTCCGATCAACGGGATTACTCGATAAATTGATTGAGCGTGGCCACGTAATTTCCGAGTCAATTGTTGACCCCGGGGTGTTGGGTAATTCCGGGGAGGGTGCGTGTTATGTGCTTGAGCACCCGCGGTTGCCATTCATCTCGTACCCATACGAATGGCCGTTCCCCGCACTGAAAGCCGCCGCATTGTTGCAACTGGATGTGCATCTCGAGGCATTGGAACATGGTGTAACCCTCTCCGATGCATCGGCGTACAACATACAGTTTCGCGGACCCAGGCCTGTATTCATAGATAGTCTGTCATTTCGTCGTTACAGAGATGGTGAGTTCTGGATTGGCCACCGGCAGTTCTGTGAGCAGTTCGTTAATCCTCTGCTGTTGAGGTCACTATCAGGAGTTCCCCACAACTCCTGGTATCGTGGTGCGCTGGAAGGGATCAGTGCACAGGAGCTTCGTCCACTACTACGGTGGTCCCAAAAGCTCTCCTGGAATGTCCTGATGCACGTTGTCATGCAAGCCAGGTTTCAGACCCAAGTATCAGCTCGATCTGATGCCGAACTGCGAATAAAGAACAGGAAACTCTCTCTCATCGCCTTCCAGCAGATGCTCCGGGGTTTGCGCAGGTGGATTTCAAAGCTGAAACCTGCCAATACAGGCAAAACGGTGTGGGCAGGTTATGCGGGAGATAACAGTTACAGATCTGAAGAAGCGCGTTCCAAACAAAAATTTATTACCGAGTTCACCAGGACCTTGAGGCCCTCAATGCTATGGGATATTGGCTGCAATTCAGGGGATTACTCAAAAACTGCTCTTGATGCAGGTGCCAAATTTGTGGTGGGATTCGACTTTGATCAGGGCGCGTTGGATCTCGCTTTTTCCCGAGCTGTCGAGGAAAAACTGAATTTTCTACCCTTGTTTCTGGACGCTGCTAACCAATCACCCAGCCAGGGTTGGGCGCAGAGTGAGCGCATGGGCCTGATGAAGCGCGCTGATGCCGAGGGGGTATTGGCGCTTGCGCTCGTTCATCATCTTGTTATTGGGAAAAACATTCCTTTGCACGAAGTTGTTGATTGGCTGGTTGGTATGGCGCCTGAAGGTGTGATTGAGTTTGTGCAGAAATCGGATCCAATGGTGCAAACTCTACTTAGACTGAGAGAAGACATCTTCGATGATTATTGCGAAGAGTCCTTTGTGCAGTCCCTGGAGCGTAAGGCCGATATTGTCCGGTCTGTGACAATCTCCAGTTCAAAACGCCGCCTTTTCTGGTACAGGCGCCGCTTAAGCAATACGTTTCCAACAACTTAAGGAGACATTGAATGCGCAGAGTTCGTGAATTGCAGGCAGTCAAGTCAATTGGTCTTAGCACTGTGCTGGTGCTCAACATCTTTTTGTTTATTCCATTCACTCTGTATGTTGGTAACTTCAATGAATTCACCGTCTCCATGTCGTCGATCCTGGGTGCATATCTTCGACCAATAATATTCTTTATCGCAGTTTTTACTCTGTTCGGCATATTGCTAAACAGCACGGCGTTTCCTCGCTATATGGCTATATTGGCTGTGACTAGTATTTTATTGTGGTTACAAGGAAACCTGATGGTCTGGGAGTATGGTCTCTTGGATGGACGTAGCATCGATTGGAGTAAAGATACTTGGCGTGGTTGGGTTGACCTTGGGATCTGGGCCAGTGCATTAACTTTCGCGCTGTTTTCTGGTCATCGGACAGGGCGTCTAATAATTCGATCTGCTGTGGTTGTATTTAGCCTTCAAATTGCACTTGTCTTGTTCATGTCAATTCAAAGCGCTCAAGCATTTAGTGATAAACCGCAGATAAAACACACTGGCGATTCGCCGAACGAGATCTATCGCTTTTCATCTCGAGAAAATGTATTGCATATCATTGCAGACGGATTCCAGTCTGATATTTTTGAAGAGATTGTCAATGACGGCAAAGATGGGGATCGCTTTTCCAAGGCACTGGATGGCTTTGTCTTTTTCAAAGAAAATATGGGTGTGTTCCCCTTAACGCATATGACGGTTCCTGCGATTCTTAGTGGAAAGATTTATAAAAATCACATGCCCAGGGACGAGTTTCTCGAAGAGGCAATTGGCGGGAAGACTATACTTAATGAGGCGCATCGTTCTGGGTATGAAGTAGATCTTGCCGTGCCGGCTAGTCTGGCGCACATGTATACAAAGAGTCATTCTACAAATACGTATATGGTGCCAGCAAACAAACACGTAACAAGCTCAGATTACATAGTTTATGATGCAGCAAAACTATTTGATCTTGCCCTGTTTCGCCTGCTTCCTCATTTTCTCAAAAAGCATGTATACAACGACCAGCTATGGTTGACGCAATCCTTGTTGAGTGACAAGAAATATATGGGGCTCAGGTTCTTTTCGCATAATGCTTTTCTTCGCCAGTTGCGTGACAATATGACCGTAGACAGGGAGGCTCCCGTTTACAAGCTTGTCCACCTCATGTTAAGCCATAATCCAATGGTAGCAAACGAGAATTGTGAGTATGCCGGCCAGGTACTTCCGACAGTACGAGAAACGGTAAAAATACAAGCCCGATGCAGCCTAGTTGAGCTGGTCCTTCTGCTGGAGAAGATGAAAGACTTGGGTATCTATGATGATGCCACAATAATACTTATGGCTGACCACGGGGCCTGGGTATCACCAAAAGGCCTTAGAGGGCAGGCAGGGTCAGGACCTGATGGAAAGTACACGGCGTTTATGAATCACACGATCGTGGCGATGGCGCTCCCACTCATGGCAATAAAGCCGCCCAATGCCAGCGGGCCAATGAAAACATCCCTTGCTTTCAGTTCGATTATTGACACGCCGACAACTATTGCATCTATCATTGGTCTTGATGCTGGGTTCGGTGGTCGTTCGGTTTTTGATGTGCCAATCGGAGAGCCAAGAGAAAGAAGGCACTACAGCTATCAATATGATCGTAGTGAATGGAAAGCAGAGTATTTGGCGCCCATTCAGGAATTTATTGTAACTGGTAGTGCATTTGACAGCGCAGCTTGGCAGTTTGGCGATCAATTCCTTCCGGAGGGGGTAATCGAGGCGCGTCCACATGTTGCGGTTATTGAAGCGCGTCACGAATAAAAGATGTACGTTGCGCCAGATGGAAACTAAATTACTGCATCAGAAGCAGCTTGACCACCGTGTGATCAATACTACTTGATTTAGATTACCAAAGGTCAACTAGATACAGCCGAGATCCAGCGATCCGCAAAAGGTGACGGAGTCCGCGGATGCGGTTCGGAGCGCCTGTTCAGTAAGGTCGGGCTGTCGACCCTGGCCATGTTCTACGTCGCCGGGACCCAGACCGTGCTGCGGCTAACCGCAGAAATCCGGCGGCGGTGCCGCTAGCACCAACCGGATTACCACCGATAATCGGGTGCTGTTCCACCGGGCGGCCAATACCCTCAACTAGATTGATATCCAAAAGGTGATCGTGTCCTGCGTAACCTGCATGGACCAGCTGCTGGAATACCAGTTCGACAAAATATTCCCAGACTGCCGGCGGCTGGGCGAGGACTGGGAACTGGACTTCGTCAGCTGTATCCAGCAGGGGGGCATGGAAAGGGTGTTGCTGTGATGGCGGGCGGCAGACGCCGGGTTTAAACAATCCAGCCGCTGGTTAGCGTTGCACCACGTGATTATTCCGTCATTCCGGCGCAAGCCGGAATCCAGTGGCGGCTTGATTTACGGTGACTGGATTCCGGGTCCTCGCGCAGCTCGGCCCGGAATGACGGTCTGTTCATCATTGTCTGGTTCATTGTGTTCGAGATTGCTTCGTCGCCGTGCTTCTCGCAATGACGTAGTGGAATTTGTGTCACGTCATTGCGAGCGGAGCGAAGCAATCACAAGCGGCCATAATTAACCCGTTAGAGATTGTTGCGGTACCGGCTGTCTCCGGCCTGGCCCAGGCGAGTCTCTCGATCGCTTTGCGGTCTTACTTTCTCCTGCCTCACGCGGCGCTTATACATGGCCTAGGCCAGCCTCTCGACCGGTTCCCGGTCTCAGCTTCTCGCTATATATCGTGTTCCACGCAATGACGCAATGAAGAGTACCGCAGGTCATTGCTCTGTCATTCCGGCACAAGCCGGAATCCAGTGGCGGACCGGCTGGCGGTGACTTGATTCCTGATCGTTGTCCAGCTTGGCCCGGCATGAGACCCGGCTTGTCAGTCGCAGTGTTCCGTTTCCAGTTTCCTTAACCGTGCCAGCTGTGATTCATCACGCAGCCGATCTGCCTCGTTCCGGTAGGTCTGGATGCTTCTGTGTTCATATTCCCTGAGCCTGGCCCGGGCGTGCTTGCACTTTTGCGCGCGGACCGCCCGTTGCCTGGACTCGGTGCGCCGTTGATCCTGGCCTTGTTGTCTCAGGCGCTCGTCCTCGAGGGCGGCTACCCGGCGTCGGCTAGCCTTTCGCTTTCTCTCACTCTGCAGGCGATACAACTGGTTTCGAGGCGCATAGTAGTCACCGGTTTCAATCCCTGTGTCGTGTGCAGGGTATGTGACGATTTCTATGCCGGTGGCTTTTGGCGGCGGGGCATCGCCGAAGGTCAGCGTCCCGTCTATATCGATCCATCGCTTGATGTCGCCGCCATGTGCCGGCGATAGCATGATCAGCAGCAGTATCGATAACGTGGTTTTCATGTGGTATCCCGTTGAGATAAAACAGATTGTCTTTCTCCTGGGCAGGATAAACATTCCCAGGTACCGAACTGTCCTGCCTCGCGCCATTAAAATGGCGGGAGTGCGAGCGTTGAATTGAAACTCCCGGTCATCCGCCATCCCGGGTATACGTATATCTACGTACAGTGTTTTGTCGTGGTTTTCTAGATAATAAATAACAGACTCAGTTTCGCCTGACTGCTTTAGCGACATAGGTAGTCTATTGATAGGGAATTTCCCGGTCTGTCAGGGAATGCAGACAGATCCTGTCAGTCAGTGCACATACATGATGAGATTCAGAGCCTTGCAGGCATGGAGAAGGGCGCATGCTCCTGCAACCTCCTGGTTGTCTGAATAAGATCTCAATAAAAAACCATGTTAACGACAACATCGATCAATACCATGCGCTTCATACTGCCCTCCGGCATGGGTTATTGCCTGTTGCTGTTGTCCGGTTTCTCGTCCTCCCTGGTTGCAGGTCAGCCGCTGCTTGATGAAACGGAATCCTACCTGGGCGAAATCCCCGTGATCGTCTCCGCCACGCGCCTGCGGCAGAAGCAGACCGAGGCGCCGGCGACCATCACCATTATCGACCGGGAGATGATCGAGGCCTCAGGCGCCATCGAGATCGCCGACCTGTTCCGGCTGGTACCGGGGATGCAGATCGGCCAGGGGGATACCCCTACGTACTCGGTGACCCTGCACGGGCAGACCGACAGCTTTTCGCGCCGCATCCAGGTGATGGTCGACGGCCGGCCGGTGTACGGTCCCGTGTTTTCCAGCGTGGACTGGCATGCCCTGGGGGTGGATCTTGCCGATATCGATCACATCGAGGTGGTGCGCGGACCCAGCGCATCCACATTTGGCGAGAACGCCTTTTCCGGCGCCATCAATATCATCACCAAACAGCCCTTCGAGACCCGCGGCTGGTTCGTGAAAGCCACCGGCGGGTCGCTGGATACCCGCAAGGGATTCCTGCGCTATGGCGACAATATCGGGGACCTGGATTACCGCGCCAGTTTCAGCTTCGACCGGGCACTGGCCTTCGAGGATACCAATACCGACAAGATCGTGCGCTCGGCCGACCTGCGCCTGCTCTATACCCCCACCGCGCGTGACCAGGTCGAGGTGCACGCCGGCGCGAGCAACGGGCCCATGGGGCGGGGTGGCGATGGGAGTCCTGTACATCCTGAACAATCACGTGACATCGAGCGCAATTACCAGTTGTTGCGCTGGATCAGGACGGGTGTGGATGGCGGAGAATCACGTTTTCAGGTCTACCACAGCTACTTCACAGAGGATGATCAGTACACAATAGGCAGGCTTTCCGATTTGCTTGGACTGTTTGGAATTGACCCTTCACTCGTAACCGTCGTGTTTCCGGTAACCAGCGATGAGCTGATCGATTTCGGCATATTCAATTACAAGAGCAGTCGCTATGATGCCGAGTGGCAGTACAACTCACCCTGGCATGGACCGGTGCGCTACGTGGCCGGACTGGGTGGACGCATTGACGAGTTCAGCAGCGATTACCTGGTGGGCCCACCCGGCAGCTCCGTCGAGGAGCGTCTGCTACGCGGTTTTCTGAACGTGGAGTATCAACCAGCTGATGACTTGATCCTGAATGCCGGCCTGATGGTCGAACGGGGAGACGTGGCCGAAACCGAGGTGTCACCCCGGCTGGGGCTTAATTACAGCCTGTCTCCCTATCACGCTGCCAGGATCAGCATTGCCCGTTCAATGCGCGCTCCATCCCTGCTGGAGGAAAATTTTGGCTTAAGTATTCGCGCCAATGATGGCACCGTGCTCGATGCCCTGCATATTACCCAGGGTGGCGTGGATGCCGAGAGTATCACTGCCTATGAACTCGGTTACCTGGGACGCTGGCCAAAACTCGGAGCCAGCCTCGACCTTAAGCTCTATCGCGAGATCATCCGTGACGAGATTGATGAAATTCAGGATACGTCTTATCAGGATCCGTTATCCGCTATTGATGACGGTTCCACTGTTGGATTTGATGGTGCACGAGGGGCCTGGATCGGGTTCAACGGCTCGCGCCTCGATATCGACGGGTTCGAGGCACAGCTCAGCTACCGGCCTACCGCAACCACACTGGCCTCCCTGCAATATGCCTATGCCGATGTGGATGAGTTCCGGGATGCGCGGTCTGTAAAAACCCAGGTCTATGAACTGGATGGGACCCCGCAACACACAGCCAGCCTGCTGCTGTCTCAGCGCTTCCCGCACCGGTTCGAGGCCAGCGTGCTGGCATCCTATGTCGACGAGATGGCCTGGTACGGGGATGGCGATGATATTGATGACCATACCAGGATCGACCTGCGTCTTGCCAAACGTTTCAAGGGTGAGCGTCATTCCGGAGCCATAGAATTCCTGGTGCATAATATTGGCGGGGAATTCGAAGTCTTTGACAGGGATTACATCTTCGATACCCGCTACTACCTCAGGGCCTCGCTGCAGTTCCATTAAGGATGCTCTGTTTAATTAAGGAAATCCCGTCATTGCGAGCGTAGCGCGGCAATCTCAGGATTCATAATCATTCGGTTGGAGATTGCTTCGTCACTTTGTTGCTCGCAATGACGGATTAATCAGGGTTTCCTCAGGTCTTCATCAAAAAAAAGGCCCCGCATGCGGGGCCTTTTTTACTGTGCGGTCTGAGACCGGTTAGCCGATCTCGCCGGGGTAATCGGCGATGCCCGGGTTTTCGGCCACGCCGAGCAGCTTGGGATGGTTGATCTTGGGCAGCACCAGTACATTGTCCTGGCCCTTGGTGGCCACGATATAATCCCGCACCACGTCCCACATCAGGCGGCCTTCCGGGGCCCGTCCCACAGAGGCCCAGCCGGCGACCTTGTAGGTTTCCTCCGGATCGATGGCGTGGCCGTTGTCGAGGCGTGCATTGGTGATGCGTTGATACAGGGGCTTGGCGGGGTCGATGGTGTAGTCCAGGCCACCGACGCGCACCATGTCACCGCCGGACTGCAGGTAGGGGTCCGGGTCGAACAGGTTGTCGGCCACGCCCTCGAGGATGTTCATCAGGTCCGCGCCTTTCATCTCCGAGACATAGGTCTCCCCGTAGGTCATGGAGCACTGGGTCATGACGTCTTCCATGGTGATCCAGTCACCCTTCAGGGTGCTGGTACCCCAGCGCACGCCAGCCGACATGGCGACATCGGCGCCGTACTCGTGGCGCAGGGCGTTGCACAGGACCTGGTCCCAGGTGCCCATGAAGTTGCCGCGCCGGTAGAGGGTGCGGTCGGCGATGGCGAGTTTCTCACCGAGGATTTCCTCATAGGTCTTGCCGACCCGGCCCGGGTTGTAGAAGAACTCGCTGTTACGGCTTTCGACAACCTTTTCATCGTATTTGGTCTGGCGCATCTGGTCGATGTAGGCCTGCATTTCCTTGTCGGCCGGCAGCCAGTCCGTGATGATCGGCAGCATCTTGTAGTGCATGCCGTTGATCTTGCCGTCACCGATATCGAAGTCCATGACACCCACGTACTTGCTGTTGGAGCCGGCATTGGTCACCAGGCAGGTGTTGCCCTCGACGTTTTTCACCTCGACCGGCTTGGGTATGCCGTCGTGGGTGTGCCCGCCGAACACCGCATTCAGGCCGGGGACGCGTTCCGCCATCTTGATGTCCACGTCCATGCCATTGTGCGACAGCAGCACGATGGCGTCGGGTTTCTCGTCGGCACGAATCTCTTCGACCAGCGAGATCATGTCGTCTTCGCGCAGGCCGAAGGACCAGTCCGGGAAGAACTCCTGGGGGTTGGCATTGGCGGTGCGCGGGAAGGCCTGACCCACCACGCAGATGCGGGCGCCGCCAACGTTCTTGATCACATAGGGACGGAAGGCGTGACCGGTGTCCTCGTTATAGAGGCCACGGCCGTCGTATTTCTCGACCATGGTGGTGTATTCGTCGCCGAACAGGGCATCCTCCTTGACACGCACGTTCTGGCCGATGAAGTCACCCTTGAACAGGGCGACATTGCTGAGCACCTCGTCCTCGCGGTAGGTGAATTCCCAGTGCCCGACCATGACATCCAGACCGAGGAGATTGGAGGCCTCGACCATGTCGACCCCGCGGGTCCACAGGGAGGTGCCGGAGCCCTGCCACAGGTCACCGCCGTCGAGCGTCAGGGTATTTTCCCGGCCGCCGGCCTGTTCACGCAAGCGGTTGAGCAGCGTCTTCATGTGGGCATAGCCACCCGTGCGACCGTACTTGCGTGCCGCATTCTCGAAGTCCAGATAGGTGTAGGCATAGGACTCGGGCGAGTTGGTGCTCAGCCCCATATGGTCCAGCAGGCCCTTGCCGACGATATGCGGCGGACGGCCATAGGCGTCCCCCACGCCCAGGTTGACGTTCGGTTCACGAAAATAGACCGGATTCAGCTGGCCATGCACATCGGTGATGTGCAGTATGCGGGCATTACCCTTCATGGGCAGGTCATAATAAGCTGCCGAGGGATCGCTGCCGGTCGCGGGCTGAGTTGCCGTTGTCGGGGCAGGGGTCCCGTTATCTGACTTGCTGCAGGCAATGAGTCCCGGGCCTGCAACGGCACCGGCACCCAGGATTTTCAGGAATTCTCTACGATCGAAAGGAGGCATATTCTCACCCGGTTTGTTTTCGTTAGGAAGAAGAAGGCTTAATCATGGCGTTCAGGCTCATATCGATGTACATCACGGCCAGCCCCACCCGAGTGCCGTGATGTCATGCCGATGCATGCGCCATGGAACTGCCTATGATAAAACAGCTATCTCGATATTGAAATAATCAGTATCTGCTTATTTAATTCTTTACTATGAAGAGGCCAGGAACCGTGCTCTGGGACAGTGCCTGCCCAAGCGTATAGAATCCGACCATGACAATGACGTTTCCCGCTGCTGTTTTATTCCGCTTACAGCGCCCCTGGCTGCGGCTGCTGGTGCTGGTGGCCGGTCTGATGCTGGCAATCGGTGCCAGTGCCGACATCGTCAAGCCCGCGCTGGTGGAAATCAGCGTCAATAGCAACGGCACCTACCGCATCGAGGTACGCGCCAGCATCGAGGCCCTGCTCACCGGCATCGATGCCCGCTACAAGAACACCCGGGATGCGCCCACGGCCGAGGCCTATGACCAGTTGCGGGTGCTGCCCGCCGATGAACTGCAGGAGGCCTTCGAGTCCTTCAAGGCGGTATTCACCCGGGAGGTCGTGCTGGCCTTCGACGGCCAGGCGGCGCCCCTGACCATCACCGGGGTCGATATCCCCGAACCCGGCTACCCCAAGGTTCCGCGGATCAGCGTAATCACCCTGGAAGGCAGCGTCGAACGGTCGACGGAGAGCGTGACCTGGTATTACCCGGAACACTTCGGCGACAACGCGGTGCGTGTGCGTCAGGTGGACGAGGCCAACGAGAAGTGGCACTGGTCGGACTGGCAGTGGTTGCGCAAGGACCAGGCCAGCGAACCCTTTTCACTAACCGAGGTGTTTACCCGCCAGCCCGTCACCAGCGTGATCGCCACCTACATGGTGGCGGGCTTCGAACATATCCTGCCCCGAGGGCTGGACCACATCCTGTTCATCATCGGGATCTTCCTGCTCAGTACGCGTATGCGCCCCTTGTTGTGGCAGGTCACCATGTTCACGGTCGCGCATACCATCACGCTGGGGCTGTCAATGAACGGGGTGATCAGTCTGCCGGACAACATCGTTGAACCCTTGATTGCGCTGTCGATTGCCTATATCGGTCTGGAAAACATCATTGCCAGGGATCTGCACAAGAGCCGGTTGCTGATCGTTTTCTGTTTTGGTCTGCTGCACGGCATGGGTTTTGCCAGCGTGCTAACCGACTTCGGTATGCCCGATGACGCCTTTCTGACCGCGCTGGTCAGTTTTAACGTCGGGGTTGAATTCGGTCAACTGGCGGTGATCTCGCTGGCCTTCCTGGCCGTCGGCCTGTGGTTCTCCAATCTCCACTGGTACCGGCGCGTCATCATAGTGCCGGCCTCCGTGGCGATTGCCCTGGTCGGCCTCACCTGGACCTATGACCGCGTAGTGATCTAGGTAGAAAAGGGGATTCCTGTTTTTTCAAAGAATAATTTCCGCTCGCAATGACCTTGAGAGGTTTGAACCAGATGTTCCTGCAGTGAGTTAGTCAGGTCATTATTTGTATTTCTCGGCGTCCCCCGTGTCTCTGCGGTGAAACGCTCTTATAGTGTCTGCAACCGCGATCAGGATGTGGCTATCGTTTACCTGTCATGATTAGCCACGGAATCCACGGAAGAACACTGAATTAAAAAACACACATCACGTCATTGCGAGCGTAGCGAAGCAATCTCCAAAGGAAGACATGATTAACTCATCTTTCGTCATTCCGGCGAAAGCCGGAATCCAGCAACTGTTTGATCGGCAACGACTGGATTCCGGGTCTCCGCTCAGCTCCGCCCGGAATGACGACTTGATAAGACTTTCCCTAACAATTATTTCAATGGTTTGCAGATTGCTTCGTCACCATGTTCCTCGCAATGACGGCTAGATCAGATATTCCCTAGGGCGCATCGCAGTTGCTGCAGTGAGCGTAGAAGTAGTTGGTGGCCTCGACAAAGCCCGCCACACTGCCGCAGTCGAAACGCCGGCCGTCGAACTTGTAGGCCAGCACCATGTTTTCCCGGGCCTGGGTTTGCAGGGCATCGGTAATCTGCAGTTCGCCGTTCTTGCCGGGCGGGGTGCGGCGCAGGATGTCGAAGATGTCCGGGGTCAGGATGTAGCGCCCGATGATGGCGAGGTTGCTGGGGGCCTCGTCTGCCGTGGGCTTCTCGACCATGGACGAGATCATGTAGATGTTTTCCTCGAGCTGGTTGCCGGCAATGACACCGTACTTGTGTACCTCCTGCGGGTCTACCTCCTCGATGGCCAGGATGCTGCAGCGGTATTTTTCATAGAGCTGGGCCATCTGGGCCATGACGCCGATCTCATTACCGACGCACAGGTCATCTGCCAGGATCACTCCGAAGGGCTCATTGCCAATCAGGGTCTCGCCGGTGAGGATGGCATCGCCCAGGCCGCGCATCTCGATCTGGCGGGTATAGGCGAAGGTGCACTCGTTGATGACCTTGCGAATGCTTTCCAGACGGTCCTCCTTGGCGGTCCCGCTGATCTGGTGCTCCAGTTCGTAACTGATATCGAAGTGGTCCTCGAGGGCACGCTTGCCGCGTCCGGTGATGATGGCGATGTTCTTCATGCCGGCATCCATGGCCTCTTCGACGCCGTACTGGATGAGCGGCTTGTCCAGCACCGGCATGACCTCCTTGGGCATGGCCTTGGTGGCGGGCAGGAAGCGGGTGCCGTAACCGGCAGCGGGAAACAGGCATTTTCTGATCATGGTGATCTCTTTCTGATTCAGGTGTGCTGGCAAGCGACTATTGTACCCTGCCAGGAAGCAGCGCAGGACCTGTTCGGTCACATTGCTTAAATAGTCAGAGGCATTTTGCATGGCCTGCCCGGGTGAAACCGGCCCCGGGCAGAGGCTGAAGGCAGCGTCGATGCCGGTGGCCCGCAGGGAGTCTGTTCCAGGACCCAGGCTGCCGGCCACGGCCAGGCAGGGTATACCGAGGGCGCGGGCCCGGGCGGCGACCACGGCCGGGGCCTTGCCATGGCAGGTCTGTTCATCCAGCCGGCCTTCGGCGGTCAGCACCAGGTCCGCACCGGCCAGGGCCTGCTTCAGTTCCAGCAATTCCAGCACCTGTTCGGCGCCCGGTTTCAGCTCGGCCTGCAGAAAGGCGCGGAGTCCTGCACCCAACCCTCCGGCCGCGCCGGCACCCGGCAGCTCACGCACATCCTGTCCCAGATCCTGTTCGATGACATCGGCCAGTCGTGCCAACCCGGCTTCGAGCAGGATGACCTGCTCGGGACTGGCGCCTTTCTGTGGTCCGAAGACCCTGGCGGCGCCGTGCTCTCCCAGCAAGGGATTATCGACATCGTAGATCACCTGGATGTCGACCTGGCCAAGGCGGGGATCCAGCCCGTCGAGCCTGATTGCGCTGATGTGTGCAAGCGAGGCCCCGTCTGCCGGTAGTTCCTTGCCGGCCTGATCCAGGAACCGGGCACCCAGTGCGCGCGCCATGCCTGTCCCGCCGTCCATGGTGGCACTGCCGCCGATGCCGAGGATGATGCGTTCGGCACCCCGGTCGAGTGCTGCACGGAGCAGTTCACCGACACCGAAGCTGGTGGCGGCGAGCGGGTTGTACCGATCCGGGCTCAGCAGGGCAAGGCCTGCCGCCGCGGCCATCTCGATTACGGCGAGGTGCCGGGACGGGCAGTACAGGAAACCGGCGCTGACCGGCGCGTTTAAGGGTCCGGTCACGGTCAGGGGCAGCCGCTCCGCCTGCAGGACCTCCTCCAGCACCTCCAGGAGTCCGTCGCCGCCGTCGGCTACCGGCAGCAGCACAAGCTCCGCCTGCGGCGCTACCCGGTAGACACCGCTGGCCATGGCCCCGGCCGCCGCGTGCGCCGACAGGCTGCCTTTCAGGGCGTTCGGGGCAATGACGATCTTCAAAGCGTGGCCGGCCTTATCTGTGTGGGGGTTCTGTTGATCAAGAGTCAGGTTCGGCTGCCGGCAATACGATACAGAAACGCGAGCCCTTGCCGGGGATGCTGCTGACATCCACCTTGCCATGATGTCGCTGCACCGTTGCCTTGACCAGTGCCAGTCCCAGCCCGGCTCCGCTCTGGCTGCTGTGTTTCCAGAGCGACCCGCGCTGAAAGCGGTTGAACAGGGTGGGCAGCTCTTCTGCCGGTATGCCATGGCCCTGGTCCTGCACGCAGCACCGGTATCCCTGCCGTTCTTCTGACAACTGTATGGTGATTACGCCGTTTTCCGGACTGTACTTGATGGCATTGGTCAGCAGGTTGGTGATGGTCCGTTCCAGCAAGTCTGTGTTTCCGTGGATCCATGCCTCCTCTATCCCAGTCTCCACGTTCAGTTGCATTTTTCGGGCCTGTGCCATGCCCCAGACCTCTTCACGGGCGCTGTTGATGATATCCACCAGATTGACCTCGCTGAATGTCAACTCGTCGTCACTTTCGGCACGGGCCAGTTGCAGGAACTGCTCCGACAGATGAATGGCCCGGTTCGAGTAGTCCTCCATGCGATTGAACAACTCCTGCTGTTCCTGAGACAGTCCCCTGGAACGTGCCAGTTCCACCAGTGCCAGCAGCGAGACCATGGGTGAGCGCAGGTCGTGGGAAAGAAAGCTCACGGCCTCGATGCGGCGCCGTTCACTTTTCTTCAATTCGCTGATGTCCGACAGGATAATGATGACACCGGCTGGACTGTCCTGGGTACGGGAAACGGGTGTGATCTGCACCATGAGATCCAGTCCCGAGCGGTTGCGGGTGTTGACCTGAGCCGGTGTTTTGTCAAACAACACTTGTTTCAGATAAGCATTCCAGTCAATCGGGTCATGCTTGCCGAGTGTCTGCAGGGCTTGTGCTGCAATCTGTCCCCGGATACCGGGCTGGTCCTCAACACCCAGGAACCGGCGGGCCTTGTCATTCAGCAGGGTCACCACACCGAATTCATCGGTGACCAGGATACCGTCGGCCATTTGTGCGATGCTGTCGTCGATAAACTGGTACATCGAGCGCACCCTTTCAGTGGCCTGTTGTACTTGCTCAATACGTTGCTGTACCAATTCCGATGAGCTGTAGCTTACCGGTTCTTCCCGTGAAGTGTGGCGACGCAGCAGGCGATCCAGCAATTCGAACTCATTAGCTGCCAGTGGAACATCAGACTGAAGCTGGATGGCAAGCAGTAGTTTATTGTCACCGTCGCTAAGTGCTGACTGCATTCGCTTGCCGTTGCGTGTCCATACGCCCTTTAGCGTGGGTATGTCATCAAGTCGCAACGGGGAATCTCCGTGATATGCCAGGGGCTTTCCCTCGGAATCGGAGATGCACCAGTCCTTGAGTCCGAGGATGTTTACCAGTGATTCCAGAGACGCCTCAAGTGATGCGCGCGTGGGGCTTTGCGGGGTCAGGTCGTATGCCGTGAGCCGTTTCAGCTCCATGCCGAGGAATTTGAGCGCATTCTCCAGGCGTCTCGAGTTCCATAAAGGAAAACTCATGGCCAGTGCAAACAGCGCTGCCGTCGGGGGTAGCCACAGGTGCATAAAGACAAGCATGGCCGTACTGGCAACCAGGCAGACCAGGATCAGCACGCCGGTGATGGTCAGGTTGGTATGTGGCAGGAAGCGCTGGAAAAAAATAAAAGGCAGTATCGCAAAGAATACCGAGAACGCGAGTTTCCAGATGAGGTCAACCGGCCGGATGACGATTCCCTTTTGCAGGGCATCGAGGATATTGGCATTGATCTCCACTCCGGACATGGGTTCGTTCAGGCCTGACAGGGGGGTCGGCAGGTAGTCGCCGAGCCCCGTTGCAGTGGCGCCGATCAGGACGAACTTGTCATCAAAGGTGCCGGGGAGGTACTCCCCCTTCAGGACCTGCTGATAGGAGATGCGCTTGAAATGTCCCGGTGGTCCGGCAAAGGGTATCAGGATGGGGTTTTCACGTACCCAGCTATGCAGCGTTTCAGTGGCCTCGTAGTCGCCGGTACCGGGAAACGACAGCCTGTCCGCCAGCTCTGGTTTGCCGCTTTTTAGCAGAGTCAGTGCCAGGGTGTCCCAGTGCGGCGACCCCAGTCCCTCGTTGATGAAGACCCGCCGGGCAATGCCATCGTGATCGATCTCGATATGGACATGCCCGAGTCCCGAGGCCGCTGCGGTCAGCGTGGTGAGCGGCAGGGTCTCGATAAACTGTCCGCCAAGACGTGACTGCTCAATAACCACCGGCATGATCACATTGCGGTGATATTTCAGGGCGTCGGCGAGTGCCGCGTCGGACAGCGGATCCAGGGAATCGGGTTCGGCCAGGATAATGTCAAAGCCGATGGCCAGGGGGCGTTCAGCTGACAGGGACTTGAGCAGTTTTGCGTGGATGTTCCTGGGCCATGGCCAGCGCCCGATTGCGGTGAGGCTTTCTTCATCAACCGAGATAATGACGATATTTTCCGGTGCAGGCCGCGACCAGAAGCGCAACTGGGCATCGTAGATCACCCGGTCCAGTCGCCAGAGCCAGTCCTGGTGGATCAGCAGGACTGTCAGTGTTGCCAGCAATAAAGGCAGTACCAGCCGGTCAGCACGGGCGTTTCCGCCCCCGAGGCGTTGCATCAGAACAGAAGAATGACAGGAATCAGTAACGACCAGAAACTGGTTGGCTGGACTGTCAGCTTCTGCGCCGGCCCGAATTCACCTTCATAGCCATCGGAGTCGATGGTCCTGGCACGGAAATAATAGGTCTCCGGTATCGGCCGGGGCATCACCACGCGGGGTTCCTCTATCACCTTGTCCATCGCGAGTTGCTCGAATTCGGGGTCCTCGGCCATCTGGAACCGGTAACTTACCCCCTCTCCCGCGGATTGCCACTGGATGACCAGTTCATCCTTGCCCACTTCCGGTTCCTTGAAATCCGGACTGGGCGGTACCGCGCGATATTCGAACTGGTGGGCGTCGCTGTACGGGCCCTGTTCGCCACTGGCATCGATGGATGCGGTACGCCAGTGGTAGCGACCGACGGCAAGCGCCTGGGCCGGTTTGAAGTGTGCCGCGCCGCTATGGGTGTCGTCGTGCAGCAAGGTTGCAAATTCCGGGTCGGCGGCAAGCTGGACGCGGTATTTGCTGACATTTTCCGGTTCCGACCAGGAGAAGGTGGGACGGGCATCGCGCAGGGTGATATTGTCCCTGGGTTCGACCAGGAAGGGCGGGAAAGGCCGCGCATCCACGCTAAAGGCGTAGTCGCCGTTCCGGCCTTCCAGTTGTTCATCGTCAACGGCACGCAGGCGCAGGAAGTAATCACCGTCCGGCAGGTCATGCCAGAGCCCCGAGGGTGTGCTTGTTTGCCGGTCTGCAATCAGGGTGGAGAATTCCGCATGCTCGGCGACCTGGAAGCGGTAGCCGTGCGCCCCGTCAACAGCATTCCAGGCAAAGGTCAGCGGCAGGCGCTGAAAGACCTCCGGCATGCCGGACCCGTCCGGGGCCGGCAATAGCTCCCTTGGGGGCGGGGTTGGCCTGCCCTTTTCCGTCACCACCCCATAGCCGGCCGGTACGAGCTGGGCATCGATGTCGCTACTGACATTGACCTTGCCTTCGATCACCTCGCTGCGCGATACCGGCTGACCGCTTTCAGTGCTGACGCGGAAGTTTGTCCCGCGCACGGCAGCTACCGCGGCGGGGGTAATGATGTGATAACGGCTACCCGGTCCCTGTGAGGGCTTGACCCGGGTATCGACCCGTCCCTGTTGCAGCCGTACGCGGGTATCGACCATGCCGGTCTTGTGGTAGCTGCTCAGGGTATCCATGATGATGTCGCTGTCAGACTGGATCAGCAGTTCGGAATCATCGGCGAAGTGCAGGGTCACGTTGCTGTCCGCGGCGGTGCGGATCCTGTCGCCGCTGTGTAGTTCGTGGTCAACGGTAAGCGTCTCGCTGCGCTCACTGCCGGCGCGTATCAGTTCCGCCGTACCCGAGACCTGCATTACCCGGGCCGGTTCGGGCTGCACCTTCAGCCACGCGATGGGTACCCGTATCTTGCTGCCCGGGATCATATTACGCGGTCGCTGGATGTCATTGATTTCCTGCAGGCGTTTCCAGTACCTGATATGGGTAAGGTATTCCTCGGTGAAGTCCCAAAGGTTGTCGCCGGGGCGTACGGTATAGGTCCATTCCTGCGCGTGCACTGTGCCTGCAGAAACACACAGGAGTATCAGCAGTCCGGCCGCCAGGCCAAAAGAGCGTGCGAGTATATCTGCCCGGTATACGTCTGTGCGTACAGCAGTCCGGTGAAGTTGCGCTTGAGTATTCATAGGGCACTCCTCGCGATAGTGCATCTAGACCTGTACAGCATTATCCCGTTCGGCGACACCTTGTCCTACATCGGTCTGTTCCAGCCTGTAGCCGTGTTGGTATACCGACGAGAGCCGCCAGCCAACCTCCGGCCCCAGGCCGAGTTTTTTGCGGATCCGGCTGATATGCGTGTCGACTGTGCGGGTCTGCAGACCGCTGTTCATGCCCCAGATGTTTTCCAGGAGGTAGCTGCGCGACAGCAAACGGCCGGCATGGCGGAACAGGAAGAGGGCGAGGTCATATTCCTTCTGGGTCAGTTCCACCGCTTCAGAGTTGATCGACAGGGCGCGGTTGGCTGTATCAAATACGTAGGGTGGAGTCTCCAGTATGCTGTCTTCTGCATCAGCCGGTGCAGATCGCCGCAGTAGTGCATTTATCCTGGCTATCGTTTCCTGGGGCTTGACCGGTTTTATCATGTAATCATCCGCACCGTGGGTCAGGGCGAACACGATATCCTGTTCGTTGTCCCTGCTGGTTGTGAAAAGCACCGGTATTTTCCAGTCGATGTTTTCCCGCACCCAGCTGAGCAGGTCCGGTCCGGTGGTGTCCGGCAGCATCCAGTCAAGAATGATCAAGTCGAAGGTGTGGCGCTTGGCGTCATAGATAAACGCCTTCCCGTTTGGAAAGTGGCGACAGTCATGGCCGGCCTGCTTGAGCCACGACTGCATGATCTCGGCTTGTGCAGGGTCGTCTTCTACCAGTGCAATCTGCACACTGCGCTCCTCTGTGTATATTGAAAGAATACCGCCTATTCTCTCAAAATTTGAGAGATCAATCAAAAAGATAGCAGAGACCACGCGACCGGGAAACGAGCAGCTGCCGGCAGTCTCCACGGGCCCGGCAAGCCGGATAGTTAACGGGAAAAACAGCAGATTAGCACGGGGGCAGGGGCTGGGTCTGGAGAAAATCCCGACCGCCAGGCATCGGCAGGCTACAAGGCTGCCACAATCATGAAACACATTGTAACATTTACCGGGTGCCAATGGCCTGCTGGCAGTCCCCGACGGAGAGTCGTTCTGGCCGTGGCCGATGGTTTGCCCGGTGATGGTGCCAGGTCGACATCACGGACGCGCATAAAAAAAGCCCGGCTTGGACAAGCCGGGCTTTAGGGCGTTGCTGTGTCGCGTATCGCTACTTGCGGGCGCCCGGACCGTTGGATGCCAGACCGTTACTCATGTAGGTGTGGAAATACTCCAGTGCACGGTACTCGGGGCTCTGTGCCTTGTAGGG
>Ga0224512_10001693_pt1 | contig 20918 bp, 19 predicted proteins | sample SF_May12_sed_USG_4_FD_169103 | JGI IMG/M metagenome (GOLD analysis project Ga0224512, IMG submission 169103) | Sediment microbial communities from San Francisco Bay, California, United States - SF_May12_sed_USGS_13 | ecosystem: Environmental > Aquatic > Marine > Sediment | place: USA... | reverse complement strand
TCTGAACATGCGGATTGCCCTGAGGGTGAATGTCACCGCTTCCCCGGTCGACATTTGCAGTCGCATCGAATCGCTCGACCAAACTGCTGGCTTCGAGAAAACCAGGCGTTCCTGGCATCACATCCCGGTTGTTTGCCTTTCGCAGCAATACGGGCAGCCAACCGATCTCCAGTTCTGCGCCACTGCATATTACGAGGTCTGCTCGTCGTACCTTGGCGATCAGGCTGGGTCGCGCCTGTATGTAGTGTGGGTCCTGCAACGCGGTCGTCGCGCTGTATGCACCCACATGGCTCCCGCCTATCTCTGTCGCGAGAGCCGCCCACTCAGGTTCACAGGCGAATATGCTGATATCTGCCTGTGCAGCGAATGGCAGCAACGCAATTAAAAAAGTCGTAGTCATTCGATTCTTCATATGTCACCAGGCACTAGAAGCTGTGGCCACCGTGGGCGCCGATACTCAGGATGTACTGCAATCCCCATTGGTTCTCATCAGCCGGCCCTGCCTCATCACGCGTGTACTGCAGTCGCAGCCGACTGAACTCGCTGTTTGACCAGTCGGTCATCAGGCTATACCGCATTGGGTCGTCGTTCGGCGCTGCGAGCGGAGTGCCATCGAATACCGATTCGGCGTCATCCATGGAAACGCTGTCGATACGGGTGCCAAATCGCCATCGCGGAAACGGTTGGTAGACTGCTTGCAGGTACCAACCTCGTTGATCGTTGTCGTAAGCCAGTGGCAGCTCACCCGGTAACGAGTAATCGCCCTGCTCCGAACGCCGAAATATCTCACTTTGAATAACCAGGTTGCGTTGTTTCCAATTTCCATTCGGCGCCCATTTCCAGACGAACTGGGCAATCGTAGTGTCCGAATCGCCGCTGAATAACAAGGCATCACTTTCGTCGCCAGACTCTCTGTCGATACTCTGAGCGCTGAGATGTGAAATGCCTGCGAGCCAGCTGACATCGCTGCCAATGTCTCCACCTACGTTCACAAAAAGACTGTTACTACCGAACCCGGAATGATCCGCTCCTGCCGCCGGGTAGCGACTGCCCCTGAATACTTCTGCACCCGCTTCCACATACAAGTCTGTCGGTGCGATCCAGCGAACCTGCACACCGTCGTCGAGATACTGATCGCCGAGAAAAACCTGGTACGGCAGTGGCTGATCCGCAAAGTCCCACGAATGTGCATGCTTGCTATTGAGGTAGCCAATGCCGGAGAAGAACCGGCCGAATCGCGCCGAAAAGCCTGCGGGTAGCGCTGTGGTTTCAAGCCACGCTTCTTCAATTTCGACGATTGACTCCCCGTCCTCTATGGCGAGAGACGCCGTAAGCCACGCGGCGAACTTGTCATCGACGCTGGCACTGACATTGACCTCTGCCTCGCCTATTGCCAGTCCTTCGTCAAACGGTCCGGCCTCGCCACCCAGGGGAAAACCCTGCACGGAATATTCTTCCGGGTCGTTCGCATAATTCCACGCCTGCCCCTGGAAGATCACGCCGATCGCGGGGTTGAATGCGGAGTTTGTGCTTCCGCTACGTGGCTCAGGCTTAACCGCCGCTGTCTGCACCTGCTCCGCAGCTGCCAGTCTTTGTTCGAGCGCCGCGATGCGCAACTCGTAGTCCGCTCGCAGTTCGTCGATCGCGATGCGCAACAACTCAATTTCGCTGCCCTGTGCCGATGCACTGTTGAAAAATAAAGAAGCAATTACACAAAGTGCAATGCCGCTCAATCTGATGCTCATGGCACCACCTCTTGTTGAATCTGAAAAGTCCATGCCGGTCAATTACACGAGCGACCGGCAGCCAAATGCATAGTCAGACAAGGGTGGGAGGCGCACGTTCCCGGTAAGAGTTGGGTTCCGTTACTCGCGCAATGTGGGGGGTATTTTCAACGCTGACCCGGTGCGGAATCGGCTGTGGCGATTCACTTGTGGAAGGCGAAATCGCATGTCCCGGATCTGCATGCCCCGCACAAAACTTGCAGCTCGTCTGGTCAACGAGATTGTGTGTCGTTACATGAACCGTCAGAGTCGCATGGCTGATCAGCAACATCAGCAGCAAAACAACACAGTCTTGGCGATTGATTGACATGTCTATTACAATTCCGAAGTCTGAATCATACAACCGTTCAAGTCGGTCACTGGTTCCGGGTTAAGTTCATGACGATTGTAGCATCAAGAAAGCCTGGCAATTTGCAGCGCTATGGTTCGGTAAGGCTCGACGAGCGCTTCATCTCGCCCCATTCGGGCGTCTTTCCGCGCAGCCAGCCAACAAGTCCGCGGATCCTCCAAACCAGTGTTATTTGCCGATAGCCGAAATTCTCGAGAATTGCCACGCCGAATAATTTGAAAAGATCGCGCACGCGAGGATAGACACTAAATGACATTTCTTCGAGGACCAACGCGCTCGTTGACAGCATGACGCCCAAGCCTATGGCCAGGCAGAAGAATATTCCTGTGGTCTCCCAGGAAATCCAGCCGCTGAGTCCGGCAATAGTCATGAATATGTAACCGGCGATCTCGACTACCGGGCCGAATAGTTCAAAGATGTAAAAAAACGGTATTGCCAGCCACCCAACCGCGCCGGAATTTCGACGAAATAGCAGGTCCTTGTGCAGCCTCAGGCTCTGACCCAAACCGTGTTGCCATCGAATTCTTTGTTTCCCCAGCGTATTCAGATCTTCCGGCGCGTCCGTCCAGCAGATTGGATCGGGCACGAACGTGATCTCGTAGTCTCTGCCCGACTCGCAAAAGTGCCGATGCAGCCTGAGAACAAGCTCCATGTCCTCACCGATTGCCTCGGCGTTGTATCCTCCGACCCGAACAACGGCTTCCTTGTCAAATACGCCAAATGCGCCCGAAATAATGAGGACGGCATTCATTTGCGACCAGCCCATCCGTCCATACAAAAATGCGCGCAGGTATTCGATCACCTGTACGCGAGCCAGGAAGTTAGACGGCAAGCCGACCTTTTCAAGAAACCCGCCTCGCACAACGCACCCGTTGGCGATGCGCACCGTGCCACCAGTCGCTACAGTATTCGGTTCTTCAAGAAACGGTCGGACAGCACGGCGCAAGCTGTCGGGTTGCAGGATTGAATCGGCATCGACGGCGCAGAAGATCGGGTACCGGCACACATTGATGCCGGCATTCAATGCGTCGGCCTTGGATCCGCCGTTTTCCTTGTCGACAACACGTAATGTCGGGAAGAGGGCTGACTTGTAGACCCCACGGACTTTCTTGCAGGGAACCCGTTGCCGGTAGGCTTCCGGGAACGGCCGCAGATTGAATGCATCAATCAGCTTTTGAAGCGTATCGTCTGATGACCCGTCATTGACAACGATAACCTCGTAGTCCGGGTACTCGACCTGAAGCATCGCACGGGTTGACGTTATGATTGAGTCGGATTCGTTGTAAGCAGGAACGATTACGCTGACTGGAAGATCGAGACTGGAGAATACGTTGTCAGCTGCTGTGAGTTCTGCGACCTGCAGATAACGACGAATTCGAAAAACTGCGAAGACATTCAGGAGTGCGTAGACAAAATAGATAAGAATGAAATAGCCGAAGAACAGCCACTCGGCTATCTGCAGAAATGCGGTTGGTCTCATTCGAGCCCCGCCTCTGCCATCGCCTGCCATAGAATGTCCTGCGCATAGGGATCATCTTGCCGGTCACGTAGCTTTCGCAAAGCATTCGGCCCCAGAAACGGCAATTTTGTGATCGCTTGCGCGGCTCGATACCGAACCCACCACTCAGCATCGGAAAGTAGCGGTTCGAGGATTCGGTAATCCTCACGTCGACCGGATCGACCCAGCAAATTCGATGCCTGCATCCGAACGAACCAGGCTTCGTGTGTCGCAAGGCCTTCGATCACCTCGCCGGGTAACTGGCCACGCACTGACTTGAGGGCGGCCGCGAGAAAGGCCGGCTCACTGCGGCTGGTTAGCAGCCGCGCGATGAGTGAGTCCATATCATTCATGGATGCCGATTCGTAGAATCTCAGCAAACGACATGCTTCATCGGAATTTGCCAGCTCTATTGCATCGCACAACGGGCCAGTCACGATATCCGGACCTGCGAGATTGAGCAGTCGCCCAACTTGAGTACGCGGCCAGGACGGACGTTTGCCGACCAGCGGCATGATCATGCCAATCGCCTTGTTTGCATTGATGTGCACTAGCGCGATCGCGGCCGTAATTGATATCGTGATGTTGTCGTGTTCCAGCAGCACTTCGATATCGTCCCAGCTTTCATCGTCACCAAGAAATCCCAGTGCTTGAACGGCAAGCAGTTTGTTGCTCACCGACCGTCCATGCATCAGGCGACGTGCGACACGAAGCAGACCAAGTTGCTCGGCCAGCAGCTCCAGGGAGCTGTCGCTGGAACCGCGAACATAAGTACGGAATCGACACCATTCGCGCAATAGTTTGGCGCGCGATCCCCGCTTTAAGACAAGCAGGTCACTCGCATTGTCGAAGTCGGCAGAAATCGTGGCTCCGGCAATGATCGGCCACCACCGTTTTCGCAAGCGAGCAAGATCTCTGGCATGGAGTATGTTTGCGACGCGCAGACCCAGCGCATAGAGAAACAATACGGTCGTCAGGCCCGTTGCAACCGCAACTGCCAACAGTGCCACGCTGGAAGAAAGTTCAGAAACCACCGGAGATGGAAACCCCGATCGCATTGCGGCGATAGAAATCTCCCTGCCTGTGCGTGGATAACAGCCAGCCGAAACTCAGATACTCATTGATCGGATAACGTCCGGTCAGTGCCATTGAATCGACGTCAGTTTTGAGGAGTTGACCCGGGCCAACAATTTCAACCTCTTCACCCGTCGCCAGGACGATACCCAGCTGATATCCCGAGTCCGCGTAGAAGTTAGCAGTCAATGCATGGACGAGGGCTTGTTCGGAAGATAGATGCGCGCTGTCCAACGAGTACGCCAATCGATACTTGCCAACATACCGCTCGGCGATTAATCCAAACGAATCGACCGATGAGGCTTCGTAATCGCGCCGTCGCCACCTGGCTCTACCAACCCATCCGCGTTCGAAACGTCGACTTAGTCCCAGGTCAATCGCGGTTTCAGGAAGGAAATTCGGCGAGGAGCTGACGGCAAATCCACCAACAACGGTCCAGTCTTCGCCCACGTCAAGCGACGCGCCAGTACCGAACTGCGTATCCCTCTCGCCAAATCGACTAAATGTGCCGGCTGACAGCGTGACCAGGGCTTTTTCTGTCAGTTTGCGACCGATAAAGAAATTGACCTGCTCCCAGTCCGGAGCATCGTTATCCAGCTGTTCGCGACCCGCGCTGAACTCCCAGCGATATTTTCTTGAAGCAGTTTCATCGCTTTCGAGATACCAGTCGGCATCTGGAAAGCGCTCGACCGCCAGTTGCCGAAACGCATCGATCGAATCGCTTGATTGATCGCCCGCTTCGATATTGAGAGCTCGATACTCGAGTTTCCAGATGTCTTCATAGTCGGGCGCCAGCTTTCGTGCTTTCTCGAGAATTTGAATCGATCGCCGTACATCGTTCGACCAAAAAAGTGCTTGCCCGTAACCAAACAGGTAGTCGACGTTGTTCGGGTCCTCCAACAGCAAGCCCTCGTATTCCTGCTGCGCCCGCTTCAATTCGCCGGCCTGTGCCGCGGCGCGAGCGGATTGATAGCGTTGGTCGTTTGAAAGCGTCGACGCGCTGTCGCCGCTTACCTGGCTGGCTCCCGCGACCGAAGCAACCGCAAATAAGACCAATACGAACAAGCCGAATACAGTCGCCGTGAATCTGTCGTCTGCGCATCGTGCGGACATAGTCAGGCTGACCGCTTCGGATTCAAAAGGCGCCTTATACGGGCGCTCAGTTCCTGCGGGTTGTAGGGCTTTGTGACGTAATCGTTAGCGCCGATATCCAGCGCTCTCACGGCATCGCGTTCTGTCACTTTTCCGGAAAGGACAATCACCGGCACATCTTTCCATTTCCTGTCTTCGCGAATCTGCGTAATCAACTCGAAGCCGCTCGCGTATGGGAGCATCAGGTCTGTGATGACAATGTCAGTTGGTTTCGAAGTCGCGATAAACTCTTGCGCGTCGCGCCCATTTGTCGCTGTGTGAACGATAAACCCATCACGCAGCAGGAGCATCCGGAGCAGGTAAACGATGTCTTCGTCATCGTCAATGAGCAACGCTGTTGCAAGTGGAGTAAACGCCGGCAGGGTTAAATCCAGTTCCATCGTGAACCTCGATCAGTCAAGTGCGGCGACCGCCAGTTAAAATCGGGCTTCGAACTCGATCGAGTTTCAAACATGTTGTCGCGTCAGTCGTGTTTATCAGCATACAGTACGATCCACCAGGTTGGAAAAACTGTGCTGGGACTTTAACATGACCTCGGCGCAATGCTAATCGATCAAGTGAAAAACAAAAGGGGCCCTCAATGGGCCCCTTTGTCTTATTTGGCGCGCGATGTGCAGAATGCACAAGTGCCGTGGAGGCCATGGGTGGCCGAGAGCGGCCCCGGAGAGATGGAACGGCAGCTTCGCTGCCTCGGTGCGAACTCAGAGTTCGAATGTTCTCCCAGGCAGCAATAAAAAAACGGGGCCACAGGGGCCCCGTCTTTTTTATTGGCGCGCCCGGAGAGATTCGAACTCCCGACCGCCCGGTTCGTAGCCGGGTACTCTATCCAGCTGAGCTACGGGCGCATTGTTTCATTTTCAAATTCTGTGGCGGAGAGAGAGGGATTCGAACCCTCGAAGGGGTATTAGCCCTTACTCCCTTAGCAGGGGAGCGCTTTCGACCACTCAGCCATCTCTCCGATATGTCTGTGGCAGTGGCCCCACCCTCTGGACAATCACTGCACTAAAGGTCAGTCCGGACCTACCAAAAACGCACTATTATGGCCCGCCTCCGGACTGGGGCGCACATAGTACTTATCGGGATACGAGAGGTAAAGCCCCGCAGGCATTATTCGCCCGGGCTTTCCTCTTTTGCCTCTCCCGAGGCCTTTTCACTCTGAATACGCTCGTAGATCTCTTCGCGGTGCACGGATACTTCTTTCGGGGCATTTATCCCGATTCGTACCTGATTCCCTTTGACCCCCAGGACAGTGATCGTGATATCGCTCCCGATCATGACCGTCTCACCAGCGCGTCGCGTCAGAATAAGCATGACTTCCTCTCCTGCCCATCGGGGGGGTTATCCCCTGTTCTTGTTACGCGTCGTACGTCCTAAACTCTTGTAATACTAGCCGATTTTGGGCATCGATGCCCATTGGTATCAGAACGGCGGGAAATCAGGCGCCGGGAAGTCCTGGCAGACGCTCAGCTAAGCCGCGCCGCGACCCACGCTGGCACTGAGTTCAGAGCCCCATCAAGGGCCTCCACGTTGTTGCCTCCGGCCTGCGCGAAGTCCGGCCGGCCACCGCCCTTGCCACCAACCTGTTCCGCAACCGGCTTGATGAGGTCGCCGGCTCGAATACGGTCGGTATTGTCTTTGGTGACGCCCGCCGCAAGACGCACCACGCCATCATCGACGGATCCAATCACCACAACCGCGCTCTGCAGCTTGTCCTTGAAGCGATCGACGGCCTCTCTGAGCGTCTTCGCGTCCGCACCATCAATTCGCGTCGCGAGCACCTTGATGCCAGCGATTTCCTGAACATTCTCAGTGTGGTCGCTTGCGCTGCCGGTGACCAGCGCTTGCCGGGCCGCCGCGAGTTCTTTCTCGAGTTCTTTATTGCGCTTCAAGAGCTGCTCGATTTTCGCGGATGCCTGCTCGGGCTGGCTGCGCAATAAAGCTGAAATATCGTGCAACGATTTCTGCCGGGAGTCGATCCACTCGAGCGCACCCTTGCCGGTCACTCCTTCGATCCGGCGCACGCCCGATGCCACACCGCTCTCGGAGGTGATTTTGAATACGCCGATGTCGCCGGTTCGATCAACATGTGTGCCACCGCACAGCTCGGTCGAGAATTCCCCAAGGCGAAGCACGCGAACAAGATCATCGTATTTCTCACCAAATAATGCCATTGCACCCGACTCAACGGCATCGTCGTAGTTCATAAGCTTTGTTTCGGCAGCGACATTTTTGCGAATCTCGCCGTTGACCATGTCTTCTATGGTCTGCAACTGCTCCGGCGTAACGCCCTCGTAGTGCGAGAAATCGAAACGCAGCCTGTGTGCATCGACCAGCGAGCCTTTTTGTTGCACGTGGTCGCCGAGCTCGGATCGAAGTGCGGCATGCATCAGGTGTGTTGCTGAATGATTAAGACGAATCGCCTGCCGTCTGTCAGCATCAACACTCGCTGCGACTTTGTCGCCCACCTTAAGTCCGCCGGCCTGTACCGAGCCAAAGTGAACAATCGCCTTTGCGCTTTTTTGCGTATCCGTAACCGTGAATGAGTGATCTTTCGAAGTCAGGACACCCGTATCTCCGACCTGCCCGCCACTCTCCGCGTAAAAAGGGGTCGATGACAAGATTACCGCGCCGTCGTCGCCCACGGCCAATTCATCGACCGCCTTGCCGTCATTGAAGAGCGCGACAACGGTGCTTTCCCCGGCTACGCCTTCATAGCCCGAGAAAGACGTTTCCAGATCGGTCTGCAGCGCAGCTTCGTTGGATACGCTGAACTTGCTCGCTGCCCGCGCACGATCACGCTGCCCGGCCATCGCCTCCTCGAAGCCTTGCTGATCGACCGTCAGCCCACGCTCACGGGCAATGTCAGCGGTCAGATCCAAGGGGAATCCGTAGGTGTCGTACAGTTTGAAAGCCACTTCGCCGGGGATCTGCCTGGTATCGAGTTGGGCGATAGCCTCTTCGAGAATCTCCATGCCCTGATCGAGCGTTTCGGCAAATCGGCGTTCCTCTTTCTCAAGGACCTTCTCGACATGCGCCTGCGCTTTGGCCAGCTCGGGGTAGGCACCACCCATTTCGTTTACCAGCGGCGCGACGAGCTTGTAAAAGAACAGCTCATTGTTACCAAGTTTTTTGCCGTGCCGAATTGCGCGTCGGATGATCCGGCGCAAGACATAGCCCCTGCCCTCGTTGCCCGGAAGTACACCGTCGACGATCAGGAATGAGCAAGCGCGAATGTGGTCAACGATTACGTTGAGCGAGCTTGAACTGGCGTTTTTTACGCCGAGAGTTTTGGCCGTTGCAGTGATCAGGTTTGCGAATAAATCGATCTGGTAATTGCTGTGCACCCCTTGCATAACGGCAGCGATACGCTCCAGGCCCATACCGGTATCAACTGAGGGCTTCGGCAGCGGCACCATCTCACCATCGGCCGATCGATCGAACTGCATGAAAACCAGGTTCCAGATTTCGACGTAGCGATCGCCGTCTTCGTCCGGCGACCCGGGAGGCCCACCGTCGACATCCGGACCGTGGTCGTAGAATATTTCGCTGCAGGGCCCACACGGACCCGTGTCGCCCATCGACCAGAAATTGTCCTTCTCCCCCATTCGCGCAAAGCGCTCCGGGTCGATCTTCATTTCCTTTAACCAGATGTCCGCAGCTTCGTCATCGTCGTTGAAGACCGTGACCCAAAGTTTCTCCGGATCCAGGCCCAACGTAACTGTGAGAAATTCCCAGGCATACTTGATGGCGTCCTGCTTGAAGTAGTCGCCAAAACTAAAGTTGCCAAGCATTTCGAAGAACGTGTGATGGCGGGTTGTATAGCCAACATTTTCCAGATCATTGTGCTTGCCACCGGCACGGACACAGCGCTGCGATGTCGCCGCACGTTGATAGTTGCGCTTTTCAGAGCCGAGAAATACGTCCTTGAACTGCACCATGCCGGCATTCGTAAATAACAATGTCGGGTCATTGCCAGGCACCAGCGGAGAGCTTGCAACAACCTCATGGTCATTGTCATGGAAGAAGTCCAGGAACGCCTGGCGCAGTTCATTGCTCGTCATCGATTTCATCGGGGGGATTGTACAGCAGACTGAATTTGGTCGGGCTCGAAACCGCGATATTGCAAAAAACGCATTTGCCGTGCTTTGTCTTTGAAATCCAGCGGCAACTCCGCGCCGAATTTCTTCGCACGAACCTCGCTTGCCAGTGCGCGCCAATTCTGATTCGCCTCGTGCAAACCGTCGTCGATCACGCTGTCACTAACGCCGCGCTGAGACAGGTCAACCCGAATTCTCACAGGACCTTTTCCCTGGTTGATGCGCGATTGAATGAAGGCTTCGGCAAATCGTTGATCACTCTGCAACCCATCATCGATGAGCCGTTCGATAGCAGCGTCGCTGATGTCAGCGTCAAAACCGAACTTCGTTAATTTGTTGCGAAGCTCGACACGCCCGTGCTCGCGCCGGGCGAGATAGTCCATCGCCTTTTTGCGGGCCTCCACCGGGTTGCAGAAGCGCTCGTCCTCAAGAGGCGGGACGAGCCCTTCAATGACGTCGTGAATGGATCGGTCTTCAGGCATAGGTAGAATCTCGGCCCCCCAGGGATAAACGGGAAGCCTCTCCCGCTATCGCACCCACGGCACCCACAGGGCATAAAGGCGCTCCTACGCTTCTTTCGCGACAGCCTCTTTCTTCTCTGCCGGCGCTTCAGCAGGTGCATCAACCGTGCTGGGCAGCAGCTTGGCGCGAATTTTCTGCTCGATCTCCACAGCCGTTTCCGGGTGTGTTTTCAGGAATTCGCGAACATTCTCCTTGCCCTGACCAATACGATCTTCGCCGTAGCTGTACCAGGAGCCGGCTTTATCGATAAGGCCGTGCTGTACACCAAGATCGATAATCTCGCCCTCGCGTGAAATTCCGAAGCCATACAGAATTTCGAACTCGGCCATCTTGAACGGTGGCGAGACCTTGTTCTTGACGACTTTGACGCGCGTCTGGTTGCCGATGACCTCATCGCCCTTCTTGATCGCACCAATACGACGAATATCAAGCCGTACCGACGAGTAAAACTTTAGTGCGTTACCGCCAGTGGTGGTCTCGGGGCTGCCGAACATCACGCCGATCTTCATGCGGATCTGGTTAATGAAAATGACCATCGTATTCGACCGTTTGATGTTGGCCGTCAGTTTTCTGAGTGCTTGCGACATCAGGCGTGCCTGCAGGCCCATGTGTGAGTCGCCCATTTCGCCTTCAATCTCAGCCTTGGGTGTTAATGCCGCCACAGAGTCGATAACGACAACGTCAACCGCACCGGAGCGCACGAGCATGTCGGTGATTTCAAGCGCCTGTTCGCCGGTGTCCGGCTGAGACACGAGTAATTCGTCGACGTTGACCCCCAGTTTCTCGGCGTAGGTGGGATCGAGCGCGTGCTCGGCGTCGACAAACGCCGCTGTGCCGCCAATTTTCTGCGCCTCGGCAATGACCTGCAGAGTCAGTGTCGTCTTACCGGACGACTCCGGGCCATAGATTTCGATAACCCGCCCTTTAGGCACACCACCTATCCCCAGTGCAACGTCGAGACCGATCGATCCTGTTGATACAACATCGACATCCCGTGACATGGGGTTATCACCCAGGCGCATGACCGAGCCCTTACCAAATTGTTTTTCGATCTGCCCGAGGGCTGCAGCGAGTGCTTTTTTGCGGTTGTCATCCATTTTTCGTTCTCATCCGGTGGGTGGGTTAGTAGCGGCCAATTATTCCACAAAGAACTGTACATAACCACAGTATCAAGGCGGCAAATTGGGGCATTGTTTGAAGAAACGTAATGAAGTGCGCGGAAGCTATTGTTTCAGCGGGTGGTAAGTCACCCCGCCGGGCTGCGAGACAGATTCCACGAGCTCGAAACTGTCCCAGTCGATAGTCGCGGACTGCGCCAATCGCAGCACTTCAAACGGCCTGGCGTTCGTTGCAACCGTAACGTGCGGCCGGTAGGCGCGCTGTTCCGGCTCAATGCCGGCGGCCAGAATCTGACCCTTGAGGGCCTCAACCAGTCGCTGCAGCTCCGGTGGAACCGTGGCCGTGACCAGGGCCGCAACCTTCGGCCGCGGCCAGAATTCGAGGCGATCAAAGCGCAGCCTGAATGGCTCGACGTTTATCGCTCGCCTCGCCTCATGCAATTCGTCTATGCGTTCTTCGGGGAATTCGCCAATGTAGGCCAGCGTGATATGCCAGTTTCGACGTTCGGTCGCCCTGCCTTCCACGAGCTTTGCAACCGGGCTGATGAAGTCACGCATTCGGTCGCGCTGCCGATGGTCAGGCCACAATGCGAAGAACAGCCGTCTACCAGCCACTAGCCAAGCCTGTCGATAACGCCTTGCAGCGCATGGGCGACGGTCAACTCGCGTATTGCGTCCCTGTCACCATCGAAATGGTGCAGTTTTGCAGCCGTGTTTATTTTGGAGCCGTGGCGCACGGCCCAGGCTATCCAAACGGTACCCACCGGTTTCTCATCGCTGCCGCCATCGGGTCCGGCGACACCACTGACGGCCACGCCAACGTCGGCACCGCTCAGGTTAAGCACGCCATTGGCCATTTCCTCGACGACAGCTTCACTGACCGCCCCATGATCGATGAAAATCCGGGTCGGCAAACCCAGCATGGATTCCTTGGCGCCATTTGAATAGCTGACGATGCCGTAGGCAAAACAGGCAGAGCTTCCGGGGACATCGGTAATTGCTTTCGCTACCCAACCGCCGGTGCAGGACTCCGCCGTCGCCACGGCTTTGCCGGCATCAGAGAGCTGCTTGACCAGCGCATGGGCCAATTCATAGATTGCTTCGTGGTCAGCCATTCAGTACAGACTCATACAAGGCGATGTGCTTGTCCACCATCGTATCTATCGAGAACTCATTTTGCATCCGTTCTCGTCCGGCGTTGCCCATCTGGGCCCTGAGGTTAGCATCGTCAAGCAAGCTCGCGATGGAAGTCCGGAGTTCATCAACATTTTCCGGCGCTACGAGAATACCGGTCTTGCCATCGACCACGGCTTCTACCAGGCCACCCGCCTTGAAGCCAACGACGGGCACTCCGGCCGCTGCCGCCTTCAGTGTAACGACCCCAAGACCTTCGGCCAGTGCCGGATGCACGAAGATATCAACACACGACATGTAGGAGTCCAGGTCATCCCTGAACCCGGCAAATTGCACGACGTCGCCGAGTTCCAGCGATGCAGCTTGTTCGCGCAGCTGATTATTGAGGTAACCTTCACCAAAAATGATGGTCTTCAAATGAGGGTGGCTGTGCCGCAATTCAGCAATCGCCTGTAGCAGGTAACGATGACCCTTGCGCGGTATCAGTTGGCCTGCCGCGGCGATGACCAATGCCCCTTCGGGCAGCCCGAAATCTGCACGATAGGCCGCGCAGTCTGCAGGCGTTGCGAAATGCTCTGTATCGACGGCGCTGCGAATAACCTCAATGCGCTCATCATCGACATCGCGATCCCTGAGTACGGCGGCAATTGCCTCGGATATCGCAATAATTTTTTTGAAAGGCCGATACCGCAGCGCGGCCAGCAAGCGCATTTCCGTATTATCTACGCGCCGCGATACCACGGCAGGCACATCGGCAATACTGGCAGCGAGTCCACCGAGCATGTCGGCACCACGCCGGCTATGACAGTGCACAAGATCCGGCTTCGAGGTTTGCAGGTACTGCACCAGGCGGTAGGCGAACGGTAAGTCGAGATCCCCGGCGCAAAACAGGTTGCGAACCGGTATGCCGACCGATCGGGCCGCAGCATCAATGCCGGATTCCGGTGGACAGATCAGCGTGCAGTCGTGGCCACGCTCGCGCAGCCCTGAAACCAGGTAGATCACCTGCTGAGGTCCACCGTAAAGATGGCGTCCGGTTTCGACATGCAGTATTTTCATATTCTGAATCATACTGCAGGAGTTCGCCGACGGGCAGCTCCAACAATAAGAATGAAAGCCGAAGTCACCTCAGTCCACACTCCCATGATGCGGCAGTACCTCGCCATTAAGGCCGAGTACCCGGATATGATTGTGCTTTATCGCATGGGTGATTTTTACGAGGTCTTCTACGACGACGCGAAACGCGCCGCCAAACTCCTGGATATCACGCTCACGTCGCGCGGCAAATCGGGTGGCAGTCCTATCCCTATGGCCGGTGTGCCTTACCACGCAGTGGAGGGCTACCTCGCCAAACTGGTGCGCAAAGGCGAGTCGGTGGCCATCTGTGAGCAGGTGGGTGACCCCGCTACCAGCAAGGGACCTGTCGAACGCAAGGTCACCCGCATCGTCACGCCTGGCACCCTCACGGACGAGGCATTGCTTGCCGAAAACCGAGATAATCTCGTCGCAGCAGTATTTGCCCAGGACGACTGCATTGGCGTCGCCTGGCTTGATCTCGCCGGCGGTCGGTTCCGGCTGACCGAGGTTCCTGACTTTGAGGCGGTATTGGGCGAGGTCGAACGATTGCGGCCCGCCGAGCTCATCGTCGACGAAGAGCAACAGCTTGGCGACGCCTTCGGCAAGAATGTCCGCATCACTCGCCGGCCGCCCTGGCATTTTGAACTCGACAGTGGCTCACGTCTGCTTTGCGCTCAATTCGGCACGCGCGACCTTAGCGGATTTGGATGCGAGTCGTTCCCGCGCGGAGTAGCGGCCGCCGGAGCATTGCTGCAGTACGTAAACGACACGCAAAAAGCGTCGTTACCGCACTTGCAGTCCATTTCCGTTGAGCGGCGCGAAGACGCTGTCATCATGGATGGCCCCACCCGGCGTAATCTTGAGCTCGAGGCGTCGCTCTCCGGCCATCATGAGCTCACGCTGACCGGCGTGATGGATCGATGCCAGAGCCCTATGGGCTCGCGGCTATTGCGGCGATGGATTCAACGGCCATTGCGCGATCCCATGGTTCTCAAGGGTCGGTACCAGGCCATCGATTCGATGCTGACGGGCGCGGCTACCGAAGAACTGCAATCTCGCCTGGAAGGCATCGGCGACGTCGAACGCATTCTGTCTCGTGTTGCCTTGCGCTCCGCACGACCGCGAGACCTGCGACAACTCGCAGAAGCTCTATCTCGATTGCCAGACCTTCGCCGGCGACTGGCCGAGCACGAGTCTCCGCTGCTTGCAGAGTTGCACGAGACCATCGGTGAACATCGCAGGCAACACGAGCTCTTGAACAAGGCCATCATCGACAATCCGCCAATGCTGATTCGTGACGGCGGTGTTATCGCAGACGGCTACGATGCAGATCTTGACGACCTTCGCGCAATCGCGGCAAACGCAGATCAGTACTTGCTCGACCTCGAGCAAAGAGAGAAAGAGCGCACTGGAATTGCCTCGCTGAAGCTGGGTTATAACCGGGTGCACGGCTACTACATTGAAATAGGCCGCGGCCAGGCTGACAAAGCGCCGGTCGAATACGTCCGCCGCCAGACGCTCAAGGCAGCCGAGCGCTATATCACGCCGGAACTCAAGGATTTTGAAGACAAAGTGCTGGGTGCGCGCGAGCGTTCTTTGACGCGCGAGAAACTACTCTACGAAGGCTTGCTCGACCTGCTGCATGACGTTCTCGGTGAGTTACAGCTCACCGCCTCGGGCCTCGCTGAGCTGGACGTGCTCACCTGTTTTGCCGAACGCGCTGCCTGCCTCGGGCTCACGCGGCCTGAGCTAAGCACCGATCCCTGCATCGAAATCGAAGGCGGCCGGCACCTGGTCGTCGAACAGGTAATTGATACGCCCTTCGTAGCGAATGATTTGTCACTCAATTCGTCGCGGCGGTTGTTGGTGATTACAGGTCCGAACATGGGTGGCAAATCCACTTACATGCGACAAACAGCGCTCATCGCAATCCTGGCCCTCGTTGGCAGCTATGTCCCGGCCGATAAACTTCGCATTGGGCCCATCGATAGGATCTTCACTCGCATTGGTGCATCGGATGATCTCGCCGGCGGACGTTCAACGTTCATGGTCGAGATGACCGAGACGGCAACGATACTGCACAACGCCACCGAACAAAGCCTCGTACTCATGGACGAAATAGGCCGTGGCACAAGCACTTTCGATGGCTTGTCGCTTGCGTGGGCCGCTGCGTACTACATGGGCGCAACAGCTAACGCGTTTACTCTGTTTGCGACTCACTATTTTGAACTGACTGCACTCGCCAAGGAACTGCCTGCGTGTAGCAACGTTCATCTTGATGCGACCGAGCACAAAGGGCAGCTTGTTTTCTTGCACGCCGTCAAGCCCGGCCCGGCAAATCAGAGTTACGGATTGCAGGTCGCTGCGCTGGCCGGCGTACCGAAGGGGGTCATTCGCCGGGCGAATAGCTATTTGAAGACACTTGAGTCACAGCAGGCAGCGCAAGCGAACAGCCCGCAGGCGCAACTAGCCCTCGTGGTTGAAGAGCCTCAAAGGGGTGATGAGTTGCGCGATGCTCTGGACGATCTAGATCCCGACGCCATGTCGCCGCGCGAGGCATTGGCAGCTTTGTACAAGCTCAAGAACTTGTAAGAGCCCGCTCCCGCAAGACTACGCTTCTCGCAGGAACTCACCGCGCTTGAGAAATGCCGCAGCCTGGTCTGCTACATCACGCGACACCAGGAGACCGCTATGGCTGACATGCATTCGGAGGTGGTCTTTGGCGCCTTCGAGGTTTGTTTCTGAAACGGCAACCGTGCCGTCATGCTCGCCGTCAAAGTTCGCAAAAAACTTGCCGACACCCATCGGCACCGTTCCCGCGATGATGCCGACATCACGCTCTTTGCAAACGTGCGAGCCCCATTCGTTGGCCGCTTCGCGCACAACGCCTGTGCGCAAAGAGTCGCCGATTATCTGTTGTGCCCAATCCTGTCGGCTCAAGAAATCGGCAGCACGGGAACCAGTCAGTGGCGCACCAAGGCAAACGAGCCGACCCGGCACCGCCGCATCATCCTGGGCAAGCATTCGCAACGCGATAACGCCGCCTAGACTATGGCCAATAAGATGGGTAGCTTCCAGACCTTCTGAGTGGATGAAGTCTGCAAGCTCCGCGGCATTCTCGTCAAGCGTGCCGCGGACCGACCGGTAGTCAAATAACAGCACGCGCATGCCATGCTCTTTTTCGAGGCGTCGCTTGACCAGGTACATGCTGACGCCGTGCGACCACACGCCGTGCACGCAAACGACGGTGTTGATGTTGGTCATTCTGTCCGCGGCGTGCGCAATCGAATGCCGGCTTCCTTGAGTTGCGCGCCCGATACCTCGCCCGGGGCATTGGTCAGCGGGCAATGTGCTGATTGCGTTTTCGGGAACGCGATAACGTCGCGAATACTTTCGGCGCCCGCCATGAGCATGACGATTCGATCGAGGCCAAACGCAAGGCCGCCGTGTGGCGGGCAACCGTAATTCAGCGCTTGTAGCAAGAAGCCGAATTTTTCTTCGGCCTCATCTTCGCTGATGTCGAGCAATTCGAAGACCGCAGACTGCATGCTTTGGTCGTGAATACGAATTGAGCCGCCGCCAATTTCCGAGCCGTTCAATACCATGTCGTAAGCCCGCGATAACGCGCTGCCCGGATCTGCCCTCAACGCTTCGGCATCGTCCACAGATGGTGCCGTGAACGGATGATGCAACGCCATCCAGCGCTTGTTCGCAGCATCTCTCTCAAACATCGGGAAATCAACGACCCACATCGGTGCCCAGCCATCCGCAACGAGGCCTCTATCCTGGCCAACTTTCACGCGCAAGGCGCCAATGGCATCGTTAACGATGCCTGCTTTGTCCGAGCCAAAGAAGATCAGGTCGCCGCTTTTCGCTCCCGTGCGCTCGATGATGCCGCCTACCACATCGTCAGGCAGGAACTTGAGTATCGGCGACTGCAGACCATCGCGGCCAGCCGCCACGTCGTTGACTTTGATGTACGCAAGGCCTTTTGCCCCGAAGCGAGCCACGTAAGCCGTGTAATCATCTATGACTCTGCGCGACAATTCGTTGCCACCAGGAACACACAATGCAGCGACACGCCCTTCCGGATCATTCGCCGGCCCGGCGAAAACCTTGAATTCGACCGAACCCATCAGGTCCGATAGTTCGATGAGTTCAAGGTCGATGCGAAGGTCCGGCTTGTCGGAGCCGTAACGCTGCATTGCCTCCGCGTAACTCATGCGCGGGAATGGCGAGGGCAGATCGACATCGAGCACAGCTTTGAATAGGTGGCGCATCAGGCCTTCCATTTCACCTGTAACGTCAGATTCATCAACGAAGCTCATCTCGACATCAAGCTGTGTAAATTCTGGCTGGCGATCGGCGCGCAGATCTTCGTCGCGGAAGCAACGGACAATCTGGTAATAACGGTCAAGGCCCGACATCATCAGAAGCTGTTTAAAGAGTTGCGGTGATTGTGGCAACGCAAAGAACTTGCCGGGGTGGGTGCGGCTTGGAACAATATAGTCACGTGCCCCTTCCGGAGTGGCACGAGTCAACATCGGTGTCTCGACATCGACGAAGCCGTCGCCGTCAAGAAAATCGCGCATCGCCATGGTGACCTTATGACGCAGGCGCAGGTTGTTGAGCATGTCATCGCGACGCAGGTCGAGATAGCGGTACTTCAGGCGCAGCTCTTCATTTACTTGCTCGTCGTGATGAAACGGTGGTGTTTCCGAGCGGTTCAGAACCGTCAGTTCATTAGCCAGTACCTCGACCTGGCCAGTGGCCATGTTCGGGTTAGTCGTGCCGTCCGGGCGCTGACGAACCAGACCTTTGACAGCCAGTACGTACTCGCCGCGAATACGTTCGGCTTCGGCAAAAATTTCAGGCCGGTCGGGGTCAAAAACGATCTGCAGCAGACCATCCCGATCTCGTAAATCAATGAAAATCACACCACCGTGGTCACGGCGCCTGTGCACCCATCCACAGACAGAAATATCCTGTCCGATCAGCGATTCATCAACTTGTCCGCAATAGTGGCTACGCATGGTGTTTTCCGCGATGGAGCTCTGAAAAAAGAGGCGGAATGGTACGGCGTGGGCAGCGAATATACAACTCGGGAATGTCGCTAGTCGTCGTCGATTTCAGCGATTTTCAAGGGCAGCTCGGCTGTCCGCTCCCTGGACCAGGTCGGCACGACGACACCCAGCGACATGATCAGCTTGACCGCTTCGTCGACCTCCATATCCAGCTCGATCACATCTTTTTTCGGCACAATAATAATGAAGCCCGAGGTCGGATTTGGCGTAGTCGGAACGAAGCAGCAGACCACATCCTCACCAGTGCGCCCCTGAATCTCGCCAACATCCGATGCGGTTTGAAAGGTCAGCGTGTACAGACCCTTGCGCGGGTATTCGACCAGCAGCACCTTGTTGAACGCATTGCCCGACTCCGAAAAGACGATTTCTGCAAAATTCTTCGCTGCCGAGTAGATCGAGCGGACAATCGGAATGCGCTCCATCAGGGACTCCCAGCCGCCAACGACGCTGCGTCCAACAAAATTTGCCGCCAGTATGCCGGTCACCAGCAGCACAATGATGGTCAGAATGACACCAAGCCCCGGAATCGAGATACCCAGCCAGGCCTCGGGCAGAAAACGTTCGGGCACGTACCTGAGCGACCGATCCATCAGTCCGATCAGAAACCGCAGCAACATGTACGTGATGCCGAGCGGCAACCACACCAGCAGGCCAGCAACGAGATAACGGCGAAGACGCTTCATCATGGCTTTATGAAGCCTCGCTCGTCTTTTTGACGGACGTCTTCACGCTGGTCTTGTCCTCCGATTTCTTTTCCTTTGCTACTGCAGGCTCTTTGTCGCCTGCAAGGTTGCGCTGGTTATCCTTCTTGAAGTCAGTCTCGTACCAGCCCTGCCCTTTTAATCGAAAACGCGGTGCTGTTATCAGCCGCTTCAGCGCCGCTTCTCCACATTCCGGGCAATCGACCAGGGGCTCGTCCGCGATTTTTTGCAGCGCGTCGAGCGTATGTTCGCATTTTTTGCAGGCATACGCGTATATCGGCATGCATTGGTCTCCTTTAAGTCGGCGTATTATATGCAATCGCGTCGCCCTAGCCCATCGAACCACTATTCGGCCGTGCGGCGTGCCACCACTGCCAGGCGGCCGCGCGACCTACGCCGCGGTCTGGAATTCCAGGTGATCCTCCTCGACTCCGACCTCTATTGTGTCACCCGGCTTGAACTTGCCCTGCAAGATCTCCTGCGCCAGCGGGTTCTCCACTTGCTGCTGGATAGCTCGTTTCAGGGGCCTTGCTCCATACACGGGGTCAAAACCGGCTGCCGCGAGTTTGTCACGTGCAGCATCGGAGAGGTTGATTTGCATATCCCGGTCCGCAAGCCTTTCGTACAGGTAGCCAAGCTGGATATCGACAATCAGCCGGATGTGCTCACGACTGAGCGGGTGGAAGACCACAACGTCGTCGACGCGGTTGATGAACTCGGGGCGAAAGTGCGTTCCCACGACATCCATCACGGCTGCCTTCATCTCGTCGTAATTATCCTCACCCGTCATTTCCTGGATCATTTGCGAGCCGAGGTTAGACGTCATGACGATAACTGCATTACGAAAATCGACGGTGCGTCCCTGGCCGTCCGTAAGGCGCCCGTCATCGAGTACCTGCAACAGGACATTGAACACATCAGGGTGCGCTTTCTCGACCTCATCCAAAAGGATGACGGAATACGGCCTGCGCCGCACAGCCTCTGTCAGGTAACCGCCCTCTTCGTAGCCAACGTATCCCGGAGGCGCGCCAATCAGACGTGCCACCGAATGCTTCTCCATGAATTCGGACATATCGAGTCGCACCATCGCGTCGTCCGTATCGAACATGAAGTTGGCCAGTGCCTTCGTCAGTTCGGTCTTGCCGACGCCGGTCGGACCGAGGAAAAGAAAAGATCCAATCGGTCGTTTTGGATCCGACAAGCCGGCGCGCGAACGGCGAATGGCGTTCGCGACAACCGTAACGGCTTCCTTCTGACCAACTACCCGTTGCTGCACAACCGATTCCATTTCAAGCAGTTTCTCTTTCTCGCCTTCGAGCATTTTCGCC
>Ga0224512_10001692_pt1 | contig 20921 bp, 16 predicted proteins | sample SF_May12_sed_USG_4_FD_169103 | JGI IMG/M metagenome (GOLD analysis project Ga0224512, IMG submission 169103) | Sediment microbial communities from San Francisco Bay, California, United States - SF_May12_sed_USGS_13 | ecosystem: Environmental > Aquatic > Marine > Sediment | place: USA... | reverse complement strand
ACAGGTGTGACATGCCGAGCGCGGGCTTCCTAGCGGCCGTCAATGCGAATCGCGGCTTCAGTGACTTCTTGGCTGCAGGCACGTTCGCGGCGCGCCCATCGATTCCGACGTTTTCGAGCGCAATGGATGTGGGGGACCCGAGCAACCTGGAGCGCATCCGTTGGCTCTACGCGGACGACTTGGGTCAACTGCGTCGCGACGTCGCGAGCGTCTCCATCAGCGATGATCAGACGCAGAAGTGCATCGGGGAGGTCTACCGCCGCACAGGCTACGTGCTCGACCCGCACACGGCGGTCGGGTTCTTGGCACACCACGCCAAGCCAGCCCCTCCAGGCGTACCCAGCGTAGTGCTCGCGACAGCGCATCCTGCGAAGTTTCCCGAAGTCGTCGAGGAGGCCATCGGCCGAACGGTGCCGCTGCCCGCCGGAATCGAGGCCGTCATGGACGCCGAGGAGCACATGGAAGAGATCTCCGCCGAGCTGGACGCATTGAGCGGGAAGATGGAGGCGTGACCGCCGCAGGCCTCATAGCCGCCCACGTGAGGGTACCCTGCTCGACGTCCAACCTCGGCGCTGGCTACGACACCATCGGGCTCGCGTTGGATCGATACCTCGACGTGACGTTCGAGCCGGGCTCGAAGGACGGGCTCGTCCTGGAGCGCGAAGGGACACTCGCGAGTCTATCGGAAGACGACGGGCCGGACATCGTCGCGACGACTTTTCAGGACGCCTTGAAGCGCGAAGGTGTCATGCCACATGGTTTGCTTCGCCTCACGTCCGCGATTCCCATCTCCCGCGGGTTGGGGTCGTCGTCGGCCGCGGTTCTGGCAGGCTTCGACCTCGCGCGCGCCGTCCGAGGCGAGCCTCGGGCCGACGACGAAACGTTCAAGGCAGCGCTCAAGCACGAAGGCCACGGCGACAACGCCGCGCCGAGCCTCTACGGGGGCTTGAGGGCGGTCGCGACGACCGCGGACGGCACGGTCGTCTTCCCGCTCGAGCTGTCGGAGTCCATTGGGTTCGCGTACGCCGCGCCCGCTATGAAGCTGCGTACCCATGCCGCCCGCAGCGCGCTGCCTGCCAAGGTGCCGCACAAGGTCGCGGCCGGTTCGCTGGGGCGTGTCGCTGCGCTCATACGCGGGCTCGCTGAAGGCCGCCCGGAGCTCATCCGCATCGGGGTGAAGGATGAGCTTCACGTGCCCTACCGACTGCCGATGATCCCCAACGCAGGGGCTGCGATGTCGGCAGCGATCGACGCGGGCGCGTGGGCGGTTACGATCTCGGGTGCAGGGTCTGGACTCATCGCCTTGAGCGAGCCGGAGAAATCGGTCGACATCGCCGAAGCAATGCGGCTCATTCTTTCGGCGGGCGTGGACGACCCGGAGTGCGTCGGTTTCGCGGTCTGTCCCGACCACGAGGGCCTTCGGCGCCTCTAGCCCTCGGCTGGCTCCACACCCGGGCCGGCGACCGCTTCGTTGAGCACACCGAGGCACCCGAAGAAGAGATACGTGGTGCTGGCGAGACGCCCTCCTAGGAAGGAAGCGAACGCGGCCGTCGCACCAATCAGTCCGAACCCCCATCCCAAGGCGACGAAGGTCGCCGCTACCGTCCCAACCTCGATCGCGCTCGCCACCGTGATGAACTGCGTGCGCCTTCCCTCGACCAGAATCGCCCGCTGGAGGGCGAGGAGTACGGAGAGCGCCGGAAGCGGGACGATGAGCCGGGCCGGAATGAGGGCGAAGGCAGTCAGCTCGGCGGAGAGCCCCGAGATCGTCGAGAAGTACACGTGGGACAGCGGAGTGAACGCTACGATCGCGAGACCCGCCGAGGAGGCCAAGCCGAGTCCGGTCGCGAACCGGCGTAGGTCGGGCAGCTGCTCGAAGCGCTCCCCCATCAATGCGATTGAAGCGTCCTGGTATGCGAGGCCCAACGACCTGAAGAAGAAGGACAGCGCGTGCACGACCGGAAATACCGCGAGCGATTCGAGGGGCGATACGCTGCGGCCCATGAAGAACGTCAGCATGGGATGCACTGCGAGCCCGATCATCGACGTGAGCGCCAGGGGAAAGTAGAACGCGGCGATCTCGCGGTACGGCATCTCCCGGCCCGCTGTCTCTCGCTCTCCGGCGAGCAGGGACCGCACCGTGGGGGCTGCCATGTACCGCGCCGCAAGCGCCTCCGATGTGACACCGGACGCCAGCGACAACGCGCCGACCCATGCGCCCGGGATATCCAAGACGAGAAATCCGAACAGAGCGCCGGCGACCATGCCGAACAGGCGAATGACGGTGCCATAGGCGACCAGGCGCGTTTGGCCGGAGCGGATCAACACGCCCTGGAGAAAGCGGCGGTATGCAATGGCTCCCGGCCAGGGCAAGAAGAACCAGAGCGCTCCATGTGTGAGGTCGGCGACCTCGGACGGCAGGCCCATGACCGTCACCGTCAGGAAATCGTAGACCGGGGGGAGCAGCAGGACGACTAATAGGCCCGTCGTGGCCAGAGCGAGGCCCCTGGAGAACGTGCGGAGCCTCAGGTAGCTGGTGCGGTCGCGCACGAGCGCCGTCGCGGCGCTCATGAGCATCATGACCGGAGCTTCGATCAGCACGGCCAGCGCAAACGCGACTCCGTGCGCGGCGAGGTTGAACCGAGGATCGGGCAGCCGCGCGATGATCGCGGCGATGAACGGGCCCTCCGTCGCCATCATGACCCATGTCGCCGCCAATGGGGTCCAGAAGACGAGGATGGACCGCTGTGAGAGCTTCGGCAAAGGCGACTGGGTGTCAGCTTACATAGGGCGCCGGAAAATGATGGGAAGGTGCGACGAGGTCCACCGGACTAGGGCCTACCGCCGCACCGCCACCCCCAAGACCTCGAAGCGCGCGTTGGCGAGCAGAGTAGCGCCGAGGAATGCCCGTGCCGGGAACTGCCGAGTGAAGTACGTCCGGTACACCGTGTTGAACCCGGCGTAGTCGGCGAGGTCAGCAGCGAAGATCTGCACGTTCACCAGATCGTCCATCGTCATGCCTGCCTGCTCGAGGGTGCTCCGGATGCTGTTTAATGCGTTGCGGGCGGCGTCTTCGGCGGTGTCGCCTCGGCCGAGCACTCCGGACAGGTAAAGCGTGTTGCCAACCATGACGGCACTGCTGAAGGGTGACCCACTGGCGTCGGCAGCCGAGCCGGGATTGATGTACTGTACGGCTTGGGCCGAGGCGTCGGCGGGGAAGAGTGAGGCGGCAGCAACCAGCGCCAGGATCGAGAGCAGTCGGGAACGCATCGGGAGAACCTCGGGAAGGGTGACGGATCGGCCCGGACGGTGCGGGCTTCGCATGGTAGGTCGCCTTTTGCGGGCCCGGCAAGGAACTGCCATTGGACTTAACAAAACCGTCCGGGTATCGGTCCTTGTAGGAAGTGACGCTCACAGAATCGAAGAGGCAGGAACGATGATCTCCCGACGTGATTGGCTCCGCATCAGCGCAACCGCCGGCGCCGCCTTGTCCCTGGATCCTCAGCTGTTGAGGGCGTTCCAGAGCATGGGACAGATCACCAAGCCGATTCCGTCGAGCGGCGAGCGCGTACCGGTCATCGGCCTGGGTGGTCGTTGGATTTCGCGTGGGTCGAGCGCGGAGGAGCTGGCCGGCCATCGCGCCGTGCTGCACGCCCTGGCTGAAGGTGGGGCTGGTCGCGTGTGGGACACCGCGGCGGGGTACGGCGGCGGCGCCTCCGAGGAACTCTCGGGAGAGTGGGCGCAGGAAGACGGTTTCGCGAACGACATCTTCTGGGCCACGAAGGTCAACGTAGCCGGTGGGCGCGGCGGCGGTGGCTCGGTTAATCCGGCCGCGGTCCGTGCGCAGATCGACCAATCATTCGAGCGGTTGCGCGTTCCGGTGATCGACCTGAACCAAGTGCACAACATGGGCGACCCGCCCACGCAGCTTCGCGTCCTGCAGGAGTACAAGGACGCCGGCCGCATTCGCTACATCGGCATCACGACCACGAGCGAGAACCAATACGACGACCTAGAGCGTGTGATGCGTTCTTACCCCATCGACTTCATTGGCATCGACTACGCCATCGACAACCGAGTGGCCGAAGAGCGGGTCTTTCCCGCTGCAATCGACGAGGGCATCGCCGTGCTGGTCTACCTACCCTTCGGGCGCAGCCGGATGTGGGGACGCATCGGAGACCTTCCACTACCAGGCTGGGCCGCGGAGTTCGACGCGCACACCTGGGCGCAGTTCATGCTCAAGTTCGTGGTCGCGCACCCCGCCGTGACGGTTGCCGCACCCGGCACCGGAGACCCGGAGCACATGGTCGACAACATCGGCGGTGGGCTGGGTCGGCTACCGAATCAGGAGCATCTCGAACGCATGCTGGCGTGGGAGCGCAGCCTTTAGGGTCGTAGGACCTCAGGCCGTCCGGCTCTCATCCGAGCGTTCGAAACAGAAGGTTGATCGAGGCGGACAGAAGGTCGGCCCCCGTGCTGGTCGATCCATCGCTATGGGTGATCGAGAACGACATCGACCCCCCACGTTCATCCGGTCGTCTGGTTCGGAGCGTTTCGATGGCGGCTGTCGCTCGCGCCCGAGCCTCCGCCACCTCAGGCGGCACAGACTTTCGGGCTGCATCGGCCTCGCTCAACTCGGCAAGCGTCCTGCTCACCGCTTCAGGATCCAGAACCGTCAGGGCCGATCCACAATGACCACAGGCGAACCCCTCGCTCAAGGTGACGGGAGCCCCGCAGCTCGAGCATTGAACCTGCTTGATCTCGGCCTTCAGACTCTGTTGCTCCGCCGGGTTGAGTGACCGCACGAACGCCTTCTCCTTGAGGAACTCAGAGAATGGCGTCAGCCTGCCGTGTTGTGCACAGCGGTAGTAGGAGAAGCGGCCGCCCTTACCGATGTCGTGCAGCAGCTTGAGGCGGCCCCCGCAGCGAGGACACACGATCGCATTACGGAGCGCATGGCGCTGATCGTCACGATGGTCGTTCAGCGCCCGGAACAGCTCCAAGGTGCCTCCCGCGGACAGCTGCAGACTCTCGCGCTTGTCGAGCCACAGGACGTGGCACGCGAAGCAGATGTCGACTTCGATGTCGGCGCCCAGCTTACCGTCCAGGGCCAAGCGATCCATGTCGGTGGTGCAGTTCGGACAGTTCAACGGCTTCGACCATCGGAGGAGCGGGTGGCCCGTCGGCGTCAGGCGAGTCTCGGCAGCCGCGCGACGGAGGTCAAGCCGGCGGTGCGGCGTTGCGGGATGCGGGCGCTCTAGACAGGGTATTCGACCCACCTCCCGCTATTGAAGCCCGACGCGTATCTCATGACACTCCTGCCGCTGCAGCACGCTCACAGCCTTTCCCCGCGCATCCGTCTGCTCTGCACCGTGATCGCGACCGTCCTACTCGCATCCCCGGTCACCGGTCAGGAACTCCGAAACGGTCCCGGCGGCGAGCTTCCTCTCGACGTGCCGCGCATCGAGGGCGGCATCGTGATGGACGGCATCGTGGGTGAGGATGAGTGGGCCGGAGCGGAGCAGCTCGAAGGCGTGATGCATCTCCCCGACTTCGGCGCCGAACCGACCGAACGAACGGTCTTCCTCTTGGCGCACGACAGCGACTACCTCTACATGGCCTGCCGAGCCTACGACTCCGAGCCTGACCAGGTGCAGGTCACGACGCTCGAGCGAGACATCAGCACGTTCAACACCGATGCGTGCGGCATTCGGCTCGACACATACAACGACGAGGAAAACGGGCTCCTCTTCAACACCACACCGGCGGGAGTGCGGACCGACTGGGCATTCGCGAACGACGCGACGGGCCGGCCGAACATGGATTGGAACGCCTTCTGGGATGCATCAGGCAGCATGACCGAGTACGGATGGTCGGGCGAGATCAGGATCCCGTTCTCGAGTCTCGGCTTCCAGGTGACGAATGACCAAGTCGTAATGGGCTTCATTCTCGTGCGGTCCATCGTGCGCAAGAACGAGACGACCGCGCACCCGGCGGTGCCTCCCACCTGGGGACCGTCGAGCCTCGCCAAGGCGTCGCAGATGCGGAAGATGGTGATGCGCGGTGTGGCTCCCACCCAACCGCTTTACCTGACCCCTTATGCGCTCGGGGGCGGTGGGTACGCCAGGACGGTGAACGGCGCCGGGGACGGCTACGAGTGGAACAACGAAACGGTGACGGAGGTGGGGCTGGACGCACGCTACGGCATCACGAGGAACCTCAACCTGGACGTGAGCGTCAACACGGACTTCGCGCAGGTCGAGGCCGACGACCAGCAGGTCAACCTGACCCGGTTCTCGCTCTTCTTTCCCGAGAAGCGGCGCTTCTTTCAAGAACGGGCTGCCGTTTTCGAAGTGCCCATAGGTGGTGTGGAGCGCCTCTTCTTTTCTCGGCGCATCGGACTCGTGAACCGAGAGCCCACCCGGATCTTCGGGGGTGCTCGGGTGATCGGGCGCGTCGGTGACTGGGACGTCGGGTTCATCGATATGCAAACCGACGAGCACGAGACATCGCCCGGCGAGAACCTCGGTGTACTGCGCTTGAGGCGACGCGTGATCAACCAGTTCTCTTACCTCGGCGCCATCGCGACCACACGCTTCGGTAACGACGGCAGCTACAACGTCGTGTACGGCAGCGACGCGGTCACTCGCATCTTCGGACAAGACTTCCTCACGCTCAACTGGTCGCAAAGCTTCGACGATACAGACGCCTCTCCGGAGCTCTTCGATCGCAGCTTCATGCGTGTGAACTGGCAGCGTCGTGGCAACGACGGCTTCATCTACGCGGCCGACGTGACGCGGGCCGGCGAGGTCTTCGAGCCCGGCATGGGCTTCCTGCTTCGCAGGGACTATCTGTCGGGAAGCGGCAACCTCGGCTACGGCTGGCGACCCGATGCGGGGTCGGCGCTAAACTCGTATGGGGTCAACGCCTCCGGCTCCGTGTTCGGGCGCAACGCGGATTCCTCCGTGGAGTCCGCCGCGTACTCGCTCAACGCCCAGCTCCAGACGCGCGGCGGCCATGCCCTCAGCGCGGACGTCACTCGGAGCTACGAGGATCTAAGGGTGCCGTTCAGCTTGTCTTCCGACGCCCAAGTCCCAGTTGGTTCGTATTGGTTCACCGAGGGCAACGTGTCGTACACGCCACCCAGCGGCTCGCTGTTTCGACCTAGCCTGAACGCCGGGGCCGGTCAGTTCTACGACGGCACGAGGATCTCCGTGGGATTCTCGCCCTCGCTGTCCGTGTCGAGGCATCTCACCCTCAGCGGCGCGTACAGCCTGAACCACATCGACTTCGACGACAGAGATCAGGTCTTCACATCGCACGTAGCGCGGCTGCGCACGCAGTTCACGTTCACCACCGCGACCTCGGCGTCAGCCTTCGTGCAGTACAACAGCGCGGACGACGTGATCGGTTGGAACGTGCGCTTCCGGTACAACCCCACCGAAGGAACCGATTTCTATCTGGTGTGGAACGAGACGCTCGAGGCCGACCGGTTCGCGTTGAGTCCGGTCGCTCCGCTAAGTCAGGCGCGCACGCTGCTCGTGAAGTACTCCCGGACGTTCACGCTGGGACTCTGAGGTCTTGAGCGGGCCCCTACAGCAGTGGCTCGATGAGCGCCGTCAACTCCTCGTGACTCAGGTCGCCGGGGTTGTACCGCTGGACGATTCCCTGGCGATCGACGAGGACGAGCGTCGGCGTCGTGCTGACGCCGAAGTTCGCGAAGTTGTTGGCGCCCATGGGCACACTCATCCACGGCGGTATCGGGAACTGCTCCAGATAGTCGCCTCTGAGATACGCCAGCTCCTCTGCTGGCGTGGCCGGCTCCCCGCGGGAGACGAAACCGTAGAACTGGGTCGGACCGACAATGACCAGACCCTGGTCACTGTACTCTTCGTAGAGTGCCTCCAGTACCGGCTCTTGTCGCTTGCAGTCCGGGCACCAGTGGGCCCAAAAGAAGAACAGCACGACTTTGCCCTCCAGGGCATCCGACCCCGGTGGCGGCGGCACGAGGTAGCCAGCGACCTCGAGATCCGGGAACGGCTTTCCCTCCAAACTGTGCAAGAGAAAGTTCTTCTGGATTCGCACCTCTATGGACGTGCCCGCGAAGTCCTCTCGGGAGGAACTCAGGAACGCGACAGCCCGGGCGCGCTCTCCTCGGGCGACGAAGGTGTTACCCAGCACCTCGATCGCGGCCCCGAGGGCAGTGGGCAGAAAACGGTCCGAGTCGAGCGTCCGGCCCTCCATCAGCGCGACGCTGCCCTCGTAGGCCTCGAGCGAATACTGCTCCGCGACGTCCCAACGCTCTGCGAAGCTCGCCCCCCGCGCGACCCAGGACGCTCCGGCTAGCCACTCTGGAGTCGGTGGCCCGAACTCGGGGCGCCTCGCCTCGATGATGGAGATAGCCCGGTCGACCTGTCCCGCCCACGCCAAGTCGCTCAGCTCGGAAACGAGGCTGCCGGACTGGCCAAGCACGGCCGACGGCCACGCGAGGAAGACCAGCAGAAGCGGAATTCGGTAGACTTTGAGCTGCCTCATGGGCACCCTCCAATGGGTAATCGCACATGCTTCGATTCGGTCGGCCACTAGTCGACCGTTACTCGCCATTCAACGGCTGCGGTCACCGGCGGAAAACAGATTCGGTCGTCGCACGCCTGATATGTAAAGCTGCCCGGGATGATCATCTCACCGGGTGACACATCCGCAGCCAGCGCCAGCCGCCACTCGACCGCGAACTCGTGCTCGAAAACCGCCAGCGGCTCATCAGACCCTTCCAACAGCCAATCGGTGGACGGCGGATACGTCATCTCCTCCACCGTGACTCCCTCCGGCAACGTGAACCGGAGTCGCGTCGGAATGAGATAGGGATCGCGCGGTTCGTCCGACTGCACGTGAATGTCATCCGGGAGCTCGACCCTGAGCTCGCCGGACACGGCCTGACCAGACTGAATGGCCTGTTGTAGGACGACGGGCGTCAGTTCAGCCCGCGGTCGGCGGAGCTGCGCGTCTGTCGGTGCAGCACTCAGAGCGAGCCCGGTCACCAAGAAACAAAGCAGAACGAGCGTAGTGCGTATCTGGAGCATCCTCGAGTCTCTACGGGCAGTTGCCTAGTGTCAAACGCCGGCCGGGCGGCCGCATCGTAAATCCCTGGACGGTCAACCGGGTTCCGAGGCTAAGACCCCTCGGGGATATTGCCCGAGGGCCCATCGTTGAGTGGGAAGTAGTTCAGGAGCACGAGGCCCACCACGATGACGGGTATGAACAGGAAGCCCGGGTCGAACCCCCAGCCATCCAGCGTCGCAACGTCTGAGACGCCGACGGTCGTCGAGGCGCCGTTCTCGTCGACACCTGTGATGGAGTCGGCACGCATGGCGGCGTAGTCGAGAACCACGCTCGTGCCGTCCACACGCGTGATGCGCACTCGTTCTGGCACCGCCTCAGGCGCGATCTCACTCACGTTGGCGGGATGCCACATCATGCAAGCAGACGTCGACAGGACAAGCAGCACGGTGAGCGCCCTCTGCAGACTGCGGCGCACTGCTAGGCCCACAGCGCGATCTGCGGAATTCGTGCCGCGGTTTCGGATTACGCCTCTCCCTAGGGGTCGGAGAAAGGTGGCAGCCTAGACTGCTGGGGACGCAGCTTCTCTCAGTCGACGATGCAGCGCATCGGGGGCCAGATCTATCCCACCTGGCCAGGCGACGGTGCCAGACTCGGAATCGACGAACACCCTTTGAAACTCCGCTTCGTCCTCCCAGGAGGCGAACACGCCCTGGCCGACCAAGTGGGCCACGGAGAGCTCCCCCTCGAGCCCGTCCTCGAACTCGATCCAGATGTGATAGTCGGGGCGCGCCTCCACAGCGACGATCCGATCAAGCATGGCCTACTCCAGTGGTGCGATACCCGACAAGGTCTGCATGGCTTGCGCCTGGCGCCAGACTTCAAGGAGTTCGTCTTTGTGCAGCGTAGCCCACTCGACCACGAGGCCGAAAGCGCGAGGCGGGAGCGTAGACGTAGACGGAGATCCCGAAGAACTCGGAGATCTTGGGCATGGAGGTGCGCAGTACAAGGTGACCGACCTCAGACGTTCGGCGAGTCACCCAGGCACCAGCATGGTGGAATCGGCCCCTTCCCTCAGAGCTAGACCTCCGTCCGCCTCCAGGCGGAGGCCAGCGAGTCGGCATACTCGTTCCAGCGTGACCCGTCGTGTGCACGCGTCCACTCGAGTGGGCACTCCGGGTGCGCCCGGTACAGGGCCAAGAGCTTCTTTACCAGATCCAGGTTCTTCAGCGGGTCGCCTTTGCGCATCCAGCCCTTCTTTTCCCACCCCGGAGCCCATTTCGTGATGGTGTTCACGCAGAGCTGGCTGTCCGAATAGACCGTCACCGCCGCATCCTCCGGCAGTGCCTTGTAGGCTTCGATCAGCGCGGTGAGCTCCATGCGGTTGTTGGTCGTGTCCTTCGCGGATCCGTGGCCCTCCATCTCGATCTCACCGTCCTTCGCCCACACGAATCCCCATCCGCCGGGACCGGGATTCGGATAGCAGCCTCCGTCCGTGAACACGCCGGATGGTGGCCCCTCCGTGTACTTCTCGAGCACCTCGGCGCGCGTCAGGTTCTCCTCCTTGGAGGACCCGGCGGTTCTGCGCCGGCGAGTCTTCTTCTTCTTGCCCGCGCCCTCGGTCTTCCTCTTGGGCGAGTGCTCGCGGCAGTACTTGGGCTCCCATCCTGGGTACTTCTCCAGGGCAGCTTCAGCGATGCTGAACGGTCCGTCACAAACCTGACACTTGAACTCGGGCATGATACCCTGGGCACCTCGATCGGCGGTGAAGGTTGAGGCTATGATCGCACGATATGCCGTGCTCGTCAGGCGACCGCCCCGAACGCACCAGGGACGTCTAAGCCTCCAACCCGATCGCACCCCGCTTCCCCAGCTCCTCCATCGCGCGGCGCATCGTCCGTCCCAGCTTCCGCACCTTCCGGTCCGCCGAGTTGAACAGGCCCACTGCTCCCAACCACTCCTCGTCTCGATCATCGATGGAAATGACTGCCGTGTGCTCTCCCCGATCGTTGAGTAGCTGAACGCGGATCGAAGCTGCCTTGTGACCCTCCTGCGATACGACGATGGAAAATCGGAGGAACGAACGCGATAGGCGTCGCGGCGGCCCGTGGCGGATGCGTTGCACGACGCCATCCCCGTACGTACCCTCTTCGCTTCAGTCGCCCGGAATCCACGAGGACCACATGTCGATGCGTGCAAGTGCCACAACTGTCGCTCTCATTCTAGCCGCTTGGCTGGCGATTCCCGTCCAGACGTTCGCACAGAACACGGCCTCCAGCCCCTACAGCACTGTCGCAGGCGTGTGGGCACCGCTGCCGGACGGTCGGAGCTGGGGCTCGACGAGCGCCGTCGCGGTGTCACCCGACGGCGAGACGATCTGGGCGATCGATCGATGTGGAGCCAACAACTGCGAGGCGGATCACGACGACGACATCATCTTCCAGTTCGACAAGGACGGGCGGATCCTCAACTCGTTTGGGGCCGGGCTCATTCAATGGCCACACGGCATCGAGGTCGACCGGCAGGGCAACGTCTGGGTCGCGGACGCCCGCGGCGGAGAGGGACGCGGCCACCAGGTGCTCAAGTTCAGTCCCCGGGGAGATGTGCTGATGCGGCTCGGCACGGCGGGCGTCGCCGGGCGCACACGGACGACGCTGGATCAGCCGAACGACGTTCTGGTGGCACCAGACGGCAGTATCTTCGTGGCGGACGGGCACCCGGCGAACGGAAACAACCGCATCGTGAAGTACGCACCCAACGGGACGTACCTCATGGAATGGGGCGAGACGGGGTCGGAGCCTGGCCAGTTCCGCACGCCGCACGCCCTCGCCATGGACTCGCAAGGCCTCCTGTACGTCGGCGACCGCAGCAACCGCCGCGTCCAGGTCTTCACGCAGCAGGGTGAGTTCGTCCGAGACTATTATCATCTGGGCCGGGCGAGTGGCATCACGATCGATGACAACGACTGGCTCTACGTGGCGGACTCCGAGTCCAACTTGGGCCGTAACCCCGGCTTCAAACGGGGCATCCGCGTGATGGACATCGAGACTGCAACCATTCTCTTCTTCATCCCGGATCCCGAGCCGGACCAGGACAACTCGGGAACAAGCGCGGCCGAGGGCGTTGCGGTGGATAACGACGGCAACGTATACGGGGCCGAGGTGGGTCCGCGTGCGCTCAGGAAGCATGTGGCTCCGGGGAGTTTCAACGAGTAGCTCAGCTTGCGGGCTCGCCAGAGCCGAGGAACTACTGCCCCAGGACTGGGGCACGGGGTAGTCGATCTGGAGGCATGAAGGACGCGCCAGCAAAACCTCCTTTAGGGGTGTCACCAAGCGGGTCTCGGGTTCACCGAAACCCCTGCCAGATCGGTCACCTGAATTGGAGCGAGTGTGTCGCTACGAAGTCGCCTGGCCCAGTACATCTTCATTATCGGCCTGCTTGCCGTCGCCCTCCTCATCCCGGGGCCCCGAGGTGTGGCCGCTCAGGACTCTGAATTGCCCGCAATCGACGGTCCGCCCGCTCCCGTGGGCGCCGCGATGATCAACCAAGCCGGCGAGGAGGGCGCCACGATGAGGGCGGTTCGGGTGGGCGAGCCCCTTCAGATCGATGGCGTAATCGATGAGCCGTTCTACGCGAATACTCCTCCGATCACCGAGTTCGTTCAGAGTGTACCCGAGGTTGACGCCGAGCCCACTCAACTGACCGAGGTCTGGATTGGGTTCGACGACGAGAACGTCTACGTCTCGGCCAAGATCTGGGATACGGAGGGGCCGGACGGCTGGATCGCGAACGAGATGAGGCGGGACGGCCAACAGCTGCGCCAGAATGACAATTTCGGCGTCTGGCTCGACACGTTCTACGATCGGCGGAACTCCGTGGGCTTCTACGGAAACGCCATCGGAGGCCTCTCCGACTTCCAGATCACCAATGAGGGGAGTCCGAACTTCGATTGGAATCCGATCCGGGAGACGCGCACCTCTCTGTTCGACGGCGGATGGTCGATAGAACTCGCGATTCCTTTCAAGTCGCTACGCTATCGGCCGGGCAGGGGTCAGGTCTGGGGCATCCAGATGCGGCGCTCGGTTCTGCGTAGGAACGAATGGAACCACATCAGGGCGCTTCCGCTGTCGGTGGTAGGCACTGGATCTCAGGGAGTCTTTCGGGTCTCGCAGTACGGGACACTCGTGGGGATCGAGGCACCCCCGCCGAGCCGCAACCTCGAGGTGAAGCCCTACGGTATTGCCGGTTCACGGACCAACCTGGCGGTCGACCCCCAGATCTCTAACAACGCGTACGCGGACGCGGGGCTGGACATCAAATACGGCATCACCGAAAACCTCACCGCCGACTTCACGGTCAACACCGACTTCGCTCAAGTCGAGGTCGACGAGCAGCAAGTCAACCTGACTCGCTTCTCTCTCTCGTTCCCCGAGAAACGGGAGTTCTTTCTCGAGAGTCGCGGGATCTTCAACTTCGGAACTGGCGGGCAGAGCTTTGGCGGTGGAGGAGGTGGAGGTGGAGGTGGCGGTGGCGGTGGCGGCGCGCCTACTCTGTTCTACAGCCGGAAGATCGGACTCGAGAGTGGAGTGGCCGTTCCCATCCTGGGCGGAGGCCGAGTAACCGGAAAAGTGGGCTCCTTCGACTTGGGGCTCGTGAGCATTCAGACCGACGATGCTCAGGAGGTCGGAGCCCAGTCCACCAACTTCTCCGTGGTGCGGCTCAGACGGGACATCTTCGCGCGGAGTAGCGTGGGGGCGCTCTTCGAGAATCGGTCGAGGTCCCTGACGGGCCAGGGTTCCAACCAGGTGTGGGGCGTGGACGGCTCCTTCGGGTTGACTGACGACCTGAGCCTCCTGGCGTATTACGCCAAGACCGAGACCCAGGGATTGAACGGACTCGACGCGAGCTACCGGGGGCAGCTCTCTTACAACGCGGACGAATGGGGGGCGAGCGTCGACCATCTGCTCGTCGGGGACGACTTCAATCCAGAAATAGGATTTGTGCGACGACGGGACTTTCGGCAGACCTCGGCCTCGGGCCGCTACAGCCCACGCACCCGCTCCATCTCTTGGATCCGGCAACTCACATTCCAGGTGAACGGCGACTACCTGAAGAACGAGCAGTTCGGATACAAAGAGAGCACGAGTTGGGGTGGCCAGTTCCAAGCGGAGCTCGAGAATAGCGATCAGTTCAGCGTCAGCTTCAGCAACGATTTCGAGCACTTCGTCCAGGACGAAACGATCTCGGGCGCGACCGTCCCAGCGGGCGACTACTCCAACCCGGAGGTCCGCGCGAGCTACACCTTCGGCCCCCAACGTCCGATTTCTGCGAATCTATCCCTGAGCAGGGGGGATTACTTCGGCGGCACGCTGACGTCCGCGGGGCTTGGTCGCGGCCGCATCGAGGTCACGCCCCAGGTCTCCGTCGAGCCCAGCGTCTCCTTCAACTGGATCGACTTGCCTCAGGGTCGCTTCGAGCAGCATGTGGCGGTGACGCGGGTAACCTACACGATGACTCCGAGAGCCTACGTGAGCGGCCTGGTCCAGTACAATTCGGGGAGCGACACCTTCAGCGGCAACCTACGATTACGATGGGAGTGGGCCCCCGGAAGCGAGTTATTCCTCGTCTACACCGAGGATCGGGACACCGACATCCTGGACCGCTGGTCCCAGCTGAGGAACCGCGGTTTCGTGATCAAGGTGAACCGCCTTCTCAGGATTTAGGAGCCGTCATCCTGACCTCCATGGAGTGGCAGGCGAGAGAGGAGGCACACCTCGAACGCGTGGTTGCTCCTGGCTCACGGAGTGATACGTGAGAGCACGAGCGACGCCCGATCGACGTAGTGACCATGAAGCTCGGGGAAGACATCGTCGTTGCGGACGTTCTCCGTAGCCCCCAGGTCGACCACGAGGTAGGTGGTGCCGGCGGGAACGTCGAACACCAGCCGCAGCTCTTCCCAGGTCGCGGGGTCTGCGTCCGACGTCAGAGCGGTGGGTCGGAATCGTCCGAGCCACCCGTTCGGCACGGGGCCATCGATGTTCGCCGCGAGGCCGGCGCTCCAGCGGGCCTGCGATTCCGAAGGGTCGCCCGGCATGGCCGCAACGACGATGAGCATGTTCGTGTCGGTCTCCGCACACCCGGCAACGCGGTTGAAGCGGGCGGTGACCGTGGCCCGCACGAGGCCGTTCGACACGTCGGGCTCGAGGTGGCTCACCTTCACGAGCTGGATCAACTCAGCGGTCCCAGTGGGGCCGGGGACAATCCCGCTGGCGATGAACTGGGCCATGAACGACCCATCGTTCGGGCTGACCCCCTGCTGGGCCCCGACCCGTGAGTTGCGGTCGCCCTGCCAGTATCCGATCGCATTCGGAAGAAGCTGTGCGTTCGTGCCGATGGTCACGACCTGCTCGAAGGATGAGTTCGCGAGCGCCTCGGCTTCGTACGTCGGCTCGAGGTTGGCCGGTGTCGCTGGCCCCGTTCCCGCGATGCTGTTCGGGACGGACGTCTTCACTTCGTAGCAGGCGTCCTGCTCGAATCGGGCCGTGACGTTGAACTCGATATCGCCGGAAGCGGGGGCGAATGACAGCGAACAGGTTAGGGAAGTGCCAGAGATGGGATCACAGCCGGTCCAGCGGACGAACTGACTGCCCGCATCAGGGCTCGCGACGAGGGGGAAGCTGCCACCGCCTCCGGCGTCGCCGAACGAGTCTTTGCATCCGAACTCGGACCGGGTGGTGTCGGCGATCCGGCAGTCGATCACGAACGTGGGGGGCACCGTGCCGACCTGACTCATCACGGTGCCTCCGCCGGATCCTCTTCCGCTTGTCACGTCGACCGTTACCGTAGTGCCCGCGGGAAGTCCCATGCCCTCCCCCGAACAACCAGTCAGCCCGGCGACCACGCTGAGTACGGCTGTGCACACGAGAAAGAGTCGGCGGAACATGGGACGCTCCTGAACGGGGTAGAGGGATGAACCGGTCCTCACTTACCCAACGCAGGATTTCGCGACCGCAGGGCTCACGCAGCTGCGACGGATTGCCAGCGATCGTGGTCCGGCAGCATGTTTTTCTGGCGCACTGACTCGCTCCGTTCCCGGTCGATGCCTCAAGCCAACCCCCCGCCCGCCTCTGGAGATCTCACCGTCCTGCTCGCCGAGCTGAGCGGAGGGGATCGGAGCGTGCTGGATCGTGTGCTGCCACTGGCCTACGACGAGTTGCGTCGACTCGCGCACCATCAGCTCGGCCGCGAACGACAGGGGCACACGCTCGACACGACGGCGCTGGTGCACGAGGCCTACATCAAACTCGCCGGAGCCGATTCGCTCACCTGGGCCGGCAGGGCGCACTTCTTCGCGATGTGCGCGCAGGCCATGCGAAGGGTGCTCGTGAACTATGCGGAAGCCCGCGCCACCGCGAAGCGGGGCGGCACCGCGCTCCATGTACCGATCGAGGACGTAGCGGCCGCCGCGCGTGAGCGTCCGGACGACATCCTGTGGGTGGACGAAGCACTTCGGCGTCTCGAGGAGCGCAGTCCCCGACAGACCCGCGTGGTGGAGTGCCGGGTGTTCGCCGGGATGGACGTGGCCGAGACGGCCGACGCTCTCGCCATCTCGGCCGCGACCGTGAAGCGGGACTGGGCGTTGGCGCGAGCCTGGCTCATCCGCGAAGGAGACCTCGCCACGTGAGCGCCCCACGGTGGGAGGAGGTCGAGCGGCTCTTCGCCGCGGCGCTCGATCACCCTGAGGCCGATCGGGAGCGCTTCGTCCGCGCCTCGGCCATGGACGAGGCGTCGGCCGACGAGGTGGTCGCGCTGCTCGCGGCCCACGTGCGCCAGGGGCTCTTCGATCCCCTGACCGAACTGCCCGCCGACCCACACCGCCTCCGCCCGGGCGCGAGGCTGGGCGCCTGGGAGGTGATCGGGGAGCTGGGACGGGGCGGCATGGGCATCGTGTTTCAGGTGCGCCGCGCCGACGGACAGTTCGAGCAGAAGGCTGCCCTCAAGATCCTCCCCAGCGTGTCCCCGGGGCCCGGCTCCGAGACACGATTCATCGCCGAACGTCAGATCCTCGCACGCCTCGCGCATCCCTACATCGCGAGGCTGCTCGACGGAGGCATCAGCGCCGACGGCCGCCCGTGGTTCGTCATGGAGCAGGTCGATGGGGATCCGCTCGACCGATACTGCGATGCTCGTCGCCTGAGTCTGGTTGAACGTCTTCGCCTCTTCACGCGCCTCTGCGAAGCGATCCAGTACGCGCACCAGAACCTGATCGTCCACCGCGACCTGAAGCCCGGCAACATTCTCGTCACCCCGGCCGGCGAGCCGCGCCTGCTCGACTTCGGGATCGCCACGGTGCTGGACGAGGCCCGGGCAGGCGACGGGTCCGCTACCCAGATCGGCACTCGCGTACTCACCCCCGAGTTCGCATCTCCGGAACAGTTCCGGGGTGAAGCCGTCACGACCGCGAGCGACGTCTACCAGTTGGGCCTGCTGCTCTGGCGACTCCTGGTCGGTGGCTCGCCGGCGCGACGACACGGCGGCAGCGGCGGCGGCGGCGACCAGTCGCTCCCCATGTCGACGGACTACCTCCGACCCTCGCGCATCGTCCTCGAGGGCGACGACACGGCGGATGTCGCGGCGGCCCGCGCCACCACGCCGCCAGCCCTGGCGCGCATGCTGCGCGGCGACCTCGAGTCGATTCTGCTGAAGGCACTTCGCCCCGAGCCCGACCAGCGCTACAGCTCGGCCGGGCACCTTGCGGACGATATCGAGCGGTATCTCGCCGGGCGGCCGGTGCGTGCGCGCCCAGATACGTGGCGGTACGTGTCCGGGAAGTTCGTTCGCCGGCATGCACTCGCGGTGTCGGCCACCGGAGGCGCCTTCCTGCTGGTGATTGGATTGGCGCTCGGGATGCGGCGCCAGGCGATCGAGACCGCTGTGGAGCGCGATCGGGCGGAGCAGGTGATCGACCTTCTCGTCGGACTGTTCACGAGCGCCGACCCGCTGAGGACGCCGGACGACTCCGTGACGGTTCGCGACGTGCTCGATCGGGGCGCCGTGCGCATCCGCAGCGGCCTCGCGGACCAGCCGGCTGTGCAGGCCACCCTCATGCACGCGATCGGGGATGTGTACGCCAGCCTCGGCGCGAGCGATCAGGCGATCGATCTGCTCGAGGACGCACTCGCGACGGGGGTTCGTGCGTTGGGCCCCGAGCACCCCGATGTGGCGCTTACGGAGCGTCGCCTCGCCATGGCGCATGCGCAGGCTTCCAATTTCGTCCGAGCCGACTCGCTCCTCAGGTCTGCCGAGAAACGGCTCGCCTCTCGGCCGCCGACCTCCTTGTCGGAACGAGCCATGGCATTCAACGACATCGGATACGCCTGGCAGGTGCTCGGACAGCGGGAGCGGGCAGAGCCTCTGCTCGAAAACGCGCTGGAAACGTGGGCGCTGGTCCCCGATCGGGGCGCGTCGGGGGCCGGAACCTACACGAACCTCGGCTGGCTGAGGTCCGCCGCGGCGGACTACGATTCGGCCGAGGTCCTGTTCCGGAAAGGGCTCGCGATCCGGGAGGCTGAGCTGGGCCCGCAGCACCAATTGGTGGCTGCGAACCTCGAAGCCCTCGTCCACGTGCTTTCCCGGACGAATCGGCTCCAGGAGGCCGATTCAGCCGTGACCGCGGCGATCGCAATTCGGGAACGCGTCTATCCTCCGGACCACCAGGCCATCCTGGGTCTTCGCGTGCAGCGGGCGGGGATCCTGCGCCGTGCGGGGCGGCCCGCGGAAGCAGAGACCCTGCTCCGCGAGGTGCTGGACGCGCAGCGCCGTACCCTGGGCGATACGCATTTCGTGCTGGCCGCGACGCACAACGACCTCTCGATTGCGTTGCGTGATCAGGGGCGCGACGCCGAGGCGGAGCCTCATCTCCGCACAGCGTGGGACGGATACGTGCGGGCGTTCGGCGAAGGTCATGTGAATCCGGCCGTGATCGAGGGAAGTCTCGCGCGGCTCCTCTACCAGACCGGGTCACCGACCGAGGCCGAGGCCCGGTACGGTCATGCCGTCCCCATCCTTCGTGCCGCCTTCCCCGCGGACCGGCGGTTCATGGTGGACCTCGTCGACCTGGGGTCCCTCCGCTGCAATGCGCCCGACCCGTCCGAGGCGTACGCCATCCTCCGCGAGGGGGTCGAGTTGCTTGCGGCCGGGTCCGGCCAGAGCACCGATCAGCATCTCCATGCGCTCACGGCGATGGGGCTCTGTCAGGAGCGCCACGGCCTCTACGACGCGGCTGCCCGCACTGCAGCGATCGCCATCAGCGCCAGTGCGAACCGGGACGACTCGGAGCCGCACCGCGCTCTTGCGATCGCGCTTCGCGACAGGACCTCCGGGCGCTGACGCCCGACACCCTCGGCCCCCTCCTTCCGAGACGCGCTTTGAGCCCCATATTGGCTGCTGGAGGCAAACCTCGAAGGCAGGAACCAGACTGACGATGGAAGGCAGCAAGACCGTAGTCATCCGAACGCCACTCTTCGACGATCCTGAGCGGGAACCATCGCCACGCCGCCCTGATCGTCATGAAGTGCGCGACGGATAGGAAGTTCAAAGGGCCTTTCACGGTAGGAGGCGAGGTAGGAACGGGGCAGGGGCGCCAAGGGAGAGGGGCGGAGACGAGCGGACCAGGGGGCGATGCAGGCGCCACAATGCGATGGGGGCGCCTCGAGAGTTCAGTGAGCCGGAATGGGCCGCCGCGATGCGCGGATGGGCGGGGAGGGCGCTGGACCCCGGTCCAGGGGTGCAACGCGCGGCGCATGTGCGAGGTCGCCGCACACCTCACCGACCACGTGCTGCCACATGTGCCCGCACGGCAATGGGTGCTCTCGGTCCCCAAGCGCCTGCGTCCTTACCTCCACCAAGACGTGCGCGTCGCCGGTGCCGTACTCCAGATCCTGCTACGCGCGATTCGTACGACGCTCCGGCGCGCGAGCCCTGGAGCGCCACCCGACGCCCAGCTCGGAGCCGGCAGCTTCTTTCATCGCTTCGGCTCCTCCCTCAACGTCCACCCGCATTACCACCTCGTCGTCCTCGACGGTGTCTTCAGCAAGGCCGACAACAGCGGGATCGCGTTTCACGAGGCCTATGACCTGACGCCCGATCGCATCGCCCACGTGGAGTCGGTGGTCCAGCAACGCGTCCTCCGCTACTTCCGTCGCCACGGACTTCTCGACGAGCTCGATGCCGCCGGCATGCTCACTTGGCAGGGCTCGGGCGGCTTCAGCGTCGACGCTTCCGTACGCATCGAGGCTGAGGATCGGGCCGGCGTCGAGCGGCTCGTCCGCTACTGTGCCCGCCCGCCCTTCGCACTCGAACGGCTGCACGCGCTCGACTCCACCCCCGCCCTTGCCTCGCCCGAGAGCCGCCTGATTTACCGTTTCGCCAAGCCTGACATCCACGGCCGCACCGAGCTGCTGCTCACGCCTCTCGAGCTCCTCGAGGCCCTCGCCAAGTTCGTCCCGCCCCCGCGAGTCCATCGTCATCGCTACCACGGCGCCCTGGCTCCGAATGCCAGGCTCAGGCCCCACGTCGTGGCCCTCGGCCGGTCCGAGCTCGTGTCCGAGGCGCCAGCAGCCGAAAGCGATGTCGCCTCACCCAGCCCGTCCCCCGAACCCGCCCCCACTCCGGCCTCGCCCGCGAGAATCCGCTGGGCCGTCCTGCTCGCGCGGATCTACGACGTGCTGCCGCTGCTCTGTCCCGCCTGCGGTGGCGAGATGAGAATCCTCGCGTTCCTCACCGATCCGCCCGTCGTCTCCGCCATCCTCCTCCAACTCGACCTCCCCCACAAACCGCCGCCCCTCTCGCCCGCGCGCGGCCCG
>Ga0224512_10001691_pt1 | contig 20928 bp, 19 predicted proteins | sample SF_May12_sed_USG_4_FD_169103 | JGI IMG/M metagenome (GOLD analysis project Ga0224512, IMG submission 169103) | Sediment microbial communities from San Francisco Bay, California, United States - SF_May12_sed_USGS_13 | ecosystem: Environmental > Aquatic > Marine > Sediment | place: USA... | reverse complement strand
TGAACCCGTTCTACCAGACCATCGATCTCAGGGTCCTGCAGGACTTCGCCATTCGGGCGGGGGGCACGCGTCACGCGTTCCAGCTGAGCCTGGACGTCCTGAACGTCGCCAATTTCCTGAATTCGGGCTGGGGCGTCCGCAAGGTCGCCAGTCCGGCCGCGACCTCGCCGCTCACCCTGACGCAGTTCGATGCGGGCGGCGCCCCACACTTCAATTTCACCGGGCCGTCGGAGACCTACGTCGACGATCCGAGCTTGCTGTCCCGCTGGCGTATTCAGGTGGGCCTGCGGTACCTGTTCAACTGACGTCGATCTTCGTGCACGGGCCGAGGAGGTTCGCTCACTCCTCGGCCCTGCCGAGCTCGGTCATCATTTCACGATGAGCCACCGCTCCACCCGCTCGTGACACCGCCGATCTCGGCCATCATCTGGGATTTCGACGGAACGCTGGTCGATACCCGGCAGCGCAACTTCAACGTCGTGCGCCGATTGCTCACCGACGCGACGGACAAATCACCGGACCAGATTCCGGCGCTTCGCTCGGCGGAGTTCTACGACGGCGTCACTCGGCGCTACGTCAACTGGAGGCAACTCTACCTCGAGGAGTTCGGGTTCTCCGAGGAAGAGACCGACCGGATCGGACGCCTGTGGAGCCAGTATCAGCTGAGTGACGACACGCCGGTGACCGTGTTTGACGGAATCAGGGAGGCGTTGGCGGAACTGACCCCGGTGCGGCACGGTGTGGTCTCGCAAAATGCCGAGGCCCAAATCCGGCGGACCCTCGACGGAGCCGAGATCGCCCACCACTTCCGCTTCGTGATCGGGTACGACGGGGTCCACATCACGCGACAGAAGCCCGAGCCCGATGGCCTGCTGGCATGTCTGGAGGCACTCACGGGATTCGGGCCTGCACGCGCCCTCTACATCGGCGACCACGAAACCGACATCAAATGCGCCCAGAACGCGCAGCGAGTCTTGCGGGACAGGAAGCTCGACATCGAGATCCAGAGCGTGGCAGCCACGTTCCTCGACAACGGTGCGCCCCACGAGTGGCACACTCGCCCCGACTTCGTGGCGCGCCATCCCCGAGACCTGATCTCCATCACGCGGGTGTTGCAGCCGGAAACTTAGGCTGAGGCCCTTTCATGACCGCTTCAACCTTCCTTCATGCAGGTTTCGACATGCATGAATGTTGGTGTCCCCGAGGCCGCCGTTCGCCTCGACAACCTGTGAACGCTCAACCCGAGTGATGTTCTCATGAAGCCCACGCACGTCATGCGGCTCGTTGTGATGACTGGGGTCCTCTTGGGCCTCGCCGTCTCAACTGCCTCGACGCAGCAAAAGACGCCCGCCACATCGACCGGATTCATCAAGGAGTTCGGCACGATGTGGACCTTCGACGCCCCACCTCTGGACTACTGGAAGCAGACCTATGGTTTCGCGCCGGATCAGGCGTGGCTCGATCACGTTCGGCTCGCGTCGGTGCGGCTTCCCGGCTGTTCATCATCGTTCGTTTCCGAAAATGGGTTGGTGTTGACCAACCACCACTGTGCGCGGAGCTGCATCAGCGCCACCTCGCCCGCCGACTCCAACTACCAGGAAACGGGATTCGTGGCGAAGACGCTGGAAGAGGAGAAGCCGTGTCCGCGCGTGTGGGTGGATCAGCTCCAATCGATCGACGATGTGACGGCCCGCATTCGGCAATCGGTGACGGCGACCGAGGCCGCCCAGCAGGTGGAGCAGCGGCAAGCGGCGATCGATGCCACTCAGGAGGAATGTGTCGCGGCGACCGGTTTGATCTGCCAGGTCGTCACGTTTTATCAAGGCGGGATGTACTCGCTGTACCGCTACAAGCGTTTCGACGACGTGCGGCTGGTGATGGCGCCGGAGGGGCAGGCGGCGTTTTTCGGGGGCGATCCGGACAACTTCACCTATCCCCGGTACGACCTGGACATCACGCTCCTGCGCGTCTACGAGAACGGCGCTCCACGCAAGACCGATCATTACTTCACGTGGAGCAAGAACGGCGCGGCAGAGGGTGAGCTCGTGTTCGTGACCGGGAACCCCGGCTCCACTGGCCGACTGCTCACGATGGCCCAGATGGAGTATCTGCGCGACGTGCAGTACCCCGCGCAGCTCGCGGGCATCGAGCGGCAGCTTGCGATGGTGCGAACGCTCGCCGCGGCCAGCCCCGAGGCCCGGAGACAATACGAGAACCAGATCTTCGGACTGGAGAACTCCCACAAGGCGATCAGCGGATACCTCACCGGATTGCGCGACCCCGAGAAGATGGCGCGCAAGAAGGCCTTCGAAGCAGACTTCCGGAGCCGCATCGATCGCGACCGTGCGCTCAAGCAGAAGTACGGCAGTGCGTGGGACGCGATTGCCGCGGCACAGGCCCAGCTCACGTCAATCGCGATCCCCATGCGGTGGTGGGGGTTCGGCGGCTCTCAGCTCATGAGTCTCGCGGGCGGCCTCGTGCGCCTACCGCAGCAGACGGCGCTCCCGGAGGAGCAACGACTCACGCAGTATCGTGGCAACCGACTCGACCAACTGCGCGCCCAGGTGCTGCGTGACCAGGAGTTCGACCTGGAACAGGAGATCACGAGCCTCGCGGTGTATTTCGAGGCCGCAAAGGCCGAGCTGCAGCCCACCGATCCGTACCTGACCACGATGCTCGCCGGCCGTGAGCCCAGGGCCGCTGCCGAGGCGCTGATCCGCGGGACCAAACTCACCGACGTGCAGGTCCGAACGGCGCTCGTCGCGGGCGGTGACGATGCGGTGGCCGCATCCAAGGACCCGCTCATCGTCGCGGCCAGAAAGATCGCGCCACTGTCACTGGAGCTGGCCAGCCAGGCCGACGCCCTGAATGCCACGATCTCCGCCAATGCGGAACTGGTGGGTCAGGCGATCTTCGCAGCGTACGGGAAGGCGCTCCCACCCGACGCGACGTTCACGCTCCGCATTAGCGACGGCGTGGCGAAGCGGTATCCCATGAATGGGACGTTCGCACCGTACAAGACGACGCTTTACGGTCTGTACGCTCGGGCTGAGGAGTTTGGGCACGAGGATCCCTGGGTGCTGGCACCGCGGTGGAAGGAACGGCGCGACCGGCTCGATCTGGCAACGCCGATCAACTGGGTGTCCACCAACGACATCATCGGCGGCAACTCGGGCAGCCCGGTGATCAACAAGAACGGCGAGGTCGTCGGACTCGTGTTCGACGGCAACATTCAGATGCTGCCCAATCGGTTCATCTTCACCGACGAGGTATCACGCACCGTGAGCGTACATTCGGCGGGGATCATCGAGGGCTTGAGAAAAGTGTACGACGCCGAACGGATCGCTGACGAGCTACAGGGGATCAAGAAGTAGGCGTCTCGGCACCAGAGGACCGGGAAACGCAAAACGGGAGGCGGTGAAAACCGCCTCCCGTTGTCGTCCCGTCCATGCGTGATCAGAAGACGATCTGCAGTCCCGTCGTCAGGATCCGATCGCTCTTCTGAAAGCCCGGCTCGGGCAGATGATCGTACCGTACCTCGTACGACGCCTTGAGGGCGATCGACTTCGAGATCGGCGCGACCAGGGCAGCGAGACCGTTGATCCGGTAGTCCTCCGACGTCTCGAAGTTCGGCAGGAATTCCGTGCCCAGCGTGAAGTATGCCGTCTCCGTGAGTGCTCGGCGGTACTCCGCCGCTAGCCGACCGGCCGTGAAGTTGCTGGTGATGTCAGTGATGGACTTCTGCTGGTTGAGCGACGCACCGGCCTCCGCCGTGAGTTTGCCGCCGGCAGACTCGAACAACAGGGCTGCCAGACCGACCGATTCCTCGAACCGCCGCGCGATACCGGCAAAGGTGTTGCGCTCATACCTGCCCTGCCCGTATAGCGACAGGCGCGGAGTGAGCTGGTAATCGAGCCGGCCACCCGCTTTCCACTGGCTCGCCGTCGTCACGGAGTCGGTCCTGCCATACACCACGTTGAATGTTTGCGTGAAGACGTACGGCGCCATCGTGTACACCAGCTTGTCGCCAGCGTTGAGCGTCGTGACGTCCGTATTGCCGGCCGTATTGACGAACCCGAGGTCTACGGTCACGACCATGGGCTTCTCGTCCTGCGCGAACGCCGTCGCGGACCCTACCATCAGGAGGACGGTGGCGACGGCGAACACGAATCCGACACTTCGTAGCTTCATTGTGCGTGCTCCAGTTGAATCAAGGGCACGCAACGTATACGAGAACCACCCGAAGCGGTAGGGCAGATCTCGCACCGCCTTCGCTCAGAACGCGCCCTCTCGCACCTGGCCCTTTGCGAGGCCCTTGCGCAGCTCGACCACGTGATCGATCACAACGCTCTCGTTCTCCGGCAGCGGGATTTCTCCCTTCGACTTGCCCAGATCGAACACGCTCTTGATCCCGTCCAGGATCTTCGAGCCCTGGACTGCCTCCCCGTCCGCGTAATAGCCGAACCACGGGATGCCGTGCTTGGCGTACTCGCGGGTTGTGAGCGGCGTGGTCGGAGGGGCCTCGCCGGTGATCTCGCGCCACATGAGCGAATTGGCGAGGTGGGCGAAACAGCGTGACGCGTTGTCCGTGTCCCAATCCGAGAAGTCAAACGGATCGTCGTAGATCTCCTGCCGCATCCGGCCGCCGGCCCCGAGGCCCATATCGAGACCTCGGGCCAGGAACAGTCCCGGTGTGCCCAGGGTCATTCCCCTGTCATGGTCGGCGATGCGTGCCGAGAATCGCTGCTCGTACACCTTCCGTTTCATCGGGTAGGCGATGATCTGGATGCCACCGTGCTCGGCCTCGCCCGTGATCTGTTCCTCCGCGCTGTAGCCGGCGCCGAGCGGCATGGCCACGAACTGCCGGATGATGCCTTTCTTCACGCAGTACCCATCCAACCACGGCTGCTCCGGCACCACAACGTAGTCCTGTGGCCCGCGGTTCAGGCCGTTGGACCACGGCTTGCCGGTCACCGCGTTGATCTTGCCCGCCGCGACCTTGACGGCGAACGGGTAGTCCCCGGAGAAGTTGATCCACAGCGCCTCCGACTGATACATCGGCAACATGACCCCGCCGTGCTCGAGCCACCGAGCCGGAGCGCGATGCGGGAAGTCGTCGACGTGCCGCAAAGGGAACCGCCCGAGCCCCGCTGGGAGCGGATACTCCTTTCCGTCGTCCGGAATGCGGAGCGTGCGCTGGAACTCGATATGAACCTCGGCGCGCTCGCTCACCTCGGGAAACCGGAATCTCAGCGAATCATGGTTGAGTTCGATCATCGTCGGGCACTCCTCTCTGGGCGGTAAGAGGGTATGGCGGTAGGGCGGTAGGGGGCGCCTAACCGCCTAACCGCTAAACCGCCTGATCTCACCATTTCCCATCCCTCACCTCGCGCACGATCCTCAACACCGCCTGATCCGGCACGTCCTTGAGCTCGCGGATCACCGCGGCAAACAACTCCGGGCGTTTGCGGATGGCCTCCTGCAGATCCGACGAGACCTTGCCCGCCAGCGCCAGGAGCACGTCCGGGTCCTCGCCCAGCTCGATGGCCAAGGCCTTCACCTTTTCCTCCGAGGGTGGCGGGGTCTCGCCCCGCTCTACCTTACTCAAGAACGACGGCTCCACACCGATCCGGACCGCCAACTGGCGCACGGAAAACGTTGCGTCACTTGCCTTTAGGCGCTCTCGGCGCTCCCGGACATACGATCCGAAACTGGACATCGTTCGTGTAGTGTATACTACTTAGTACACGCTGTCAACTCCATGCGTCCGGTCCAGCCTCGGACGGAACTCTATCGGTCTCATCATCGCGGTCCCTCGCCATTCTCTGGAGACGAGGGCATCCACCGCCCCAGCTTGACGAATTCAATGCACCGGCTAAATTCGATCATGATAGTCCGGATTGGTCGGAGGACGAACGCCCCCCGTGCATCAATCGCCGGGCAAGTACGGATCACCACCGCAGCAGTGTAGCGGTTCCCCACTTCTGCCGGCACCATCGGCCGACGTCACTCTCACAGTAGCCAACTCCCCGACCCGCGATCGCACGCGGCCAGTTCAGCTTTGCGTGGCGCCGAGCACCTCCCGACCGGATCTACCGGTCCCCGCTCGGCCACGACCACCCATCATGAGGAGGTTCCATGCGGACGGTACTCGCTTCCCTCGTCGTAGCTCTGGCGTTGCCTGGGCTCGCACTCGCCCAGGGTCCCAGTTACGCCAAGAATCCGAACAAGCTTGCCAACGCGATGAGCGCCGCACCGGCGTCGATCGCAGCCAACGCGACTGTAAGCGACTGGGACGGGACGGTGCTACGCCAAGGCACCAATGCCTGGACCTGTATGCCCGACAACCCGGAGTCTTCCGGTAACGACCCCATGTGTCTCGATGCCCCATGGCTCAACTGGGCGCACGCATGGATGAACAAGCAGACACCGAACTACACCTCAATGGGCTTTGGCTACATGTTGGCCGGGGGTTCCCCCGAGTCCAACATCGAGCCGTACGCAAAAGGCCCCACGCCGACCAACCAGTGGATCAGCGAGAGCATCCCGCACATCATGATCATCGTTCCCGATCATAAGACGCTGGAAGGGTTGCCGACCGACCCGCACAACGGCGGTCCGTGGGTGATGTGGAAGGGGACGCCCTACGTGCACATCATGGTGCCGACCCCGAAGAAGGCGAGCTAGCTGAAGGTCCTCACCACCTGAGCAGCGGTGAGCGAAACGCGCCCCGTCGCCGGATGTTTCGGCGGCGGGGCGCTTGTGTTCGAGCGAGTGGCCGTGTGGCCCGTTGCCTCGCCGCTATGGCTTCTGTGCGCGGAAGTTGAGCATGCCATTCGCGCCGGACAGCGTGACTTCGATGGTCCACATTCCGGACGTACCACTCGTCGTCTGAAACGTGCCAGTCTCACCCATACTTCGCGTGTAGACCTCCGTACCATCCGCGTCGCTCACGGTGAGGGTCGCGGAACCGCCGGTGAGGCTGCCGGACTGGTCGATGTTGGCCGTCGTGCCGGTGTTCTGCCACGTGTAACTGAGCGCCTGCGACACGTTGTCCATCGCGGAGGCCTGCCACTGAAAGCTATCAGTCGCGTTGGTGACCTGAACCTGGTTGTCCGGGCCAAGGGGGACACCGCCATCACACGCGGCAAACGCGACTACCGAGAGCACAACAGCCGCGGTTCGCAGCATTCGTGGGATTGTCATGTGCTTTCTCATTAGAAGCTCCACAAAAGCGGGAGGTGAGGGCCGGGCGTCGTGGTGATGCGGCCGGCCGATGGTGACGGACTGTATGCTCAGGCCCTCAACGCAATGACGCATCCACGGGGGAGAAAACCAGTACAAGGCTCTATTTGACAAGGAGTTAGAGAGAGAGATCGTTTGGGGGGGCAGCTCAAAACCGAGCGCTTCCATCGCAGAATGACGTACCGCGACGCGATCTGCAACCGTGGAATAGCTTTGACAAGCGGTCCTAGTAAACGCGACGGTGGCCCCACCTCGGTTCGTGCCAACAACTCAGCAGGGGAGGTCGAGCGTCATGGCCCTCCGTGGGATAGCATGGTGACGGTGAGTGAGCGATCATGAGCCGGTGACGGTCGATGACCACGAGAGCGGATGGTCCGCGTGCTCGCGTACATTCGGCAGAACCTGCGAACCGAGGTGAGGGAGGGAACGATGGGGATCAAACGCACGGCAGTCACGGAGAAGATCGATCTCTTCAAGAAGCACAGCGCCGAATACGTGGCTCCGGCCACTCCACAGCTCGTGACCGTGGGACCGGCACGGTACCTCGCCGTGACCGGGCGCGGCCGACCCGGCGGCGACGAGTTTCAGGCCAAGCTGGGCGCCCTCTTTGGTGTGGCCTTCACCATCAAGATGACGCGCAAGTTCGCAGGCAAGGGCGATTACGTGGTCGGCAAGCTGGAGGGCCAATACTGGCCCGATCCCGGCGTGCCGGACCCGTTCGACCCGCCGCTCGACGAGATGAACTGGCGTCTCATGATCCGCACCCCGGACGTGGTCGGCGAGCAGGACCTGACCGACGCGGTCGCACGACTCACTGAGAAGGGAAAAGGCGATCGGGCCGACGACGTCGAGGTGTATGCAATCACCGAAGGTGAGTGCGTGCAGATGCTACACGTCGGGCCGTACGACAAGGAGATGGAGACCATTGGGCCCATGGTCGCCTTCGCGGAGTCGAAGGGTTACCAGTACGAAGGACCCCACCACGAGATCTATCTCTCTGATCCGCGCCGAGTGTCCCCGGAACGGCTGCGGACGATCCTGAGGCTGCCCCTCAGCCAGAAATAGGTCCGACGGGCTCGCGCAACGCGATCGGTGTCCTGGACGGCACCGGTCGCTATCTTCACGCGCTTAGCCACCGGAGCCAGCGATGTCCCAAGATCGACCCCTGACGTCCCCAGCTGAGACGACCCGCGAGCGGGTGCATCGGATCATCTTCGGCCACGACACCCCGGCCGGGAAGGCGTTTGACGTCGTCCTGATCCTCGCCATCGTGGCGAGCGTCGTTGTGGTCATGCTCGATAGTGTCCAGGCCGCCCGCCTGCAGTACGGGACGACGCTGCGTGCGCTGGAGTGGATCTTTACCATTCTCTTCACTGTCGAGTACGTGGTCCGGCTGTGGTGTGTGCCGCGGGCCATCCGGTATGCCCGAAGCTTCTTCGGGGTCGTCGACCTGCTCGCTATCCTTCCCACCTATCTGAGCCTGTTCATACCGGGCGGGCAGGCGTTGCTGAGCGTCCGCGCTCTCCGCCTCCTCCGGATATTCCGGATACTGAAGCTGGGTCTCTACGTATCCGAAGCCGCGGTCCTCATGCGTGCGCTGCGTCAGAGCCGCCAGAAGATCACGGTGTTCATCGCCGCGGTCCTCACCCTGGTGGTCGTCATGGGGTCGATGATGTACCTGGTCGAGGGCACGATTAACGGCTTCACCAGCATCCCACGGAGCGTGTACTGGGCGATCGTGACGCTCACGACGGTGGGTTACGGCGACATCGCACCCCGCACCAATCTCGGGCAGGCGCTGGCCGCCGTGATCATGATCATGGGTTACGCCATCATCGCGGTACCGACCGGGATCGTGACGGTCGAGCTGGGCAACGTCGTCCGCCGCACGCGGGCCGAACGAGTCTGCCAGCGCTGCCAGCTGGCCGGACACGATCCCGACGCAGTTCACTGCAAGCGGTGCGGCGACAAGATCGGTGTGGCCAAATCGGAGAATAGAGACTCGACGATCTTCTGAGGCTAGGCGCCGATTCGGACCGGCATCCGTTTCGCTCCCCACGTCCCGGGCGCGCCGGCAAAGACGCCGGCGCACCGTGTGCCGCAGTTGGCACAGGACCCGTCACCCGTGAGCCGCCAAGCCCGGAGATTGTACCAGTCCCGGGCGATCAGCACCTCTCCGCAACTGTGACAGAACGTGGTCCCGCCCTCGAGGTCGTGCACGTTGCCGGTATAAGCGTACCGCACACCGTTCCGGACAGCGATGTCCCGCGCCCGCGTGAGCGTCTTCGACGGGGTGGACGGCACATCCAGCATCTGGAAATCCGGATGGAACGCCGTGAAGTGCATGGGTACGTCCGGGCCCAGGTTCTTCACGACCCACTGGGTCATCTCGTCGATCTCCCGCTCGCCGTCGTTCTTTCCCGGGATCACGAGCGTCGTGGTCTCGAACCAGACATCGGTCTCGTGCTTGAGATAGACGAGCGTGTCGAGAACGGGCTGCAAGTGGCCCTTGGTGATCTGCCGGTAGAAATCCTCGGTGAACGCCTTGAGGTCGACGTTGGCCGCGTCCATGTACCGATAGAACTCCCGCCTTGGTTCGTCACAGACATATCCCGCCGTCACGGCAACGGTCTTGATGTCACGCTCGCGGCACGCCTGGGCGACGTCGATCGCGTACTCGTGGAAAATCACCGGATCGTTGTACGTAAAGGCAACCGACGTGCACCCGAGACGCACCGCAGTATCGGCCAAGGCAGCCGGTGAGGCGGAATCCGCAAGGGTGTCGATCTCACGCGATTTGCTGATGTCCCAGTTCTGGCAGAACTTGCAGGCCAGGTTGCAGCCGGCCGTGCCGAACGAGAGCACCGGAGTTCCGGGCAAGAAGTGGTTGAGCGGCTTCTTTTCGATGGGGTCGATGCAAAACCCGCTCGACCGGCCGTACGTGGTGAGGACGACTTGTCCGTCTTCACAAGCGCGGACAAAACACATACCCCGCTGCCCCTCACGCAAACGACAGAAGCGCGGGCACATGTCGCATTGGACTCGACCGTCGTCGAGCGTGTGCCAGTACTTAGTGGGGACTACGGATGCCACCGGCACGATTGCACAGCCTCGTCTCGCCCTCGCCTGAACAATAGAGCAAACCGGGCTGACTGGATAGCCGCTACCGCGAACCGTTGATCTAGTGACCCTACTGACGCGGCGTTCCTCCCGTGCTATCGTTCCGAGGTCACCGGCTGGAGTGCCCCATGGCTCGCACGACCGTCGAAGCCTTCGCCGAACTGCACGAGCGTCTGGGTCCAGGCCCGAAAGATCTCATGAGCGGCGACGTCGACGCTTCGCTCATCGAGGCGTTCAAGGACGTGAGGACCGCGGCTCACCCCGACCGCATCGCGGCTGTCTCCCGGTCGGACTATATCGGACGCGGGATGCTCGCGCACGCGCTCTTCCTCGACTGGCGCGACCGGCACGAGGTGGACTTCCTTCTCGACCAGGTCCGTCAGCACATGATGACACAACTCCGGGACGACGCGACGCCTCACCCCGATGTCTATCGCCTTGCCGAGGCCCTGACTCGACTGGCGACTGCATGGAAGCGGGTGGAGGGCGGCGGGGGCTGAACGGCCACCGACAGCCCACTCCTCGCCCCTGACCTTCTCTCCATGCCCACTCCGACCCCACGCCAACGTGAGGCCATCGAAGCCCCGCTCGGGCCCGTCCTCGTGGTGGCCGGCCCAGGTGCGGGGAAGACTTTCTGCCTCATCGAGCGCGTCGGCCATCTGATCGGTACCCGCGGCTTGGCGGCCGAACGGATCTGCGCCGTGACGTTCACCAACAAGGCGGCCGAAGAGATCGCGGGCCGGCTCGAAGGAACCCTCGGCGAGGCCGCGGAGAAGGTGACCCGTGGCACGCTGCACGCGCTCTGTGCCAGCCTGCTCCGGGAGCATGGAGAGGTTCTGGAAATCGACAAGGGATTCGGGATCGCGGACGAGGCCTACCAGCAGATCCTCCTCCGCCGGCTCGGCGCCTGGAAGAAGCGGTGGGGAGCGCTGCTCCTCGGCTTCGGACGACGACGGCTGCAGGGACATGAGCTCACCCGGTCGGACGAGCGGCTCTTCCAGCGGTACCTCGAGCGTCTCAGACGGCAAAACATGCTCGACTTCGATGATCTCATTGCTCTAACGGCCGAGATACTGAGAGAGCACCCGGAGGTCGCGGCCGACATCGCATCGCGGTGGGATTACCTGCTCGTGGACGAGTTTCAAGATCTCAATCCCGCCCAATACGAGATTCTCAAGACCCTCGCGTGGGGCCATCGGAACATGTTCGGCGTGGGCGACGACGAGCAGTCGATCTTCTCCTGGACCGGAGCCGACCCGACGATCCTCAAGCGCTTTGCGACGGACTTCGGGATCGCTCAGCCCATCATCCTCGATCGAAATCGGCGCTGCTCACGACAGATCTTCGAGGTCGCGCGCCGACTCCTCTCCGTCAACGCGCCGCTGTTCGCGCACAAGGAAATCTCGGCGGATCGCGAGTCGGTATATCAAGTCGCGGCGCACAGCTTCGCCGAAGACGTGGCCGAATGCGAGTGGATCATTGCCGATCTCCTCGCCGACCGAGAGACCGAGGGGCGCGAGTGGGGGGACTACGCACTCTTGTACCGCACTCATGAGGTCGGGAACGCGCTCGAGGGTCGGCTTGTACGGGCCGGCGTTCCATGCCGGCTTGCGCGCGGGCGCTCGCTCCGCGACGACCCGATTATCCAGTATGTCGTCGCGGCCATCCGGCTGATGCGGCAACCCGACGACTCGGTGTTGGTGGAAAGCCTGGCGCAGCTCCTGCTTCCCGACGGCCTCGTCGACGAGGTGCGGCGGACCGCAAAGGACAGAGAGCTGGAGTTTCTCTCTGCTACCCAGGCGCTGGCACGCGCTCGTCCGCAAGCCGACCCCGATCGCGCCAAGCTGTGGCGGTTCGTGTACGAGGTCCAAAACCTCACCGGCGTCCGCCGCCTGCATGGCGACCTGATGGGGATCGTCGAGGAACTCCTCTCCAAGCGGGTCGGAGAGTATCGCAACGTGCTGGAAGACCACCACGACGAGCTCAGCGATCCCGCGGATGACGCCGATGTCGTCGACCTCGCGGCAGAGCTGGGACGATCGCTCGACGGACGCCGCAAGGTGACCGCCCCTGTGGCGGACGGTGCGGGGGTCGCGGTCAAGGCCATGCTGTTCGGTGGGGGGATCACGACGGTGGATTACGACCGCGCTCGACCCGACGACGCAATTCCCTCCACACCCTTCACGCTACACGCCTCGGGAACCCTTCACGTCACGGCCGCCCCACTCACCGTATTCAAGGCGCTCCAACTCGTGCACGCGCGTGACCTCGGCGTGCCGACATCGGACTATGTGACCTTCGATCTGGAGACGACCGACAACGACGTCGCGGCGTGCGAGATCGTCGAGATCGGCGCGGTGCGCGTGAGGCGCGGCCGGCCCGTCGGGGAGTTTCAAACTCTCGTCAGGCCGACGCGGCCGGTGTCCACCAGAGCCAGGGCCGTGCACGGGTACGGCGAAAAGGAACTGCGCGGCGCGCCACGGTTCGAAGATGTCTGGCCGCGTTTCGTAGCGTTCGTGGGAAACGATCTGCTGGTCGCCCACAACGCGTTCAACTTCGACGTGCCGGTCCTGGAGCGGATCAGTAGCGGACTGGGTGGATTTGGCGATCTCATCTTCTTCGACTCCTATCCCCTGGCGCGCGACCTCCTGCGCGCCAGTCACGGACTCGGGAACCTGGCCCACCGCTTTGGCGTCGCCACCGGTCGCGCCCACCATGCACTCGATGATGCCCGCGCGCTCGCCGGGGTGTTTGCGGAACTCGCCCGGCTGAAAGCCGTGCGCACCCGCAAGACCACGCTGGTGAACCTGCTTGATTGGGTCGGCGCGGGGCTCGCGCTCGAGCGGGAATCTCCGGAGGCAGCGCGTAGTAACGAGCGCGAGCTCCTCCGCCGAGAGACTCGTATCTTTGCCCTCGGTCGCTACAGCAGCGTCTTGGAGCAGTACGAGACCGAGCGTGCCCTGCTCGCAGACGACTCACTTCCCACCGTCGAGCAGCTCATCGCCAGGCTCGGCGGACACGCGCTCATGGAACGCCTGCGAACTGACAGGACGGCCGATCAGCGATACCCGGAAGCCGTCGCTCGGCTCCGCGCGATCGTAGTGGGGTCTCGGGCCGACACACTGGACGAGACCATCGACCGCTTCCTCGAGCGCCTCACCCTCACCAGCTCAGAGGGGGTCGACGTCGATCGCCACCGGGTGAATCTCTTGACGCTGCACTCCACCAAGGGACTCGAATTCCCGTGCGTGTACATCGTCGGTGTCGAAGACTACCAGATCCCGGGTTACTACCCGACGGTCGACAACCGCGAGTCGGAGATCGAGGAGGCCCGGCGTTTGTTGTACGTGGGCATGACCCGCGCGGAAGACCGCCTGGTGCTCACCCGCGTCGACCGGCGCCGGGGCTCCGACAGCGGGGGCAGCCGGTTCCTGGAGGAGATGGGAATGACGGTAACCGGTCACTGAGAAGCACGCGTTCCGGACGTCTTCCAGATCGAGGTCACGATGCACCGACGTATGATTCTCTTTTTGCTTCCTGCTTTGCCCGCCGTGATCGGAGGATGCGGCTCCTCCGAGGGCAGGGCCTCGAGCGCCTGGTCCGGCACGATCGACACGCTCCCCTCCGGACAGATCGTGGTGTCCAATCCGGCCACGCCGGTCTGGCGCGCGGGTGACGAGTGGCGGGTCGTCGAGGAGATGCGCATCGGCAGCCTGGACGGCAACGGGCCCGACATGTTCGGCGACATCACGTCGTTCGAGGTGGACCCCGACGGCCGCATCTGGATCCTCGAAGGACAGGCGCAGGAGATCCGCGTGTTCGGGCCGGACGGGCGGCACGTGCGCACGGTGGGACGGCAGGGCGGCGGACCGGGCGAGTTCGCGCGCGCGCTCCAGATCCGCCGCGGACCGGACGGCAACATGTGGGTGATCGATCCGCAGAACAACCGCGTCTCGGTGATCGACAGCGCCGGCACCTATCTCGAAGGGAAGCAGACGCCCGGCGGGTTCATCATCATCCCGTGGCCCGGCGGGTTCGACGCGGCCGGGAACTACTACAGCCCCGTGCCGCTCCCATCGGACGAGATGTTCACCATGGGGCTCATGCGGCTCGACCCGAGCTTCACGCCGATCGACACCGTCGCGATCCCGCGTGACCCCGTGGAGCGGGAGCGGTTCGAGATCCGCAGAGAGGATATGCGCTGGCTCCGAAGCATTCCGTTCACCGGCGGGTTCGATTGGCGGCTCGCGCCGTCGGGGACCCTGTGGGGGATGTTCACCGACGAGTACCGCCTGTTCCAGCTCAGCCTCACGGGCGACACGCTGCGCACCATCACCCGCGAGTTCACTCCCCTGCCGGTGACCGACGCCGACATGGATCGCGCCAGGGAGAATCTCGAGTCGTTCATCCGCAACGGCGGCAAGGTGGACTGGTCAAAGATCCCGAGCACCAAGCCCGCCACCGAGGACTTCTTCTTCGACGACGAGGGCAACCTCTGGGTGGCGCCGGTCACCACGCAGGAGGACGACGGGCATCTGTTCGACGTGTTCGATCCCGATGGCCGGTTTCTGGGAACGGTGCGCACACCGTTTCCGCTCGCGACGTATCCGGTACCCATCATCCGGAACGCGACGATTTACGGGATCACCGAGGACGAGCTGGAAGTTCCCTACGTGGTGCGGGCGCGGATCGAGAAGGGCGTCCGCTGAGGGGCAGTGGCCTTGACAGGGGCTCGCGGCAACCCGCCGGTGCGGCCCCTGACCAGCGAGAACCGCGCGACGAGCCGCGATACTCACCCGTGTGGACAAGCGACGAGGCTCCGACAGTGGGGGAAGTCGGTTTCTCGACGAGATGGGGTTGAAGGTCACTCGGCAGGGGTAGCGGACAGGCCGAGCGCGAGGGGCTTCAGGGGCGCCGGGCCATGGGACTAGCGCAGAAACACCACCGTGACACCGATCTTGAAGACGAGCGACCAGTCGAAGTCCTCAAACGGTAGGGTGGACGCTATAAACACGAACGAAGTTCGGGGCACCGGTAGCGGAACGACGGTCGAGCTCACAAGCATGGGGTAGGGTCGGTAGTCGTTCGTCTCCAACCACAGCAAACCGGCACCCACGCCCGCAAACGCGCTCCCTAGGTGGACCACGGGCCGCTCCACGGCAGAGATGATCGTCGGCTTCGTGCTCTCGTCAGTCCATGACAACGTCACATAGGCCCTGGCCCCGACCAGCGGTGGAGTCTCGCCATGCAACTCGGCCACCGGTTCGGTCGAGCGCTTGGTCACGAGCACACCGCCGCCGACGGTGACAAGCTGCGCCGACGCTACCGTGGGTGAGGCCAACCACAAGAGCCCGCAGAGCAGCATGGCGCCCGTGGATCGCCGTTCCCCTCTCGCCGCACTGGGCGCGCAGTGCTTCAGTCGTTGGGCCAACGTACCTCGCGTCGACAAACCAGACTGTAGAAGCTGCAGGAGGGTCGCGGTATAGCGGACCGGTTTGCGCCCAAGCTGCCCGCGATCACTCATCATGCGGGAAGATCTACTCCGACGCCCGGTACTGTCCAGGAACGCTGCATCCGCTCCTCACATCATGAGCGCGCGTGCGTCTGGGTGGCGCCGGTCGCCGCGCAGGAAGACGGCGGGCATCTGTTCGACTAGGCGCGGACGATGCGGGGGGCGTCCTCCGGTGACGGTGCGCGCACAGCCACGATCTCCCCACCGTGCGCTTCCCACCACCGCCGCGCTCGGTCAGCAGTCCACGGCTCCACGAGCTCGACAGCGTCCAATCTGGCAGCCAATGCCTCGGCGCTCTGCATCCGATCTGACGGAGACTTCTGCAGGCAGTCCAATACGATCGCGTCGAGCGACGGGGGAATAGACTGCTCGGCACGTTGCGACGGCGGGATCGGCTCCTGCTGCACGTGCGCCAGGAGCATGGCGCCATACGTCTGCTCGTCGAACACGAGCTGACCGGTGAGCAGCCAATAGGCCACACAGCCGAGCGCGTAGACGTCCGCCCGGCCATCCACCGGTCCGCCGCCCAGTGCGATCTCCGGTGCCATGTAGGTCGGCGTGCCGTGGATCGTGCCGGTCGCGGAGAGCTGGAGGTCCTGCTTCGCGGCGCGCGTGTCGCGCCACTTCACCAGGCCGAAATCCAGCACCTTGACGACGTCGTGCTCGAAGGCCCGTTCGCACAGGTAGACGTTCGCGGGCTTGACGTCGCGGTGGATCAGGCCGCGCCGATGCGCCTCGGCGAGCGAGGCACAGACCTGGCGCAGGATATGGACGACGCGGGCGGGGGTCTGGGGACCGAACTGCTGGACGAGATGCTGGAGGTCGATGCCCTCGAGCAGCTCCATGACGTAGTAGAACGTACCGTCGTCGGTGGTGCCGTAGTCGTAGACCTCGACGGTATGGGGCGACTGCAAGGTGGCCGTGACCTGGGCCTCACGCTCGAAGCGCGCGATCATGGTGTGGGCGGTCCCGGAGTCCCCGCCGAGGACGCGCCGATGGATCAGCTTCACCGCCGCCGGACGGGCCAGCATCCGGTGTTCCGCCCGCCACACCTCGCCCATGCCGCCCTGACCCAGCCATTCCACCAAGCGGTAGCTGCCCAGCTCGCGGGCCCGCGTCACGTCCTGCCCCAGCCGGTAGATGCTGCGCGCGGAGATGTAGGCGAGCCCCGCCACCGCCAGGTACGGTCCGACGAACACGAAGAAGAACGCGCCGGCGTCCAGTGGCGGCGCGCGGCCGCCGTTCACCTCCAGCAGGTAGACGATCGGCACCGCCGTGGCCGAGAGCAGCAGCGCCACCAAAGCGTGCGTGGGACGCACCGGCACCATCACCGTGAAGAACAGCATCCAGAGTGCGGCGCCCGAGAAGCCCACCACGTCGGCGTTCACGGCGACGGCCGGCACCTCCGCGAAGGCCCACCAGTACGACGACAGCACGATGGCGTAACTCACCGCCACCTCGTAGCCGAGCGCCGCCTGGACGACGCGTGTCGGCGGGACGCGCGGCATGCGGGTCAGGGCGAACATGACGAGGGAGACGACGATCACGAACGTGGGCGGTCCCCACTGCTGCACGTAGTCGAACTCCGACGGGAGGTCTCCCTCGAGCCAGTTGGTGAGCAGCCAGCCGACCAGCTCGATCACCAGCAGCACCAGCGCCAGGATCCGCACGCGCGAGACCGCGAGCTGGAGCAACACGGGCGGGAGGCTGCGGCTCGGCACCGGGCCCACGCCGGCCCGGGACAGGAGCAGCTGCTCGCGCTCGGTCATCGTCGTGCGGTGCGGGGCCGGGGCATGGTCCGGCGAGTATGGTGCGCCCGATGGGCCATGGCAACCGGTCCGTCCCTTCTTGGGACGCTATCGCGACGTGGGATCGCCGGCCGGGAGCTTCGCCTCGCCGATGGCACGGCCGGGCGTGGCTGAAGCGAGACTCGCACCGACGCTCGGAAGCCACGATTCGTCGAGCGGAAGGCTCAACACGTCGGCATGAAGCTTTCAACAGATTACTGAACGCTTACAATGACTACTTGCAAGCCTACTTTACTAGCTTGTATCTCATCAATTTATTGAAGTAGGCTTACATTCTATCATCGCAAGCCAACAATGAGTTGTTATATGCTATCATATTGTTAATGTTGGCTTACAGTAGCTAATTGTACGCTTATATCTCGCCGTTGTAAGCGTAAACCGAGCGTCCCCAAGTCACTCTTCTGCAACCCGATACGTCGATTTGCCGGGTGAGAGACGGTCGATCGGCTCGGGAAGGACTGGCCGGGGTTGTTCAAGCGTGCTCGAGGAGCTGTGGACGTCGCGGAGAGGGAGGCCGGTCTGCTTTCACGGTGTCCGGGCGGCCGGATCGGCGGGCTGGGGTAGCCGGCTGGTCGAGCGGTCCGGGGACAGTTCCGGGAGGTGCCGGCTCCACCACCGCCGCGCGCGCTCGTCGCTCCAGGGCTCGGGCCAGTCGATGCATTCGAGCCGCTCGGCCAGGAGATCCACGGTTTGGGGCCGGTCGGCCGGCGCCTTGGCGAGGCAGGGGAGGATCGTCTCATCGAGCACCGCCGGGATCCGCTGCTCCGACCGGGTGGACGGCGGGTGCGGTGCCTCCTGCACGTGCCGCATCATCACCTCCATCGCCGAGCGCCCCCCGAACACGTACGACCCCGTCAGCAACCAGTACAGCACGCATCCCCAGGGCGTAGACATCGGTTCGCGCGTCGACCTCGCCGCCCACCACCTGCTCGGGTGCGAGGAAGGCCGGTGTGCCACTCACGGTGTTCTCGGCGGTGAGTCGCAGGTCCTCGCCGAGCGAAACGTCCCCGCGGAGCCTCACGAGGCCGAAGTCCAGGCCCAGCTGGCCTGGCCGCCGGAATCGGGAGGACGCATACTAGAGAGCGGATCTGCCGCAGCCCAACACCTACACGGCACTGAGGGAGTTGGAATTAAACGGTGTGCTGGCGCTAGGATCTCAAGCCGAGTACCGCGGGTCGTGTGTGGCTAGGCTGCGGAAGGGAGGTCCGATAGTGAGTTACCGACTTCAGTCGAATAGAAGTTAGCTGGCACGCAGTTGAGAATCGCTATGCCTCTCGATCCTCCCTTCTCCCAATGGCGCCCGCACCCATGGCACGGTCTCGCGGTGGGGCCTGCTCCCCCGTTGCTCGTGCATGCCTATGTCGAGGTCTGCCCCTTCGATCTGGTCAAGTACGAAGTTGACAAGGAGACCGGGTATCTGCGGGTGAATCGGCCGCAGCGGACATCCTCGCAACCGCCGACGCTCTACGGTTTCGTTCCCCGAACCTACTGTGCCTCCCGCGTCTGCGCTCTCATGCCCGGCGCCGAGCGCGGAGATGGTGATCCTCTTGATATCTGTGTCGTCAGTGAGCGTCCAATCACGCGCGGGGAGGTCATTCTGAACGCCCGGGTTATCGGGGGCGTACCGATGCTCGATGGGGGGGAAGCAGACGACAAGATCATCGCAGTTCTCGAAAACGATCCCTTTTGGTCGGCAGTCACGGAGCTGACAGATCTGCCACCGGCATTGGTGGAGCGCCTACGGCACTACTTCCTGACGTACAAGTTGGCCCCAGGGCAACCCACTACGGTGTCGATCGGCGATCCATACGGGTGCACCCACGCGCAGCAAGTGGTTCTGGCCGCCATCCAGGATTACGAGGCGGAGTACGGACGGCTTCGCTAGCACTGTGCCAGCTAACAAGCGCTTGGAGGCTGCCGGGCGCTCCGGGCGGCGGCTTTTGTGGAAGGGCTAGCATTGCTGGCGAGGAGAGGAACCACTGATGTTCCGTTACGGCGGGCTTGTCGCCCGCAGCTCAAGCGCTGACCGTTATGCGGCCACCTTGCCCCACCCTCCTGTCAATAGCATCGTTGTGAGATGAAGGTCCGGGAGGTCATCAAGAGACTCGAGGCGGACGGCTGGCAGATGGTGCACACGCGTGGCGGTCATCGGCAATTCAAGCATCCGGAGAAGCCCGGCCGCGTCACGATCGCGGGCAAGCCGAGTGACGACCTGGCCCCCGGGACGCTCAACAGCATCTTCAAGCAGGCAGGCTGGAAGCCATGAAGCTCCTCATCGTTGTCGAACAAACTGGGACCGGGTACTCCGCGTATTCGCCCGACCTCGACGGTTGCGTCGCGACCGGTGCCACACGGGAAGAGGTCGAGCGGGAAATGCGGGCGGCCATTGAGCTGCATCTCGGTGGCCTCCGCGAAGACGGTCACGAGGTGCCTGAACCACACGCGTACGCCACGTACGTCGAAGTGGCCGCATAACAAGGAAATGGAGCAGGCGGGCGCGCGGGTGGGGCGGTTCCTTGTGAGCGCGAACGCCCGCGTGATGAAGAGGAAGAGATGATTGCGTTCCCTTGGCTGTTCGCCCGCTGCTCATTTCCTGACCGTTAGACAGCGAGCCACCGTGTCCCGAGTCACTCGACCCAGCATCTTGCTGGTAGCTTTCATTGCCGCCTGTGCAAGCCAGCGGCCACCGCAGGTTGACGACGTTATAGGATGCTACGAAGTCATCGGAACGAGCCAGCTCACTGACACCGACAGTTCTCTCGTTCACCTGATTCCGGACACCTTTGCCTTGCTACCTGAAGTCCTGGCAGTGGTCAACTTGCAGGCTGGTCCGGTCACGGTCCGTCGTGTGGTTCCTGAATCCGGGAAAGGGACTTGGACCGAGCTCTCATCTTGGAAGATCTTTGGAGACAGCGTGTTTGTGCGGTGGCCAGGCTCCTTTCACTTCAGCACATACCTCGCTTTCACCCAAGTTGAGGGCACTCGCCTGACGGCAATGCTAAGCCGCAGGACCCGACTGCGTAGGCTGTCGACCAGAGCCAAGGCAGAGAGTTGTTTTGACTCGTGTCCCGTGTGGTGATTCGGCCGCCCGCGACACTGCGTCAGTTGAGTGGTGACTGAACGGCCGGGTTGATCCTTGACACTTTGTTCTAGGGTGATGCTTTACACTGGTGCCGGAAGAAGTGTCGGAACATCCGTCCTCGGTCGTCAACAATCCGTTTAAGCCGTTCATCGAAGCGCCCG
>Ga0224512_10001690_pt1 | contig 20930 bp, 24 predicted proteins | sample SF_May12_sed_USG_4_FD_169103 | JGI IMG/M metagenome (GOLD analysis project Ga0224512, IMG submission 169103) | Sediment microbial communities from San Francisco Bay, California, United States - SF_May12_sed_USGS_13 | ecosystem: Environmental > Aquatic > Marine > Sediment | place: USA... | reverse complement strand
ATCATTTCGATAATTGCAGTATCTGCAAAGTCAAGACTAAGCATTATGCCAAGAATCTAATTCCAATTCTTTCTTTTTATTTTTTGTCTATATCGCTTTAGACGTAACCTCGGTTGTTTTGTTGCAGGCAGTTATTTTTATTCCAGGATTAGACCCAGTTTGAATTATCATTTGAAGGCCTCCAATATTTCAGGATGAAATCTTATCGAACTGTCTTTTCGCAAATTTCTAGATAATGTAGACAGTATTATTTGAATCAAGAGTAATCCCGATGTTTTGTGGCATGTCTTTTTTATGAAATGATATTTGAAATAATAATAACCAGAAAAAAGCAAAAAAGAAGATTACATTTAATAATTCTTGAAGTTATTTTATTTCAATGACTAAAACAATACTTTTAGCAATTTTCACAGTTGCTGTACTACTTACAGGAACTATTGCCAGCCCACTTGGATTAATTGGATCAGCTGATGCTCTAAAAAGCAAAGGAAATTTAGTAAGCGCAATTAACTCAAAGAAGGTTTGTGGCGATAGACTCTGCTCTGAAACGCCAAAAGAAGTAAAATCTGAGATTAAGAAGAAAGAAGAGATAAAGACTGAAAAGAAAACGGAACCTGCTGAAAAAGCTAAACAAGTACCAATGGAAGATATGAAATCTGAAACAATGAAAGATGCAAAAGTGGCATTACCCATATCAATCATCACTGCACGCGCAGTATTTGGTAGCATGATATCTGCACAAGACCCAGGAGTGGGACATGAGAATCATCAATTAGCAATAATCTTGCCTCCCAGTGATAGCATATATCGCGGTCAGCTAACTTATGCTGCATCAGAAAAGGTTCAACTAGTTGTGTTGCATGGACCGTTGGCTGATGGAAAGGCAAAAGGCCAGGCCACGTGGACTCCTGATGGAAAAACAATCTATGGTCTGACATTGGTAGATAACAAAAATTCAGCAGGTGTATGGCAATTTACTGGAAATGCGTTGGCTGTTCACACAATGAATGAAAAACCATTCACTGTAACTTATTCAGCATCCTACACCGAGCATTCAGTAGACCAAGAAAAAATTCTTCGAGGAACAATAACTTCCAAACAGGATCCAGGATTAGGCCATGAGAATCATCAATTAGCAATCATCCTTCCACCAAGAGATAAACCATATTCAGGTCACCTGACATATGATGCATCAGAACCAATACAATTGGTTTCTCTGATTGGTCCTGTAAAACAACAGCATGTTGCAGGGCAACCCACTTGGACTGTGGATGGAAAGATTCACTATGCACTAGTCTTGGTAGATCCACAAAAGTCATCTGGCTCTTGGATGTTCTCGGGTAATGCACTTGCAATACATACGATAAATGAAACTCCATTCACTGTAAGCTACTCGCTAGTACTTACAAAATAATTTTTTTCTTTTTAATCAAATCAAGGCATACCACAAACTGTAGGTTATTTTCAAATAATGTTTGTGATACAGCATTTCATGCAAATCACAATTCCTTGTGAATACATCCAAAAGTCAAACCAGTCAACGTTTCCAGTTGGAAGTGAGGCCAAAAACCCTCTTCCAACTGGGGAAGAAAAGATAGATTATGAGTGGATTGGGTCATCATGTCTCGTATCCTGATGATTCATTGGATAATTATGCTTAATCAAATAAGAGGAGGTGAATAGAAAAAATGAATGTTAAATTAACAATATTTACTGCAATTCTTACAGTATCATTATTCTTGCAGGCCCAAGCCAGCATTCGCAGCTGAATCTTCAGGTTCCAGAACATTATCAGTTGCACCAACAAGCGTTGAAAATATTCATTCTGTAATATTTGAGGTGTGTGCAAGCGACACAACAAATATGCGAGCACCAGAAGTGATAGTAAGATCATTAGATGAAGTAAAAAATGTCCAACTGAACAAAGTCATTTCAAAGGGCATATGTACCACTACTGCCACACAATTAACTGCATTTGATCCTGCAAACATCAAGATCAAAGTCATAGACAAATCCATGCTAAACAACATGATTACTCAAGCTGAAAAGAATCTAATCAAAACAAAATCAGAAATCTCAAAGACTAATGCTGAATTGCAAGCTTTGTTAGAATCAGTATCTGGAAACAGCCCAACCAAACAATCAGACATCCAAAAGATCAATGACATGACAAGCAAACTAGTAAAACTAAGAAAAGATCTCAAAGATGCAAGAACTGATTACTATAAATTGCTATATGTATTAAAGGCAAATTAGCAATCGACAAATCATTTTTTTATTTTTTTAAATTTTTCTTCAGTTGGTTAATAGAACAAGTGTTCTGGGATATTTTTTACGAACATCACTGATATCCTTTCTTAATTTTACAATTTTATCAGTAATCAAAAAATAAAATTTCTTTAGTAAAAGAGACTAGTTGTACAACAAGTACAGTGTTCTAAAATAATTCTCACGTACGTTATTGAGATCCATTCGAAGCTTTACTATTTTGGCAGTTATCTCTGAAATCTTTTTGTCGGCGTCAGCAGGTTGCGGTTTTTCATTTATTGCCATCTTGAGGTTTGACTTTTCAGTCTGCAGCTTTTCTTTGACTTCGTCAGAGCATAGCGGCCTAAGAAAAACATCTTCATGTCAATACCGCTAATCTAGAAGTTATCATTAACTCTACATACTTGTGGAATAAAAGAACAACCAGACAAACACCAAACATATTTTAAGAAATCAGATCTTTTCTTCACATTTTGTGATGTTTCACCATGTGCAATGAACTAGTGTATTTCATGTGTATTTAGAATGCATTTTCATGTTAACATTTATCGGATTAATGTAATTTCAATAAATAACCAGTGCCTTATAGTACTTCTAATGCTATAGAGTGTGGCAGACTATTTGGGAGACAATAACAAGAAACAAGTTCATGATCTTCTAAATGAAAAAGAAAATTGCCAAATCGATGAAATCATGATAGTTCACAAACGTTACTTTATTCCAGACACGTTTACACAAGCCAATTCTGAAGGGTATGACAGTTGTATTTGGTGTATTGGTGCATCGCAAGAATAGTGTAATTATTGAAAATCAATTCCTCACAACTAAAAATAAAACAGGTTATATTCTCTTTACTTGCTGTATCAGCATTAATCTCTGTCTTGCCTGCGTTCCTTTTGGTTTTGTCCTCAGGATATAACTGCAACATGGGCAGTACTTGCCGTCCCAATTAATGAATATCTCACAAATAGAGCATCTTTTCTGACCCAATTGATACCTGCTGTTTACACCAAATGGTTTGCCTGATTTGTATCCATTACAGATTCCCTTGCAGACCATATCTTTTAATTGAATAACAGACAGTTATGAATCATGTATGGTTGACTTTTTTTATTTGCAGATAATTCTAAAATTTGTCCTGTCTGCCAATTATTTTCTTCAATGATTTGAGGGTCAATAATTGCCACTCCATGACCAACATGGCTTTGTGGCATCTCTTCGATTTTTAGTTCAATTTCCGACATGATTTTTTGGTTTAATTGTTTTATTACAAATCCTTCAAAGATTGAATTATCTCATCAATGATTGGTTCAACCTTTGCAGCAGATTCAGCAGAAATCAATACAAGATAATTATCGTTCACGGGAATTGTAATTATTGTAATATTCTTTCGTTTTGAGACAATATAGTCCAGTGGTCCCAGGATGTCATCAAGATCTTTTTTCATAAATAATTCTAATGCGTGCTCCATGCACATCTTGTATTGGTCTATCTCTGCAACTGGAATTATTCCTTTTTTGTAATCACCTACAACAAGATTGCCCATATTGTTTATGACTCCGACAAATCTAATTTCTGGAAAACTCAGAATGTACTTGCTTGTAGATTCCCAATGGGGTATATTTTCAAATGTTAATTTTGACATCACATTGTATGGTTGTCGTTTGTATTAAGGCTTTGATTGATTGATTTGGGAGATTATGAAAATGATTTGACAAAATTCATTGGTACTTATACCTGTAAACGCGGTAAATTTTATCTTGATCATCTGAATAATGCTGCAAAGGATTAACCAACTCATCTGTCATGTCTGAGAAAAACTCTTGCATGTATGGGTCTAGTTTATCGTATATGTCTTGGCCCACTATGATCTGGTTTGGTTTTGCCAAATTTTGGATCTTTGATGCCACATTCATTGTAGGTCCAAGCAAATCAACGTAGGCCTTTTGTTCATCAGCACCATATCTGACTACCGTATTATTCCCAAAATCAATGCCAATCTTTATGCCAATCTCAGAAAGCCCCACTTTTTCAATCAGGATTGGATTGATTCCTTGTTTTACGACCTTTATCATGGATTCTGCACAGGCCACTGTGTTGTATGCTGCCGGTATTTGGTCTGTCTCGTTTTCTACAAAATATCCTATAACTGCATCACCAACAAATTTTAGAACATATCCATGAAACTGCTCAATCACATATGACATTTCTTGAGAAAATGAGCTTATTATTATCGATAGTTTGTCAGACGGCAATGTCATACTCATTTTTGTAGAGCCGACAATATCTACATAAAGCACTGCCATGTTTATTTGTCCAAAAACATTTTTTCTCAGAAATTTTTCAGACGAATCAATTACTCTGGTATACTGATATCCTTTTTCCAATGCATTGTTGATTCTGTTTTGCACGTTTTTTATCAGCAAAGCAGCATCAACTTTTAGATCTATTTTTTTTCTACTCAAAAGTACGTCTATCATATTGGGTGTTTGTTCTTTGTCAGGTTTGGAACTCATTGATTTTGTAATGTATGACTAGTATATACGCCATAATCCTCTTTTATTCTTTTTTAAGATTATTTTTCCATCAATTCTAAAAAATCATGTTAAGTAAAATATCGTGTAAATAACAACCAAAACTAGTTCTAAATAGCAGTGTACTGTTTGATTGGCATTGAAGGAGCCTCTGAGCCAAGGATCTTGAATCCAATCTAAATGATATCTAAAACATTATACCATGTTGCTTAACTTGATATAGACTATTTACAGAAAACACATTTTATTCTAGTTTGATGTTTTAGAATAATCTATAATTTTAGTCATCTTCCCAACTGTTTTCTAAATATTGGGGCGCTGTATGATCAATCTCTTTTGGTTTAATCATGGAAATGAATTTGTGACAATTTGTACATTCATACATGTCCTTGAGTCCTGCCATCCTGACTTTTGCATTATGAGAACACGTTTTTTGAGTCACAGCACCCGATGTCAATTGTTCTTCAAGGCTCCCAATGACAATCACAGTTGCATCCTTTCTGACAATGTATTCTCTTACAGTCTGAACATATTTTTTGATTCCATGATTGCATTGTATTCATGATGTCAATGGTCCTTTCATCCTAATTAACCTCAAACAGTATGAAACTCTATAAGCAATATTGGCATAATGTTAGTATCGTAGTGGTGTGAGTTTGCATATCTGCAAGGAAGGATTGAATTGACTACTCAGCTACGTGTTGTTGTATTATGATTGGAATTTTCTGTCTTTATATGCCAGTAGCTACCTAGTTGATCATGTTGGAAAATATTTTTGCAAAATTCAAAGTAAGAAAAGAAAAGACATCAAAGGACGTTAACGCATTCAAAGAATCTGAAGAAAAGAAATTAGTGAGGATAGAAAAATAAATGGCGTATCGCTGCAAGCATTGCAATTTTAGATGGGATGCATGGCAAGGCAATTTTCAAAAAGTGTTAGATCATGAAAAGACCCATTTGAAGGATAAGCAAGTCCAGACGGTGGAGACAACAGGATAATACAATGATTTCTATTGATGATTTGAGATCCTGTGAGAATTGCGGTAACGTGTTCTTGAAAAAAACAGGGGACAAGATGACAAACAGATGCCCTGCATGTAATGTGTGGAAGAAGGAAATCCTCGCCCAATGAGATTAAACACATATTCATATCTCAAGAAATTACTGCACAGGTTCCTGCACCATAATGTGGAAGAGAAGCATCATTGGTGGAATGAACAGTAAAACCTAATGAATGCCATTTTGTGCAAAACAATATCTATTTTCAAATTATCTGATTATGACTTTATACTTGCAAAGCATGTCCACAAATAACCTCAGATCCTTTTTGTGTTCTTTTTCTGCCTCGTTTGATTCTTTGAGCAAGTCCTTGTAGTCATAATCCGAATGCGATTCCATCGATTCCAGTTTCACCTCGTTTTCTGAAATCCTTCTTTGGATTTGATTGATCTTGTTTTCCCCATATTCTATTATGGAATTAATATTTTCTTTTGGGGTATATTCGTCATGGGTACATTTTGGCTTCCCAGTTTTGGATGAAAGTTTTATCTTCATGTATTACTAGGTTGAATCTGGTATATAGTGTGTTAAGATATCGTAACATTGTATATGGTTTTTACCATCTTTTAAAAAGAGGATTACTAAGAATGCATTTTGCCAAAATACTTTTCCATTATTTGCAAAATATCATCAGCAATTGTATCGTGTTTGCCCTTATCCCATATTGCCTTTAATTCTGTTATCATCTCCTGATTATCTAGAATCTGTCGTTTTAATTTTTCAAGATTATCCTTTGGATATGCAAGTCTTGGAATCATGAAATAGTTGTAATTCATTCCAACCAAAACAAAATCATCCCCAGTCAACCTGATTTTAGAAGCGTATTTCATGGCTCCATAGTTCTCTTAACGTGGTTTTCTTTTCCCAAACATGAATCACACAATGGCTCATTTGTCATACTGTATGTTGGTTTGAATTTATTGCCACAATTTCTACAAGAATTAAGTAACTTCACACCATTAATCATATCTGAATTATTTCTTGTTTCAGTCATTCTAAATCACCAACACAGTATGAGTATCAAAGTTTGTTGCAATGATATAATATTTTTGGCTAAGATGATGTATGCCACTGTCATTTGATTTTTTCAATATCATTTCCTTTGAATCTCATATACAGGGTATGAATGCTTGAGTCCAATTGATAGTCCTTTTATTTCCTTGAATTTGTAATCATCAAATTTTTTTATCATGCGATAAAGATCCCCTCCTATCACGGAACCATTTTTTGTGGCAGCATAGTTTATCTTTGAGCACATGTTTATAGGTGCCCCAATCATATCTAAAGATTCAGAAGTGCTTGACTTCATCAAAACTACTGATCCGTAATCAGCACTAATTCTATAATTAACAGGAGGTAGTCCTTCTTTGGCCATTCTTTTGCATATTTTATCATGGTAATCAATCATTGCAAGACTGCACTCTAGACATGACATGAATCCATATTTTCTATTTGATTTTGATGACTTTGGAAAATAGTATATCAGGCAATCACCGACATTTTTTATCACAAAACCTCCAAACCTGGCCAGAATCTTTGCCATGGAGTTTAGAAATATTTGGTAGTATCTTGGGATCCTTTCATTTCCAATAGTGGCTGCAATCTTTGTAGAGCCTATCATGTCAACTATTACAACACAATAACTTTTGTTCTGTCCAGAAAATCCAACTAGATAATCTGAGGGATTCATGGTTTGATTAGAATTATCAGCACTGTCATCTGAGACTAAAAAATCTTCTCCAGATGCAGTTTTTTCTTTCATTGTCATAGGGAAAATCCCCATGTGAGGGCAACTGCTGAAACCGCACTGGAAAGATAAAACGAGTAATACGTCCGCCTGTATTTTGGCCTCATCTATGCAATCACCGTTTTTTTAATTCCAATAGTCTTGCACAGGCCTATCCAACAGTCATGACAGAGATATTCGCCAGACACATTCTTGCAACCGCAATCACATGTACACGTATAATCATTCATTAATTGAGCCCAGAGAGACTTGAAGCCGTATGGCTCTGAATTGAACTGGATTCCAAAAAATCATTCTATCTTAAATGGACCAGTCTGCCCTATAAAGGGGCGTAATGTCTCATAGAGTTTCTTTTGTTACTTTTCATGATTTTTTTGAAGAAGGTTATTGTCCAAAAGTGAAAAAAATATTCCAAAATTATCAGCTACGATCAGACTTTCTATCGGCAATTTTTTGGCAGTTTCGGAAAAGTTTCGGTAAAATCTCCGAATTGATGCAGAAAAGATAATCAAAATGTGGAAAAATCCTCATTTCTGATGGATAGAATTCCTTATGAACTTGCCATTATTCCTCTAGTCATATTATGAAATATTTTGTAATTTTCTTGGTTTTGATTAGTTTTACAGGAATAACACTTGCTTCTGAATATTCAGGAGAAACCCCGTTGTATCTTTTTGATTACCTTGAAGGCAAACCAATAGCATACATTGTTGAGTATAATATAGATGGTTATCTCAGAAATGCAGTAGTAGATTTTGATTCTAATATGATAATATTTGAAATAAAAAACAACGGAACATTAACAGTAGAGATACCAAAAACCCATTTTTTACCAAATGATTATTTCCCCACACTGCTGATAGACAAAACAGATAAAGATCCTAGGGAATTTTTGATAAAAGATGAGGAATGTTTCAAAGAGTACAGATTTTCAGTCAACCAAAGTACCATGATAGAATTAATCATGGATAAATCTCAAAATGATTCATCAGTTGTAAACGAGAACATTCTTGTCAGTTGCCAAAACAAAATGGACTCTGAAATTACAGATACATTTGATTTTAACACCATTTTTGAAGACAGTCTGGAATATATAATCATTGACGGTAAGCAATACTTGAGTAAAACAATCAAATCGTCATTGGTTAGTCTCACACATAATGAAACGATTTTTGAATTATCTGAAATAAAATTCCATTTTTATGATAAACGTGAGGATATACCTCGAGTTCCAGGAATGGGCATAATGGGATTACGTACTCCTGTTTTGTTTGAATTTCCAGATGGCGCAACAAAAGAGATGTTCATCAAAATAATTCCCACACCACAGGACATGAGTAATGAGCAATATGCTGCTATTGAGACTTATGCAAGACCCAATTGGCCAGAAATTGGCATAGTTGCGGGTTTGACTTCATCAAACCAAATTACAAAATTATTGGTCTTTGAGAAAAATATTTCTCCTTACGTCCAACTACAACAGGGCATTGAACCTGAAAATATTTCATGTAAAGTGGACTTGGGATTAATCCAAAAGTATGATGGCGCTCCATCTTGTGTAAAGGAACAATCTATCCCAAAACTGATTGAAAGGGGTTGGGCCTTGCCAAAAGATGAGCAAACTAGAGGGATGGCACAGATTTCTGAAACCACACGTGAACAAAACGTGGCAGATGGCGCAGGACTAAGCATAACGCCTGAAATCATTAATGGGAAAAACTATCTTGTCTTTGAGGGTACGGGGTGGCACAGATTGCACAATGTAGAAATCACAATTACAGATGATGATGGTAAAAATACAGCATCTATCAGAAGCAAGACAAATGATAACGGAGTGTTACATATGCCATGGCCATTGCCTGAAAATTTGCCTAGAGGACTATATCGGGTGCATGCAACTGATGGAATACATCAAAATGATTTTGTAATTTCAATACCTCCTGAGGTTCCAGTCAATATAAGATCAGTTTCGTCTGAGTTGGAGGTTGATGTAAGTGGAGAAAAGCAGGTAAGGCGTGGAACAACTCATTCTATTGAAATACAAGCATACAGAGACAAAAACCCTGTTGATGATGCGCAAGTCTTTATCCGTATAGAGGACTATGGTGAAGATATCATACGCGAATTTAATGGTCGCACAAACCAAGAAGGTTACTTTGTATTTTCTTGGGAAATTCCACAAAGTTTTGATGATATTGAAACGCTTTTGGCATTTGTTGATGTCACTGACGGAATTTCATCAAAAACGGAGTTATTCAAGTTTCAGGTATATTGCCTTCCAGGAGAGAAAGGCTGTAAGACCGAAGGAAACTGAAAAGATCCGATGCACGCATACTCTACTATGTTTTAGCAGTAGATGCAAAAAAGTCAGCGAAATAGATATTTTTTTGATTAATTGTCAATTGTGAATCACTATATCTTTTAACAAAAATCACACCTTTCAAAATGTGTGGTAAAACGCTACAACTCACCAATATCTTATCGTCTCAGGGAGATTCCAGTAAAGCAGATCAAGATATGGAAGGATGCACAGGCAAGAAAACTTGACAGAGTAGGAATTGCAGAGCTTGCACGGTCCATCAAGAACGAAGGACTTCAAAATCCACCGATGGTCCAAAAGGAATCAAAGAATTCGTACCTTTTAATGTCTGGTCAGAGAAGGCTTGCGGCTCTGAAAAAACTGGGAGCAAAAAAGATACCCGTACTGTTACTCACCCAGAGCACAAAATATGACTTGAAAGATGCAAAGGCAGCATCAGTAATTGAGAACATTCATCGAAACAAGATGAGTGTCAAGGATGTGGCTGCAGCAAGTGTATTTTTGACAGAATCAGTCGGAAAAAGTAAGGCTGCACAGTCCCTAGGAATCTCTCCGCAAACCCTTAGGAAATACCTTGGATTTGCAGCAGTGCCTGACAAATTAAAAGAGTATGTTCCAAATGAAATGTCACGAGATGACGCCACAAGGCTGCATCAAACCATTCCAAACATCTCAAAGGCAGTACAAATTGCAGAGAGGACAATCCCACTTGATCAAAGACTTCGTAAGCAATACCTTCGTGCTCTTGCAAAAAACCCAAACTCATCTCACAACAAGCTGCTCAAAAAGGCAAAGTCAGGATTGCTACAACAGAGAATTACAGTTGAAATAAACAAGAGCAACGCAAGAAAGCTGCAAAGACTTGCTACAAAAAATGATTTGGAAGTAACAGATATGGTTGAGAAAATAATGACAGATTACTTGAAAAAAAGATAACATTACTAAATACAATTAATATTTCTGTGATAGATAATTAGGCAAAAAGAAGATCAAGAAATCTGATTTTATCATTATAGAGAACTATCAGACTAGACTGGGAGAAGATGTTACTAATTACTCGTTGAGAAAATAAATTCAAACTTTAATGCTAGATACAAGTACAAGGATGGTAAAAATTATTCGTACCAAATTATCTTGCAAGTAATTGTAGTATATTTTACAATATGAAAATTATGAATTTAATTTATCAAATCAAAACTGTTTTGCAATAATTGGATCTTAAGACCAACAATGGTTAGTTACTTGGTGAGAGTTCCAATTATTCATCACTAATCAGAAATAGTATTTAGATCATTCTGATGAATGATACTATTCTCTTTTAAGCAAATTCTACAGTTGTTTGTTTAGGATTCATGCGGGTAGGAGTCATCTAACCGTTTAACCGACCATAACCGTCCAAGGGATTGGGACAATTCCCATCCTTTTCAAATTATCTTTGTAAATGATTTATGCATCACTGCAAACAGCTGATGATTTGCATGAACGATTTGTTCGTTAGTGTTTTAAGTAAACTTTGTACAGTGGTACCATGACAGTTCTGTTCATTCCAGTGAGGCCCTCCAGAAGAGACTCGGATGATATAGAAGATTAGAATACTTTATGATCTTTCAATAGTTCGCTTAATCATATTATGAAATATTTTGTAATTTTGCTATTTTTAATTGGATTTACAGGAACTGTCTTTGCTTCTGAAAATCTATTTTATAGCACTTCAAGCTTTGAGAAATTACCCACGTTAGTTCCAAATGAATCTCAAATACTTGAAATCAAGTTTCAATATCAAGACGGTCCATATTCATTAAATGATTTACAACCAATTATTGATGTTAGCCCCAAAGAGGCCACACATATGTACACATTGAATTTAAACCAATTGAGGGAACATATCGCAATTCAGTTACAAGAATACATGGAATAATAACTGTTGATTCAGGTATTCCAAGGGAGAAAATCTTTCTAAATATTTCCTATGTTGGAGCAGATCTTAATGGTGTGTAGTTTAGGAGTAGATGGAATGATTCTGCAATAATTGGTATTAGGGAAAATATGTCTGGAGGAACTTTAGATAGAACAGTTTATCCAGTTCCACGGGAAATTATATCTCCACTAAAACAAAACAAATCCGGCGTTTGTAAAATTAGTATACACTATATCATTATTTAGAATCAGAATGAACATTAAATCACTATGATTGGACAACATGACCTTGTGCATCAAGTAAATTGCCACATGTTTTACATTCCCATTTCCCATCATTATTTATTTGATCAATACTTGTAACCTTTGGAGCATTACAAACTTTACAGCGATTAGACATTATTTTTCCTCAATGTTTTTGATTTATTGTTTTCTGGATGAGTTTTTTCGTGTTCACGTACTTTATCAAAAGTGTACGAGGTTCCCTCCCAATTAAAATCACATTGATTGCAGTGATATTTCATTTCATTTTCTCGTTTGATTCTTGACATGATTTTTTTCATGAACAAGCACCTTTCCAAAAGTATCTGAGTTGCCTTCCCAATTAAAACTGCAATCTCTACAGTGATATTTCATTTCGTCAAATCCTCTTGTTTCTTTTCAGATTCTTTGAATGCATCAACATCATCTGCTACTTTGGTTTTACAAGAACCAAATTTCAATTTTTTAATTATTTTTTCGAACATGATTTTAATAGATTCATCATAGATATATATCGACAGAATTTTGCAATTTCATGCCTGAGTTTCTATATATTTTTTATTTGACTATAAACTTCAATACGCAGGTATATATTGTTCATAATACACTATATAGTATGGAAAATAAAGAAACAAAGCCAACAATAGTAGGCAACGACGACAAAAAAGAAGAACCTAAAAAAGAAGAAACAGCTAAAACAGAAAAATAAACTAGCACCCTCTTTTTACAGGGATTACAATCTTACTAATTACAATATTAAAATCGAACATGATATTTTTCCAGTTTTGGAAACTAGTGTTTTTGTAAATCGTTCTGTCTTTTTGTCACATACGATTTTCTTTTAAATTTATTTTATTTGATCGAAAATAATTTTGTGGACTAAAAGTTTTCAGAATAAATTTGAAAAATTCTGTTCAGATGTAAAATAACAATCCTGTATTTTAATTTATTATAATATTCATACAAAAAGATATGTTTGTTTGCTGATTATGTATCTTTTATATGATGAATGCGTAAACAATACATGGCTTTTAGAAATTGTGTTCATTGCAATAGAGAATATGAAAGTTTGTATGATAATTCAACATGCTCATCACAATGTGCCAAAGAAATTGGAAAATAATTCACGAATACTTGATTAAAATTTCTGCAATAGTTTACATTATTGATTATGGTAAAGTTGATTCACTACAAGAATATGCACTGAAATCATGATATTCAGATATTGTGATGGTCTACTTTGTAAAACAGCAAACAAGATGATTCTTATATACAAGAGACCAAAAAAACTTGATTATATTTTTGGTGCTACAAATTATCAATGCAGATGCGGTCTGTGGACGTTGTGGAAATAAAATGCTGACTGACAATGTAACAGGCGAAAGATTTTGTGGAAAATGTGGTTGTGTTCTTTCTGATACATTACAGGACTCTGGACCTGAATGGAGATCATTTTCAAAAGAAGGCGGCACAGATCCTACAAGAACTGGTGCCCCAACATCACTTGCAATACATGACAGAGGTCTTGCTACAATCATCAACCCCATAAACCGTGACTCTACTGGAAAACCTCTCACATCCGTTATGAAAAATAGCATTGAAAGGTTGAGAACTTGGGATAGTAGAAGCAAGGTTAACGCATCTGCCGATAGAAATCCCAGGCAGGCATTTGGCGAATTATCCAGATTAAAAGACAAACTAGTAATTTCAGACGCCGTAGTTCAGAAAGCAGCATACATTTACAGAAAGGCACTAGAGAAAGGCCTGGTCAAGGGTCGTACCATTTCAGCTTTAATAGCATCTGCATTATATGCTGCATGTAGGGATGCTGAAACACCAAGAACGCTAAAAGACGTTGCAGATGCAGGTAACCTCAAGAAAAAGGACATTGCCAAATGTTACAGGTTACTCCATCAGGAACTGGGGATAAAGATGCCCGTTGTCAATCCAATTCAATGTGTTGCAAGAATTGCCAGCAAACTTGGAATAACAGAAAAGACAAAGCGTCATGCAGTCAAAGTTCTTGAAGTGTCACAGGAACACAAGGAATCTTCATGTAAGTACCCGATGAGTCTAGCAGCAGCTGCACTGTACCTGTCATGTGTAAAAAACGGTGAAGACAAGACTCAAAGAGACATGGCAGAGGCCGCAAATGTAACTGAAGTAACCATTAGAAATAGATACAAAGGTTTAAGGTTAGATCAAAACATTGATTGTAAACTAATAGATAAAAAACCAGAAAATACAGCAGCTTAGATTTTTTGCAGTTATGTGTTGATGTTGTTTTCAAATCAAATGGATTAGATTCTTTTTTCCAAAAAATGCTGCAAGGCTAGTTGTACCGAGTTTCTTTTATTCCTAATAGAATTGTTTCCCTGTCAAAGTTTTCAGGAAATAATTTTAGAATTTGTTTTGTTTTCATTTCAATATTATATGAGCATTATACAGTAATAAACTACATCTAATTGAATGTTAATTGGACTGACTAATTACCACTTGGTTTTAATCAAATAGATGCAATCTAACAAAAATACAATTACTGCATCTTTTTCTATCGTCATAGTTTTTGTTTTTATCATAAGCAATTGCACGTATCTGAGTAGTCAATTCAATCCTTAAATGATATGCAACAAGACAAAAAAATCAAATTACATGTACATGCCAATTGATTTTAGTAAAGGTGTTTTTGTTCTGTTTCTTTCTTTGTTTGTCAAATGGATTTTAACACCAATGTGTTTGCAGAAAATATACTGATTCAAAAACCAGGATCAAGATAACATGGTCCTCTGGAAAATTTTTCATAGTCTACAGTTCCACAATCAGAGCACACTTTCAAATTTCTCACGTATGTCCTATCAATTAGCCAAATTTTATGTAAACTTAGACATATTGAAGTTTAGATGTCTTATTTTCATATGTAGTGTTTTTCTCTACCAAGGCATCACGATACTTTTCTAACATTATATTGTCCATTCCAGCTTTGAAAAATAGAAACTCCAATTCTAGTCTCTTCAATCTATTCATTTCTGCTAATTCTTCTTCAATTCTTCTTGTCATGGTTCTATTTCTGAATCATGACAGTTAAAGATGAATGCTTTTTTGGTCTAGTATGGTTTTTTCTAGAATATCATGAATAAAGAATCCAGAGTCTACGATTTAGATTCTCTTTATGTATGATGAACTGCCTATTACATCATGACAAAAGAAGAAAGAGAAGAAATCTTTGAGGAAATCATTTCAGGTCTCAGAAAAAAATTCGTTCACTCAGATAAAGAACAATTAGATGTCACAGGGTCTGACAAATAATAGACTTGCCAAAAAACATCAGAGATTGCTTTTAGACTAGGGTTTAAATCAAATTTGAGGTTTTTAATGAAACTAATGCAGTAAATGTGGAGCATATGCTAACTAGAATCATTAGAGGGAAATAGTGGAATAGAAGAGAAATGCAATAGGAGAAACAAACAGCATGAGTAAAGAAAAAAATATGAAACATTTTACAAAATGTACATTTTGTGGCAAGTCTGATCATGTAGAATACTAAGGCGGACTTGATTGGTTTTGTAATAAGAGATGTCATTACAATTACAGACATGTGAAAGATAATTCGTGAGTGATATTGTGGTGGAATAAAAGATACAAATACAATAAGCAGAATGGATAGTATGACCGATTTTATTGTCTGTAAAAATTGTGGTCTGTCTTATTCAACATCAGAGCATATCTCGTGTAGTCATTGTAATTTTACTGTCCACTAACGACACAATAGATAAGTTTTTTTTATTTTAAATTGGTAGTGGTGTCATTCTCTATGATGAACCAACAAAGCACTTTCCATCACAGGCAACACTGATGCAATATTTTCGCCATGTTGAGATAGAAAATGAAAACTAAACTGCTAATTACTCATATGATTCTTCTTGGCATAGTTCTAACAATAATTGAAAAAGTAATATATAGACATCCAAGAGAGTCGGCATTTGGTTTCTTCTCAAGGACTTGTTCCGTCATCAGTAAACCGTAGATTCTTGTTTGCAGGTGTCTTTCTCGCTTCACTTTCAGGCCTTGTTTTGGAGATTGCCCTGACAAGAATCTTCTCTGCTGCCATTTGGTATCATTTCACATTTGCTGCAGTATCTGTTGCATTGATAGGATTAGGGGCATCCGGACTTGTGGTGCATTATAGGTTAAAGAAGATCAAGGAAAATTGGGCAAGTAATCTCACTATTGCTTCATCCATGGGAATTGTGTTTGTTCTGCCACTCTCATTGTTTGTAATGCATGTTCTGGCATCCGACATAACATATCTGCCATTGTTTATGCTTCTTTTTTCAATCCCGTTTTTCTTTGTGGGAATTATAATATCTGCTGCATTTAGTGCCTTTGCACACGTTGCAGGAAGGTTATATGCATCTGATCTGATTGGTGCATCACTAGGTGCATTATCCGTAGTAGCACTATTGAGCATTCTTGGTGGGGAAGGAACACTCCTTTTGGTAGGTGTGACATCTGCAGTATGCGCAGTTATTTTTTCAGCTGCATCAAAAAATAAAAAAAAGATTTTGATTTCATTGACAGTAATTGCTTTTGCATCGATATTATTAGTAGTAAATGAAACAAGCCAGACATTTTCTATTCCAACTGATTCTAGAGCTCAAAAAGATCTCCCAATTTTTCTAAGAGAGAATCCAGGTACACAAATTGTCAAAACACAATGGAATTCTTTTTCAAGAATTGATGTTGTTGAAGGGCCCATAGGTAACTGTGATCCTAGTATGCTGGATCCAATATTTGGACAACCCCAATGTGCGGGTGAAGGTCTTATTGCAAAAATCTTCATTGATGGAGGTGCCGGTACCAACATCATATCCTGGGATGGGTCTCCCAACAGCAGACAAGAACTGTCGTCATGGATGCAGTACCTGCCTTTTACTATGATGGATAATCCTAAAACACTCATTATCGGTTCTGGTGGAGGGAGAGACGTCATTGCAGCAATAACCAGTGGAAATACTGATGTTACTTCAGTTGAATTGAATCCGATAATTTTTGATACAGTAAAAAGCTATGGTGAAAAAGCTGGCAACTTGTATACACATCCGTATGTAGATGCAAATGTAGATGAAGGTAGAAGTTTTGTTTCACGTTCAGCTGACAAATATGATATAATTTACATCCCATTTGTTGATACATGGGCATCCGTATCTTCAGGAGGTTTAGGAGTTTCAGAAAATTTCCTGTATACTATTGAAGGATTTCAAGAATATTATGATCATCTAACAGACAGAGGAAAGATAGTTACAGTACGTTGGTTAATTGATACTCCTAGATTTGTTTCCACGTTTGTTACTCTGTTGGAAAATAATGGGATTTCTCAAAGTGATACCTACAAACATGTTATAATTGTCAGTTCTGAATCTATTGAAAAAGATCCTAGTGTAACCATGTCTGTTTTCTCCAAGGAACCATTTACTAGTGATGAAATTGAATTCTTTACAAAGGCATTTTCAAAGAATGGTTACAAACCCATGTTGGTTCCAGGACAAGTGATGATTGAACCATACTCAAAATTGCTAAATGAAAAAATAACATTAGAAGAATTCTATGCTTTGTTCCCAACAAAGGCATATCCAGTAACAGACGATAGCCCATACTTTCTTTCATTTGAAAAACCATTTCCACAGATATTGGAACAATTATTGTACGTAAGTTTGGGGATTGCAGGAATATTTCTGATTGGACCATATATTTGGCTAAATAAAAGCAAAGATGCTAATGTAAAAAATCACAGTACACTCACAACAAGGAGTATTGTTGTTTATTTTGCTGCATTAGGATTTGGGTTTATACTAATTGAATTGGCTTTATTACAAAAATTGATTCTATTTTTGGGTAACCCTACTATGACTTTTGCATTATTGCTGTTTACAATATTATTGTCAAGTGGCATTGGAAGTTTGGTAAGTGTAAAACTGATTAGGTTGAATACAAAAAATTTAATTTTTGTAATATCGGGAATAGTGGGAATTGGATTGATTTATGTCGGGTTGTTAACTCCACTAATCTATTCTATAATTTCCGAACCATTTGCAGTAAAAGCAGCAATAAGCATTGGTCTTTTGTTTCCAATTGGTTTTCTCATGGGAATGCCAATGCCAACTGGAATGATGTTGGTAAAATCACATACTCCAACATTTGTTCCTTGGATGTGGGCAATAAATGGTGGATTTTCAGTACTAGGTGCAGTTCTAACAGTAATACTAAGCATAGTTTATGGGGGCTCTTATGCAATGCTAATGGGCATTTCAGTTTATCTTATTGCCTTATCTGTAAGCCTCACTTGGAAACGTCAAACCATTGAACTTACAATACGTAAAACGTAGATTCTATATTTTTTATTGTTTTTTCAATTCCACGTGGGTACGATTTCTTACTGCCTAACTATATCCTCATGCATGTTGTGCTGGGGATATAATTAAGGCTCTAGATTTTGCACTAATTTTTGATTAATGATTTTGAGTATTGAATAATAAACAAATTTATGACAATCAATAAAAAGGCAGTCCCCCAAATTATGCCTAGAAATCTGACCTGCTCGTAATGTTTAAAGTTGTTTTTGATATCTATAATTTCGGTTTGACTCCGCCATATTACCTGATTTTATCATGGATGGTCTTTTAAAGAAAAAACGTGGTATTGGGACAATTCTTAATGTAAATGACATTAAAGATACTAGAAAAATTATATCAATGATTCATAATCCTGAAGAAAATAAAGCATCAAGAGAATATGAAATTATTCATAATGGAATCGTTTAGTTTACCATATTTGAAGAAATAAGGCTAGGAAATCTTGGTTCCGACAATAATAAATGAAGTGCCACATGTCAAATTTTGTGTATATATTTTTAGTCCATAATCCCTCATGACATCTTCATAATCTTTAACCCATTTCGTGGTTCTTATCAGATGAGGTAAATCTACAAAGACCTGTTTCCAATTAGGGAGAAAAATTCCTACCAAATAAAGCACTTTGAAATAAAAATTCCAGAGTTTTTGTATTAATTTATTTTTTGGATATGTAAAATCATGTAAAATTATTTTCCCACCTTCATTAAGATGTTCAAGGCAATTTTTGACAAGAACGTCAGGTGTGCAGTATTTTGGCAAGTATGATGCAGTAATACAATCAAACTTTTTTCCTAGATTGAGGTTTTCAGCATCTTGATTTACAAAAGAAATTTTTTTATACGAAATTAATTTTTCTTTTGCCTTTTTAAGATAGTTTTTAGTGACATCGACACCCATGATTTTTGCATGGGGAATCTTTTCTGCAATTTGTTTTGTAAGAATACCAGTACCGCAAGCAAGATCTAACACCGATTTTTCAGTTGATAATTGTTCTAGAATTTTATTTTTCCAATAACCATCTTTTCCAAAAGTAGTCCAGTTTACTATACTATCATATGAATTAGCGGTATTGTTAAAAAATTTTGGAATAAGATCTTTGGAATTGTCTTTAATCACAATAATAATCAGATTTTTTATCTAAAGTACTTTAAGTTGAGATGTATTCAAAGTCCATAAAGGATTGAACCATTTATTTATTTCACATCGTCCGGACTAGGGTACCAACTTGTCTCAAAAAAAGTTCCAAATATGCCTAGAATTTCATACTATGAAGATTCGGCATGGAATCTTTATTAGAAAAAAACAACCTAGTAGAGTGATTAGTTATGGAAAAAGACCAAAATTTATCACAAGATAAAATATCTCAGTCAAGCGCTGATTTGATTGATGCTCTGAAACATAGCTTTGAATTTTGGCATAAAAATTACATCGATGCCCCACTAAACTATCCACTAATCTGGAAAAAAGCATTGGATTCTAATTCTGAGATTTCAAAAAGGATTGAAAAGACATGGAGAAGTACCATAAAACAAGGTACAGAAATTCAGATAGAGCAATTCTTGGAATGTTGGTCACAAGCAATACGAAAATCTAACTTTGAATTGGCAAAAAAACCAATACAAGAATGGCAAACATTTTGGGAAAATACAACTGCTGAACAATTTAAGATGTATTCTGAAGTTTTGAAAGTATTGGAAAAATATTGGAAAAATGAACAAAGAAAAAGTATAGAATAACTAAAGAATTAAACTATAATTATTCACAACTAATCACGAAATTACCCTACCAAAACCCACTCTAGCACTTGGGCAATGTCCAATTTACCGATAAATTCCTGAAATAGAATTGCTGCGATCAGACTCTAGTTTCAATATCTTTCCGGTAGTCTCGGAAAACTCTTGGAGAGTTTCGGAAAAAATACGAAATTAATAACCAGAAAGATAGAATATCGATCAAAACTTTCGGAAAATATTGACAAAGTTTCGAGACTCGGAATTTATCAATTCGATAAAATACAATAATGTATCGGAAAAATCTTTCCATTCCCCGGAAAGATAATTATCAATCCGGCAATGTCAAAATATTCTACCCGAAAGATAGAAAATTACATCGGAAAGATAAATTCGATTACCGAATTGATAATGCAATTACCGAATTGATAGTTTGTTGTCTCCGAATTGATAAAAAATATCAGAAAAACAGTTTGTTACAACTGCTCTTCTAACATCCATATCTGTTTTCGATATCATCATTTTTTCTATTTTTGTACTGATTGTATAACCACAATCCTCCAAAGATTGCAATCATTGCTCCACCAAAAATCAAGAAGGCCTTTACAATACCAGTGTTTCCAGTAATGTCAACTCCTTTCACATCTTTAAGATATTTCTTAAATTCTTCAGGTATGTCATTGA
>Ga0224512_10001689_pt1 | contig 20935 bp, 21 predicted proteins | sample SF_May12_sed_USG_4_FD_169103 | JGI IMG/M metagenome (GOLD analysis project Ga0224512, IMG submission 169103) | Sediment microbial communities from San Francisco Bay, California, United States - SF_May12_sed_USGS_13 | ecosystem: Environmental > Aquatic > Marine > Sediment | place: USA... | reverse complement strand
GTCGGTCAAAAGTTGCAGCTTTTCGGCCGCCGGAAATTTCTTCTGTTCGACAAACAGTTGATCGTAAGGCACCAGCCATTGAAAAACGGCGAAAGCGATATTGAAGATCAGCAGTAAAGCGAAAAATACTTTCATTGTCGGGCCAACCGCAGCATGCCGCGGAACACCAGGTCGGGGACGATACGTCCGGGCATCTTGAGGCTTTGCTGTACCCGCCAGGCATCGCCGCCCGCGAGCAGCAGGGAGGCATTGTGGTCGAGAAGTTCAGTCCAACGTGTCACCAGGTCGTTCAATCCCACGAGTGAGTTCCCGACGTAGTCTATCCGAATCGCGGCTTCGGTTGAACAGCCCGGCGCCCCGGTTGCGGAGATCCGCGGATCGTCGAAATCGATATAGCTGAAGATCTGCCGGAAGCGCTCGAGCGAGGTGTTGATCCCGGGCAGTATAGCGCCGCCCAGGTGTTGGCCATCGCCGCGCACCAGGTCGAGCGTGATCGCGCTGCCGGCGTCGATGACGATGCAGTCGCCGTCGACCATCCCGGCGGCGCCAATCAATGCCAGCCAGCGATCAACCCCGAGGCGCTCGGGTTGCGCGTAGGCATTGATTACGCCACCAGCCCGTGCCCGCGAAACGAAACGCGTAACCGCGTCACCAAAGCGATCCGCCAGGCATTTATCGAGTTCCGCCTGGCGCGTCGCGTCGAGTACCGAGGCCAGCAGACAACGCTGCGCCGGGAATCCCGATATCCACCGCGCCAGGCGCCGGGGCCAGCCTTCCCGGTAACCGATCGTAAAACTGGCCCGCAGGCTCCCGGCCTCCTGGAATTGCGCCTTGAGCGTGCTATTGCCGCAATCGAGCAGGATCATCGGCGTGCGGGCCGCAATGAAATTTCGGCAGCAGAGAAAAGCTGCAGGCCTTGGCCGGTTTCGAGCCGCAGTTGCCCGCCATCGGTGATTCCGCGGTTTACTCCGTGTAACCGGCCGCTGCTGGTGATCACCTCGACTTCCTGTCCATGATAAGCGTCCACGGACTCGAACTCGGCAACCAGGCCCTGCGACGCCGCGTGATCGAAGCCGCGGATCGAGTCGACCACCTCGTCGATCGCCGCGATCAATACCCGGGTGCGATCGAGCGGAAGCTTCGACGCCCGGTCGAGGCTGGCGGCGGGCTGCCCGATGGCATCGAGCGCGTCCTCGTCCATATGCAGGTTCAATCCGAAACCGATCGCGAAAAAGATAGACGCCGCATCGTGCGGACGCGATTCGATCAGGATGCCGCCGAGCTTGCGCCCGTCGAACAGCAGGTCGTTGGGCCACTTGAGATCGACCGCCGCAGCCGCACTGCGGCGCAACGCGCGGCACAGCGCCAGGCCGGTCACGATGCTGAGCAAGCCCTGGCGATCCGCCGGCAACGTCTTTAACAGGCCGACGGTGCAGTAGATATTGCGCGCGGGCGGCGAGTGCCATTGCCGGCCCCGGCGGCCGCGCCCAGCGCTCTGCGCCTCGCTGACCGCGACCAGTTCGCGCCGGTGGCGGTCATAGTGCAGCAGTACGTCGGCATTGGTGGATTCGGTATCCTGCGTGTAATGCCAGTCGAGGCCGTGGCGCCGTGCCGCCTGTTCAGCCAGTTGCTGATCGAAGGGTACGGCGACCATCAAAGACTCAGCCAGGCTCGGCTCTGATCCGTCCGCGGGTCTTTCAATTTGAGCACGAAGCTGTCTTCCGCGGCCGGCTGCAAAACGACCTCGACCAGGTGCAGTTCGTCGCGGCGGAAGGCGTGCACCCACCACCGATCCCCGGGCTGGGCCCGCTGAATTTTCTTTTCGAGCTTGCCGAGATCGAGCTTGATACCATCGACGGCGATGATCTCGTCGCCGGCGGCGAGTCCCGCGGTTTGCGCCGAGCCGGCCTCGCTGACACGCTGGATCGCGATTCCGCTCTCGCCGGCTTTCAGCATCGCGCCGAAATCCACGCGCGGCAGCGCGTCGCTGACTTCCTTTCCGCCCTTGTCCTGCAGGTTACTCGCGGCGCGACGCGTGACGTCGATACCGGTCGCTTCGAGTAATCCGCCGAGCGGCAAATCGCCGGTGCCGTAAATCAGCCCGTCGAGAAATGAGCCCAGATCCGCGCCCGCCAGCTCGCAGACCAGCTGCTGAATGCGATCTGACGCCACGCCCTGGTCGTGCTCGACGAAGTCTCGCCAGAGCCTGCGCATGACGTCGTCGAGGCTCTTGCGGCCGGCGCTCAGGTCGCGCATTTTCAGATCGATACAGGCAGCGATCAGGCAGCCCTTGGCGTAGTAGCTGACGATCGCATTAGCCGCGTTCTCGTCCTGCTTGTAAAATTTGGTCCACGCGTTGAAACTCGATTCCGCGGCCGACTGGCGGCTGCGCCCGAGACCACGCTGTACCCTGGTCATGGTTTGCCCGAGCAGCTCGAGATAACTTTCCGCGCCGATCAACCCGCTGCGCACCAGCGCGAGGTCGTCGTAGTAGGACGTAATGCCCTCGAAGGCCCATAGTAAATCGGTGTATACCTCCCGTTGCAAATCGTAGGGACGGTATACCTCGGGTCTGATACGCTTGACGTTCCAGGTATGAAAATATTCGTGGCTGCAAAGCCCGAGGAATTCGCGGTAATCGTCGTCGACCTTGTCCTGCCCCGGTTTCGGCAGGCTGTCGCGGCTGGCGATCAGGCTGGTGCTGGCGCGGTGCTCGAGGCCGCCGTAGCCGTCGCCGACCACCATCACCTGGAACTGGTAGTAATCCATGGGCGCCGGTTCGCCGAAGAAGCGGATATGGTGTTCGCAAATCTTCCTGAGGTCCACGGCGAGGCGCTCCTCGTCGCATTCGAAGCGGCCGCTCAGAATGATATCGTGGGGCACGCCGCAGGCCTCGAAATCGACACGGACGAATTCACCCATCTCGACGGGGTGATCGATAAGGTCGTCATAGTCGAGCGCCTCGTACAATCCGAAATCGAAGGGTTCGGCCTGCTTGCGTTTGAGCGAAGTCGCAAGGCGCCAGCCGCTGCAGATTTCGGCCGGCGGCTTTTCGATCAGTACCTCGCAGGGTCGATCCGCATGCCCGACTACTTCGAGGAACACGCTACTGCCATTGTAGTAACCGTGGGTATGATCGAGGTGGGCGGCACGCACCGACAAATCCTTCGCGTATACCTTGTATTCGATGACCAGCGCCCCGGATTTCGCGCTGACCTGCCAGTTTGATTTATCGATCTGCCGTATCGGCAGCGACTCTTTTTCGTCGCGGGCGCGCAGCTCGAGCAGGTTGCGCGTAAAATCGCGAATCATGTAGCTGCCGGGAATCCAGTTGGGCAGCCGCAGCCGCTGGCCCGCGGGATCGGGTCTGTCGATGTGGATCGCGACATCGAAGTAATGGCTGGCTGGATTCTGGCTGCTAATCTGGTAACGGATCATCTTGAAACACTGCGCATCGAACGAGGCCGAAGTGTATCATTGACCGCGGAGACACCAAACGCATCGAACCGAAATATGAACGATTCACTGAAACACCTGCAGCGAAAATCGACCCCGGCTCGCGCGCTGACCGAGCCCGCCCCGGACGACGAGCAGCTGCAGCATATCCTGCAGGCAGCGATGAGCGCCCCCGATCACGGCCGTCTGTACCCCTACCGATTCATCACCATCCGCGGCGATGCGCGTTACCGGCTATCGGAACTGTTCGGCCGCGCGGTGCTGCAGCGGGACCCGGATGTCGACGAAATTTACCTGCAGAAGCAGAAGGACAAGCCGTTACGCTCGCCGCTGATCGTGGTCGTCGTCGCGAGCCCGATCAGGAGCGAGAAGATCCCGGAAATCGAGCAGATTCTCTGCGCAGGGGCGGCCGCGCATAATATCCTGCTCGCGAGCAACGCGCTCGGCTACGGTTCGATCTGGCTGACCGGCGCCAACGCCTACGACCCGATGGTCTGCCGCGAACTCGGCCTGGCCGACAGCGAGCGCATCATCGGCTTCATCTATATCGGCACGCCTCAGCTCGAGATACCGCCGCGGCAGCTGCCCGACGTCAGGGATTACATCGGCAGCTGGGAATAGCCGGGAGCCCCCCGCTTCGGCTAGAGCTCGATGCGCTCTTCCTCGTCCGGGTGCCCGTAGGCGCACAGGAAACCGCCGACGAACTCGATCGCGGGATCGAAGGGATCGCCGGGGCCGACCCGGGCCTCGACTTCGGCGCGGTAGTCCTCGGCGCTGTCCCTGGGCCGGTAACCGAGGTGCGCCACCTTGTGATTGGAGAAAAACGCTTCCCGGTTGTCGGAAATCCCGTAGACGACGCTGTGCCCGATTCGCTCCGATACCAGGCAACGCTCGACCAGCTGCACCAGGTCGTCGAAGCTCAGCCAGGTCGCGAGGTGGCGTCGGTCGGCGGGTTTCGGGAAACAGGAATTGATGCGCAGGCAGGCCGATTCGATACCGAACTTGTTGAAGTAGAGTTTCGCGAGATCCTCGACGAAACACTTGGAAACGCCGTACAGCGTATCCGGGTTATGCGGCGTATCGGTATCCGCGCCGACCTCGCGTCGTTCGTAACCGACCGCGTGAATCGAGCTTGCGTAGACGATGCGCCTGACGCCGTGACGGCGCGCCGCCTCGTACACGTTGTAGCCGCCCTTGATCGAGCTTTCCAGGATCTCGGCCCAGGGCCGCTCCACCGGGGCCGCGCCGAAATGAACGATCGCGTCGCAGCCCTCGACGACCTGCATCACCGCGTCGAAATCGCCGAGCTCGCAGGTCATGGTTTCCTCGTGCGCCGCCGCCGGCGCCATCTCGCCGCGATCGGTAAGCCTGAGCGTCGTCGCCAGCGGGGCCAGCCCGCGGCGCAGTTCGCGCCCGAGGTTTCCGGCGGCGCCGGTGATTAGCAGTCGATTGAATCGTGGCATGGCTTGCTCCCGGTATCAAAACAGAGGCCATTGTACCTTAACTGCAGCGGCCGATCCCGCAGCCCGGGCAGCAATAGCCTAAGCGTCGGTCCGCCGCGATCTAGACAAAGCCACGCGCTGGCTGTCACGGCGACATCGCAAGTCACCCGCTTGCGCGGCGATGACCGCAACGACACGAGGAAGCAAACCGATTCAGCTTTAGCCGCGTATCGGTTAGAATCCGGCGATTCGATTGCGAAGCAGAAAACTCAATGTCCGATCCCAGCGCTGTAGCCGACGACAGCTCCAATTTTATCCGCGATATCATCGACGCCGATCTGGCCGCAAACAAGGTGTCGAAGGTCGTTACCCGCTTTCCGCCGGAACCGAACGGATACCTGCACATCGGTCACGCCAAGTCGATTTGCCTCAATTTCGGCATCGCGCGCGACTACCACGGTCACTGCAACCTGCGTTTCGACGACACCAACCCGGAAAAGGAAAGCGTCGAGTACGTCAACTCGATCCGCCACGACGTGCAATGGCTCGGTTTCGAATGGCATAGCAACCCGTTCGCCTCGGATTACTTCGACCAGCTTTACGATTACGCCATCGACCTGATCAAGCAGGGCAAGGCTTACGTCGACAGCCAGAACGCCGAGCAGATACGCGAGAATCGCGGCACGTTGACGGAACCCGGCAACAACAGTCCCTACCGCGAGCGCAGCGTCGACGAGAACCTGCAGCTGTTCGAGGCGATGAAAAACGACGAGTACGCGGACGGCGAACACGTGTTGCGCGCTAAGATCGATATGAGCTCACCGAATATCAAGATGCGCGATCCGGTGCTGTACCGCATCCGCCATGTGACCCACCACAACACCGGCGACAAGTGGTGCATCTACCCGCTTTACGATTTTACCCATGGCCTGTCCGACGCGATCGAGGGCGTTACGCACTCGCTGTGCACGCTCGAATTCGAAGACCACCGCCCGCTGTACGACTGGATTCTCGACAACCTCGAAACGCCGTCGCGCCCGGTTCAGATCGAATTCGCCAGGCTACAGCTCGAATATTCGCTGACCAGCAAGCGCAAGCTCAACGCGCTGGTCAACGAGGGCCACGTCAGCGGCTGGGACGATCCGCGCATGCTGACGATCTCGGGCATGCGCCGACGCGGTTTCACGCCGGAATCGATCGTCAATTTCTGCGATATGATCGGCATCACCAAGAAAAACAGCACCATCGAAATGGGCGTGCTCGAAACCGCGCTGCGCGACGATCTGAATGCGCGCGCGACCCGGCGCATGGCGGTCATCAACCCGCTCAAGGTCGTTATCGAAAATTATCCCGAGGACGAGGAGGAGTTTTTCACCGGGGCCAACCACCCGCAAAATCCCGACTTCGGTACCCGCGAGGTGCCCTTCTCGCGCGAAATCTACATCGAGCGCGAAGACTTCATGGAAGAAGCGCCCGCGAAGTTTTTCCGTTTGAGCCCGGGCCGCGAAGTACGCCTGCGCTTCGCCTATTACATCACCTGCAGGGAAGTCATCAAGAACGCGGGCGGCGAAATCGAGCATCTGGTCTGCAGCTACGACCCGGAGAGTCGCGGTGGCGGCAGTCCCGACGGTCGCAAGGTCAAGGGCACTATTCACTGGGTCAGCGCGCGCCACGCGGTGCGGGCCACGGTCAACCTTTACGACCGGCTGTTCACGTCGGCGAATCCCGGCGCGGCGGCCGATTTTCACCAGGCGCTCAATCCCGAATCCAAGATCGTGATGCCGGAGGCCAGGCTCGAGCCCGCGATCGAATTGACCGGCAACCCGATCGCCTACCAGTTCGAGCGCCTGGGATATTTTATCAGCGACTACGACTCCAGCAGCGAACAACCGATTTTCAACCGCACCATGACGCTGCGCGATAGCTGGGCCAAGATCGAGCAATCGCGATAACTTGCGCAAGCCGCCAATCCAGCATTTGCTCCAACTGCTGTCGCACCTTTCGCTGCGCGGGCAATACCGGCTTGCCGACCTGATGAGCCTGCTGCTACGCCATACCTCGAACCAGATATCGCGGCAAACCCGTGAAAATATCGACCTGTGCTTCGGAGAGCTGGAACCGGCTGCACGGCAAAATCTGTATCGCGAATCGATCCGGCACACCTGTTACACGCTGACCGAGTTGGCGGCCGTCTGGCACTGGCCGGTAGAGCGGGTGCTTTCCAGAATCACGTCGACCGATATCTGCGCGGAATTCGATCGCAGTAACCAGGGCCGCATCATCGTCGCGCCGCATCTCGGCAGCTGGGAAACGCTGGCGCTGTGGCTCGGGCAGCATTGCAACGCGATCATGCTCTACAAGAAGCGCAATAACGAGGCGCTGAACCGCTACATCACCGAGGCGCGCGCGCGCAGCGGTGGCAAGCTGGTGCCGACCCGGATGCGCGGCCTGCGCCAACTGCTGGTCGGCCTGCAGCAGGGCGGCAGCCTGATGATACTGCCCGACCAGAAGCCGGGCATCAACAAGGCCGGCGTCGAAGCGCGTTTCTTTGGCCGTAGCGCGCCCACCACGTCGCTGGTGCGAAATCTGTGCAGCAAGCTAGACTGTGATGTATTCATCGCCAGCATGTGCCGCGCCACGCCACCGGGCGAGTTTAACCTCGAGATCCGGCCGCTCGATCACCGACGGCTGGCCGCCGAAGAAAAGGAAAGCGCACAGTATATGAACGATCAAATCGAGTCACTGGTCAGGAAACACCCGGAGCAGTATCAATGGGGCTACCGCCGCTTCAGCGCCAGCTGCTACGAGTCGCATGATGATGAAGCCTGAGTTGATGTTTTCCGGCTTTATCTCGGCCTATGACCGGATAGTGCTAAAGCAGCCGCTGGCCACGCTGATCGTCCTGACCGCCGCCATCGTATATTTCCTGCTCTATATCCCCGATTTCGAGCTCGACGCGTCGGCCGACTCGCTGGTGCTGGAAAACGACAGCAGCCTGAAATACTACCGCAGCATTCGCGAGCAGTACGGCTCAGACGATTTTCTCATCGTCACTTATAGCCCGCGGGGGGAACTGTTCAGCGCCGAGGTGCTGGCCGACATCGCCCGCCTGCGTGGCCAACTGGCAGCACTCGAACAGGTCGACTCGGTGGTCAGCCTGCTCGACGTACCGCTGGTCGACAGCCCGCCGATGACGCTGGCTGAAATCTCGAGAAGCGTGCGCACGCTGGAAAGCGACGACGTCGATATCGCGCTCGCCGAACAGGAAATGCGGCACAGCCCCCTGTACGAGAACCTGCTGGTCAACAGCCAGGGTGACACCACGGCGATGCAGGTAAACCTCGTCAGCAACCGGCGCCTGGTCGACCTGGTAAACAATCGCGACAAGCTTTACGAGAAGGCCGGCTCGCTGCCGGAGGTCCGCGCCCGGATAGATGATCTGTCCGCACAGATCCAGGTCGAAAACCAGGCGCAGAAACTCAGGATCGAGAAAACCATTGCCGACGTGCGCTCCATCATGGACGGCTATCGCGACCGGGCGACGCTGTACCTCGGCGGGGTGCCGATGATCACTTCCGATTCGATCGAGTTTATCCGCAGCGACCTCAAAGTGTTCGGCGTCGGGGTAGTACTATTTATCGTGATTATCCTGGCTTTCTCGTTCAAGCATGTTCGCTGGGTGGTATTGCCGCTCGCGGTGTGCCTGACCAGCGCGATGGCGATGGTGGGCTACCTCGGCTGGGCGCAGTGGCCGGTAACGGTGGTATCGTCGAATTTTATATCGCTGTTGCTGATTATTACACTGTCGCTGATTATCCACCTCGTGGTGCGCTACCGTGAGCTGGCGATGATCAAGCCCGATGCCGACCAGTACCAGCTGGTCACGGAAACCGTGCACAGCAAGTTCACGCCGAGTTTTTACACCTCGGTTACGACGATGGTTGCCTTCGGTTCGCTGCTGGTTAGCGACATTCGCCCGGTCATCGATTTCGGCTGGATGATGGTCATCGGCATCATCGTTTCTTTCGTGCTGGCTTTCACGCTGTTCCCGGCCGCGCTGATGCTGCTGCCACGCCTGAACACGCCCGTTAAGAAAGACCTGACCGGCAAGGTAACCGCATCGATCGCGCGCTTCATCCAGCACCGCACCCGCGCGACCCTGTTGATATTCGCCGGGCTGATCGTCGTCGCGCTGACCGGAATCCCGCGACTCTCGGTCGAAAACCGCTTTATCGATTATTACAAGGACGATACCGAGATCTACCAGGGCATGACGCTAATCGACACCAAGCTTGGTGGCACCACGCCGATGGACGTGATTATCGACGCGCCCGCAAACGAAATACTACAGGAAGGTGAATTCTACGATAACGGCGACATCACATCGAACAGCTACTGGTTCAATCGCGACGGTTTACAGGAAGTAGAGAAGTTTCACCAGTACCTCGACGGATTGCCGGAAACCGGTAAGGTGTTATCCGTGCACACCGGCATCAAGATGCTGGAGTCGTTGAACGACGGCAAATCCTATAGCGATTTCAAGCTCGCGGTGGTTTACAAACGCCTGCCGGAAGAGGTCAAGAAAGCCCTGATATACCCCTACCTGTCGGAGGACGGCAACCAGTTGCGCTTCAGCATTCGCCTGTACGAATCGAGCGAGTCGCTGCGCCGCCAGCAGTTGATCGACAAGATTTATTCCGACCTGACCAATGAATACGACCTCGCACCCGAGCAGGTCAACGTTTCCGGCGTGGCGGTGCTTTACAATAACCTGCTGCAAAGCCTGTTCCGCTCGCAGATTCTGACCCTCGGCGCGGTATTCGGCGCCATCCTGCTGATGTTCATCCTGCTGTTCCGCGCGGTGCGCCTGGCGTTCGCGGCGCTGGTGCCGAACCTGATTGCCGCCGGCCTGATTCTCGGCCTGATGGGATGGTTCGGGATACCGCTCGACATCATGACGATTACCATTGCCGCGATAAATATCGGTATCGGCGTCGACGACTCGATCCACTACGTGCACCGCTTTCGCGGCGAATTCCTGCAGGACCGCAACTACTGGGCGGCGATAGGGCGCTGCCACGACAGTATCGCGCGCGCGATGTACTACACCTCGGTCACCGTGGTACTCGGATTCTCGATCCTCGCACTGTCGAACTTCATTCCGACGATTTACTTCGGCATCCTGTGCGGGATGGCGATGATCACCGCGCTGATCGCCAACCTGATGCTGCTGCCGGTGCTGATCGCCCGATTCCGGTTGAGCTGAACCGACAGCACGGTTAATATGCTCGCCACAAAAAGTTTCGGCCAGGCCATGAACGAAATCCAGATCCCGATCTCTCCCGGAGAGCTGCTCGACAAGATCACCATTTTGCAGATCAAGGCGGAACGCATCGGCGATCCGGCCAAGGTCGCCAACGTCAATACCGAACTCGCGATGCTGAGCAGGATCTGGGACGAAACCGTCGAGGCGGATGCCGTTATTAGCGCACTGACCGCAGAGTTGAAGTCGATCAACGAGGCGCTCTGGGAAATCGAGGACGATATCCGCGACGAGGAGCGCAACAAGCGTTTCGGCGAACGCTTCATCGAACTCGCGCGCGCGGTTTACGTCACCAACGACGACCGCGCCAACGCCAAGAAGAAGGTCAACCTGCACCTGAACTCGACCATCGTCGAGGAGAAGTCCTACCAGGACTACAGGTGACGCCGCCCAAAGGCGGCGTCATCCCGGAAAATGCGAAGCATTTATCCGGCATCTCGTAAATCCCGCAGCCGCATCTGACGCCCCCACCGCCGAAAGCCTCCTCCGACCGGCGGCGTTAATAGTCACGGCAGTACCCGTCGCCGTTACCGCGCCAGTGGGCTTCACGCCGCTACCGCCATGTCCTCGAAGGTCTCCGTTTGCGCCGGGGTGACTCGGACCGGGATCATCCGGTGGCCGGGCCGCGGTCACGGCGACCAGTGGCTTTGCCCCGGCGCATTGCTATACTTGCCCGGCTTTTTACTCGTTATCCCGCTTATGTCCGACTCTCATCCGCTGGTGTGCCGCTTCGGCGCATTCGGCGACATGGTATTGATCACGCCGCTACTGAAACAGCTTTACCTGCGCTGCGGCCTGGCATGCGATGTCGTCGCCATCGGCGCGTGGAACCGGCTGTTGTTCGAGCAAATGCCTTACGTGCGCAACGTGTTTACGATCGACTCGCGTTCGACACCCTACTGGTTCAACCGCAGTCAGCGCGAGCTGGTCAGGACCCTGCGACAGCATCGGCATCGATTCGTGTGGATATGCGAAACCAACGACAAGTCCTACCGCCTGCTCGCGCGCGCCGGCATCCGGCGCGACAATAACGTCAGCCAGCTCGACCTGGCCGCGGTCGACGGCGAGCACTATTGCGAGGAATGGCTGTGCCTCGGTAACCGCTCACCGGCCGGATTCGATTTCCCGCAAACAGCGCCGCAGATGCTCGATACCGAGCTGTTTGTCAGCGACGACGAATTGCTGCAGTGCCGGGACTGGCTGCAGGGCCGCGGCCTCGACGCGGGCAAACCGATCGTCTGCATCCAGGCCGGCAGCAAACGCACCACGCGCCGCGGCAGGATCGATCGCAGCAGCAATACCAAGTACTGGAGTGAAAACAACTGGGCGGCGGTCATCGACGACGTGGTCGCGCGGCTGCCCGCCGCGCAGGTATTGCTGTGTGGCGTCCCGGCGGAAATGGAAATGTGCCGCGCCATCGCCAGGCAATGCAACAGGGCGGGTTCGGTGCAGAGCGTCGCCGACGACTTGCCGCTGCGCCGTCTGCTTGCGCTTTTGTCGCTCGCGCATAGCTGCATATCGGTCGATACCGGCCCGGCCCACGCCGCGGCGGCGCTGAACTGTCCCCTCGTGGTGCTGTTCGGCAAGGCAAGCCCGGCACGGTTTCGACCACTCAGCAGCCAGAGCCCGGTGCAGGTGCTGACTGGCCATGCCGACGATCGACGCGAAACGGACATCGGTTTTATTAGCCCGCGGCAGGTGGTGGCCGCCTGGGTCGATCTGGCTTAACATAGTCGAGTTTCCAGGGACAAATTCGAGGGCAGCCAATGAGTTCCAGCGATGGTAAAACCAGGGACCTCGTCTCCACCATGGCGGGCGCGGGTTGGGATTACTCGTTGTCGCGTCACCCCTACCACGAGATCGAGCGCCCGCTGGGACCGCATTACTGCGTTTACAACCGCCGCCTGATGGCCTGCTGTTTCGACAGCCGGTCGACCGAGGACGGCTACTGGCTGCTGCGGCGGAAGGCGGCGGTGCTCCACACCGGCGAGTTTCCGCTGCAGTTCGGCGGGCCGGACGCCGAGCGGCTGCTCGACAGGCTTTTCACCAAGGACATTACGAAACTGAAACCAGGACGCTGCGCCTACGGGCTCGCCTGCTACGAGGACGGCGGCCTGCTGGTCGACGGCATCCTGCTGCGCCTCGAACCCGAACTGTTCTGGTACGCGCAGGCCGATGGCGATTTCTACAGCTGGGCGCGCGCGCACGCGCTCGGCATGGACGTCGAGATCAGCGATCCACGGGTATACGTCTCCCAGGTGCAGGGGCCGAATTCGCTGAAGGTACTCGCGGCGGCCAGCGACGACGGCATGCCCGAACCTTTCGGCTACTTCGCTATCGCTCGCGTTCGTTTCGGCGGGCAGCCGGTGGTTATCACCCGCACCGGCTATACCAACGAACTCGGCTGGGAATACTATACCGAGCCCGGGCATGACGCCGAGGCCTTATGGCGGCACATCGAGGCCGCCGGGGAACCCTTCGGCATCGAACTGTTCGGCCTCGACGCGATGCATATTCGCCGCATCGAGGCCGGCATACTGAACGCCGGCTCCGATTTCGACCATACCACGACGCCTTACGAAGTCGGACTCGGCAAGTTTATCGACGCGGACAAGAGTGACTTCATCGGCAGGCAGGCCCTGCTGAACGCCTCGCGCGAGACCCGGCTGACCGGGCTCAGGTGCGCGGCCGAGCCGCATATCGGCGGCGAAGTCTGCATCGATGGCCAGCCGGCCGGCAAGGTGACCGCCGGCGCGGTTTCACCTTACCTGCGGCAGGGTATCGGCATCGCGCTGATGTCGGAGCCCGGCTTCCGTGAGGGTGACGCCGTGACGATTCGCTGCATCGACGGTGAAATGCATGCCGGAGAGATCGCCGAACTGCCTTTGTACGACAAGGCCTGCGAAATTCCGCGCGGCAAACTCGTCGATATCCCGCAGCGGGACTAAAGGCTGCGCCATTATCCGGAATTACCGGGGACCCGGCGCCGCCAGCGCGAGAATCGTGAAATCCGAAATGCAGGTCGAAAACGCTGCTTCGAATTAGTATGCTTTGTCGTCCACGGAAACCAGATAGCGAGGACAAAGTGATGCCTAAATACATATTCGCTTACCATGGCGGCAAGGTGCCGGAAACCGAGGAGGAAGGCGCCCGGGTGATGGCGGAGTGGATGGCCTGGTTCGAAAAAATGGGCGTTGCCGTCGTCGATGGCGGCAACCCCCTCGGCCCGTCGTCGACGCTGCATAGCGACGGCACGGTCAGCAGCGACGGCGGCCCGAATCCGCTAAGCGGTTACAGCCTGGTTAACGCCGAGTCGATCGAGCAGGCAACGGAACTGGCGCGCGGCTGTCCGATATTGAGGGCCGAGGGATCGATAGAAATTGCGGAGGCGATGGAGATGTAATCAGCCCAATCCGGCGTGGTTCGCGCTCGAACCCTGGCGCGCGGGTGTCGCTGCGGGCCTCCTACAGGGCCGCGTTGATCGCGCGCACCTTGCTGCCGCCGACGCCATCGAGCGGAAACAGCTAACCGTCGTGTCGTTGGCGCGCTACCTCGTCGGACCACAGCTCCTGCGGCGGCGCTACCAGGTGACCAGTTCGTTGGGTAGATGATCGATTCTGTTCAGATAAACGACGTTGTGCGCACCGTCGACGAAGTCGATGCGCGATATCGACGTATTGTGGAATGCCCAGTTCGCGACCCAGTGATTCTGGTAATTGTGCCGATGCCGGTCGACGCCCATCAGCTCGTTGACGAACTGGTCGAGGAAATCTCCGTGCACGACCAGCGCGATACATTCGTCGCTGCCGGCAAGGCGTTGCCGCGTCTCGGCGACGACCTTCCGCATGCGCTCGACAAACGCGGACTCTTCCTCGAACGGACGATTCCACCAGCCCTCGCCGTTGATATTTCGTGGCAGCCTCAGCTTCGGGAAACGCTGGGCAAAGTACTCCCGGCCCGGGCCCGGCAATCCACGCAGGCTGCCTTCCGCGTCGGCCTCGTATATCCCGTGCTTTTCGAAGATTTCGGGATGCGCCTCCAGCGCGAGGCCACAGGCCACTGCGATATACTCGGCCGTCAGAATCGAGCGTGTCATCAGGCTGCAATAGACATGGGTCAGACCAAAACGGACTTCGTCGGCGGCTACGAACGGATGCTGGCGCGGCTCGGCATGCGGGTGCGCCAGGTGCTGTCCGAGGGTGTGCGCCTGGCGGTGCCCGATCTCGGTAATTTCAGGATCGGGATGGCGCCCCGGATGATGATCGCTGCCGTCCCAGATTGCGTTATTCGCCGATTGCGCGTGGCGAACCAGGTACAGCCTGCCCATATCAGCGATTTATGCCCAGTCGCTGTGCGGCCTGGGCCGGGGTCGCGGGCTCGCGCCCGATTTCCCGGATGATGCGCACCGCGCGTTCGACCAGCTTCAGGTTGGTCGCGAATTCGCCCTTGTCGAGATAGAGATTATCCTCGAGACCCACGCGGCAGTTGCCGCCCTGACTCGCGGCCTGGGCCACGATCTGGAACTCCATGCGCGAAATGCCGAAAGCGCTCCAGTTGGCGTTCGACGGCAGCAGTCCCTTCATGACGCTCAGGATCTCCGGGGTTGCCGGCGCCGCGTGCGGAATGCCGAGGCACAGCTGGAACATCGGCGCGCCGTCGATCAGGCCCTCGTCGATCAGCCTGTGCGCAAACATGATGTGCCCCGGCTCGAAGACCTCCAGCTCGGGCTTGACGCCGAGCTCCTGGATGCGTTTCGCCATGATGCGCAGGTGCGCGGGCGTGTTGACGAAAATGGTCTCGCCGAAATTGAAGGTGCCGACGTCCAGCGTGCAGATGTCGGGCCTGAGTTCTTCGACATGGTGCAGGCGCTCCAGCGGCTGTATCAGCGTGGTCCCGGCGCCGCCGACCGCGGCGTCTTCTTCACCCGGGTTGAAGCGGGCGCCCTCGCTGGTGGTCAGGTTGATCAGCACGTCGCTGCCGGAGTCGCGGATGCGCTCGACCACCTCGCGGAACAGGGCCGGGTCGCCGGAGCGCATGCCGGTCTCGGGGTCTCGCACGTGAATATGCACGATGGCCGCGCCCGCCTTCGCCACCTCGATACAGTCGCTGGCGATATGCTCGGGCGTGATCGGGTAGTCCGGATGCTTGCCCTGGTTGTTGTGCCCGCCGCTCACCGCGCAGGTCAGTATGACTTCGTTCGACATCGGTTTTATTTCCCCCGGAACTCCGGTGATCGCTTTTCGTTGTATGCCCGCACGCCCTCGCGCCGGTCGTCGGTCGGCACGGTGCGGTTGTAGGCTTCTATTTCAAAGGAGAGCGCATCCGCGAGCGACATTTGCAGACCGCGATGAATCGCCTGCTTGGCCTGGCGCACCGCGATCGGCGCGTTGGTCGCAATCCGGCTCGCCACCTGCAACGCCGCTTCGAGCAGTTGCCCTGGCGCAAACACTTCGTTGACCAGGCCCCACTGCCGCGCCTGCTCGGCATCGAAACGTCGCGCCGACATGATCAGCTCCTTGGCGCGGCGCTCGCCGAGCGCGCGACCCAGCGTTTGCGTGCCGCCGGCGCCCGGAATTATGCCGAGACTGGTCTCGGTCATCGCAAAGCACGCGTTGTCCGACGCGTAAACGAAATCTACCGCGGCCGCCAGTTCGCAGCCGCCGCCGAACGCGGCGCCGTTTACCGCGGCGATGACCGGAACCGGGCAATCGATGACGGCGCGAATCATGCGTTCGTAGACCAGATGCTGCGCGGTCCAGGCCTCGTTGCTCATGCCGTCGCGTTCTTTCAGATCGCCACCGGCGCAAAACGAGCGCTCGCCGGCGCCGGTCAAGACGACGCAGCGGGTATCGCCCGCATCGAGCGCCAGCGTTTCGAAGCAATGCATCAAGTCGGTCGCCATCTGCGTGTTAAACGCATTCGCGAATTCGGGGCGGTTCAGGGTGATCTGCAGCACCCGCGCGGCCGGTTCGTCGAGCACGAGAGTGGCGAAGGTCTGGTCTATCATACGAGTAGCAATTTCGCTTCGGCTTCGGCACTATATAGTACTTTATATGATACTGGAGAGGGAACAAAACATGAGCCACGAACAGGACGACAAAACCACGACGAAACACCTGATGTACACTTTTCTGGCGTTCCTGGTGCTCGGCATATTGTTGATCATCGGGGCTAATATGATCGGCTAGACGCGGGCACTGGTTATTATAACCCGCATGCAACCGCGGGCGCTTCCGGAGTCGGCGGCCCCCTTCAGCCAGGTCGTTCTGGACGACCGTTACGCCTTCCTGTCGGGACTGGTCGCGGCAGATTTCCCGGCCGGTCTCGAGGTACTCGGCGACGTCGCCGCGGAGACCCGCGCGGTGCTGGACACGATCGGTGATATTCTCGACGAGCTCAAGCTCGACCGGGACCGCATCGTCAAGGTCGAGGTTCACCTGGCCGATCTCGACGATTTCGACGCGATGGACGACGCCTACGCCGCGTTCTTCGACGGCAAGCGCTACCCGGCGCGCACCACGGTCGAATCGAATCGCCTGTATGGCGGCAGCAAGGTCGAGATCACCTGCCAGGTAAGACGTTGACGGCGACACCGCAGGCTCTCGGGTAACAAACACGATTGTGGTTGCCGTTGCCCCGCGCACCGGGGCGTAAACGCCGGCGCTATGCCCCGCAAACGCGGGCCAGGTAATTGGTGAACTGCCACAGGTTACGTTCGATCGGATGATAGGTGCCGGTCGGCAGCAGCGCGGACGAGGTTCCCCGGTGCAGTGCCTCTACCAGTTCCCTGTCCTCGCCGTTGGCCACATCCATGTAATTCCTGAAATCGGCAAGCCAGCTGTCGTAATTCTCTTCAGCGACATCCGCCAGCACTTCCGGCGGCACCGCGAGTCCCCAGGTCGCGCGCATTTTATCGGTGCCGAGCGGCTGTACCGAGATATACCACAGGTAATCCGGCATCAGCGTGACCAGGTGATTCGGGAAAACGCAAAAATCCACCATCATGCGGCGCCATGCGCCGTCGAGCCGATCGTTGCGCGGATGTGCCGCGCCGCGGCCGCTCGCCGACGCCTGCGGCGCACGATGATAGCAATAGTCGTCGCGGTCCTCGCCGCAGACGTAATCCTGCAGCGGCTTGTTGTGCCGGGCGAAAGTCTGGCCATGCGCGATCGGCACGTGGTAACTCTCGGTAAAGTTTTCCACCAGGTTTTTCCAGTTCGCGTCCCATTCCATGGTTTCGCGCATTACCGTCCGGTAGCAGGCCATATCGTAGCGGCCGACTACCTGCTCGCGCAGTGGCGCAAGGGCCTCGGGCAAATGCTTGACCGGATCCTGCGCCAGCGTGACATAGATAAAACCTTCCCAGGTGCTGACATGCAGCGCACGCAATCGGTGCCGAGAAGGATCGAATCCGTCCCGCATTTCCATGTAGGGCGCGCGCAGCAATTCACCGGCGTTATCATAGGTCCAGGCGTGGTAGCGGCAGGTAAAACGCTTGCGTGAACCGCTGGCATCGGCTACCAGGCAGGCGAAACGATGCGCGCAGGCGTTGACGAAAGCACGGATTTCCCCGTCCTGCTGGCGCACGACGAGCACCGGCACGCCGGCAATGTCATGGGTCAGAAAATCACCCTGCGCGGGGATTTCGTCCTCGCGTCCGATGCAAATCCATTCGCGCTCGAACACGGCGCGGCGTTCGAGATCGAGAAATTCGAGCGAATGATTGACCGCGGCGGGGATCGGACAGGCGTCGCCGAAGGGCATGACCGCCGCCGCACGCAAATCTTCGAGCACCTTCGCGAGTGGTGCGTTGGTATGCGGGTTTCGCTGCATTTCGCGTGCAAGCATAATACAGGCGCCGTTCAATATTAAAGGCTTTATACTAGGCCGAGTTGCAGCAGAGAGATCGATCGATGACAGAATTGTGGCGCCTCGACGCCTCCGAGATCGCGGCGCGCGTCAGGCGCGGCGAAATTTCCGCCACCGACGTTACCGAGCAGAGCCTGCAGCGCCTGCAGGCCGTCAACCCGGCGATAAACGCCGTGGTGCAGCAAATGCCCGAGCAGGCGCTGGCCGCGGCGGCAGCCGTCGACGACATGATCGCCGCCGGTCGCGATCCCGGTCCGCTGGCGGGAGTACCGGTAACCGTCAAGGTCAATATCGACCAGCAGGGATTCGCCAATACCAACGGCATCCGCTTGCAAAAGGACCTGGTGGCCGCACAGGATAGCCCGGTGGTGACGAACCTGCGCAATGCCGGCGCCATTTTAGTGGGCAGGACCAACACCCCGGCGTTTTCGATGCGCTGGTTTACACGCAATTCGCTGCATGGACATACGCTGAATCCACGCAACAGCCTGCTGACGCCCGGCGGCTCCTCGGGCGGCGCCGCCGCCGCGGTGGCCGCGGGAATCTGCGCGCTCGGGCACGGCACCGATATTGCCGGCTCGATCCGTTACCCGGCCTACGCCTGCGGCCTGCATGGCATTCGCCCCAGCTTCGGCCGGGTGCCGGCGGTTAATCTGTCGCTGCCCGATCGCCATATCTGCGCGCAGCTGACCGCGGTGTCGGGTCCAATCGCGCGCAGCATCGAGGATTTGAAAATAGGCCTAGAAGCAATGTCGGCGGCCAGTCTGCTGGATCCGTGGTGGGTACCGGTTGCGCCCGAATTGCCGCAACTGCCGAAACGGATGGCGCTGTGCGTGTCACCGGACGGACTGGAAGTGACCTCCGAAGTCGAAGCGGCGCTGCGCGATGCCGCCAGGCAGCTTGCCGAGGCTGGCTGGGAGATCGACGAGGTCGCAACGCCGCCGATGCGCGAAGCGATGAAGTTACAGCTGCAGCTATGGATGTCCGAGTATGTCTACAAGGACGGCGAGGTGGTCGAGCGCGAGAACGACCCGGATGCGAATTTCGTTTACCGGCAATTGTGCGAGCATTGCCCGCCCCTGACGACGGCGAGCCTGATGGAAGCGCTGCAGCAGCGCGTCAGGCTGGCGCGCGACTGGCAACAGTTTCTGCACGAATACCCGGTATTGTTATGCCCGGTTTCGGGCGAACCCCCCTTCCCCGACCAGCTCGATGTCGAGTCGCCGGAATCGTTTCACAGGGTAATGGAGGCGCAGATGACGCAGATCGCGTTGCCGTTGATGGGGATGCCTGCGCTTGCGGTCGCGACCGGCGACAACCTGGCCGTGCCGATGGGGGTGCAGCTGGTCGCAGCGCGCTTCCGCGAGGATATCCTGTTCACGGCGGCCGCCGATATCGCGGCGCGCAATCCGCCGCTGGAGATCGCAGATCCCGATTGAATGTGGCCGTCCGTGGGTGCAGAATAACGCTTTGCAGTAAATTCCGGGGTAGGACTCATGGCCACAGGCTGGGCACGCGACGGAGCGGTGCAGGATCAGATCGACGCCAGCGTCGCCGAGGCGGTCGAAATGGCGCGCAGCCGCTTACCCAGGGGCGAGAGCCTGAGCCATTGCGAGGAATGCGCGGGCGAAATTCCCGAAGCGCGCCGCAGGGCCATCCCCGGGGTGCGGCTGTGTGTGTCCTGCCAGGAGCGGCATGACCGGGACCAGGCCAGCCAGGCCGGCATCAACCGCAGGGCCAGCAAGGATAGCCAGCTAAGATAATCCCTGTTTTCGAGATCGCAACAATGTCGAACACCCTCCGCTGTCATGAAATCATCAACCACGCCGCCTATCCTATCGACGAGGCGGATAATCCGGTCCGGCAATCGGTGGTAGACCAGGTCAGGAACGAACTCGACGCCGACGGATGCGCGGTGATCCGCGGTTTTTTCAGCGATACCGGATTGCAGGCCCTGCTGGCCGAGGCCAACGAGCGCAAGCCGCAAACCTATTATTCGCCGCAGAAGCAGTGCAACGTCTATCTCAATGACGGCAATCCCGACTTTCCGGCCGATCACCCGCTCAATATCTTTATTCCACGTACCAACGGATTCATTACCGCGGACCTGTTCGACGACGAAACCACGGCGCGCCGACTTTATTACTGGGAACCGTTGAAGCGGTTCCTCGCCGATTGCCTGGGCAAAGACGAACTGTTTATCTACGAAGACCCGGTGTCGAACATGATCGTCAACGTCGGCAAACCGGGGCAGCAGTTCAACTGGCACTTCGATACCAACGAATTCACCATCACGATGCTATTGCAGCCGGCGAACTCGGGCGGGATATTCGAATACATCCCGGGGTTGCGCAGCGCCGGGGACGAGCGTTACGACGAAGTCAAGAGCGTGCTCGACGGCGATCGCAGCCGCGTCAAGCGGCTCGAGCTGAACGCGGGCGACCTGCAGTTTTTCCTGGGGCGCTTTTCGCTGCACCAGGTTACCGAGAACACCGGCGACAACGACCGCCTGCTGCTGATCATGTCTTTCAGCGAGAGGCCGGGGATGATCGGCAGCAAGGAACGGGTGCAAAGCCTGTACGGCAAGGTGACCGACGCGCACGCCGTCGCCCGCGTGCGCGCCGACAACCTGGTCGACTAGCGAGCCTTGCGCCCGTTGTCCGAAGGAAACAGGCGCCCCAGGCATTCGGGCACCGGCAGGGTTGCATGCGCGGCCATGTCCATGATCAGGCTGGTGACGGCGGCGTCGACCGCGACCTGCCCATCGGGTTTGACGATTTCCTGCGCAAGGGTGTAACTCTTGTTACCGAGATATAGCGGCCGGGTGACGACTTGCAGCGCCTCG